>TARA_R100000654_G_scaffold11065_1_pt1 | contig 29430 bp, 50 predicted proteins | sample TARA_R100000654 | Tara Oceans TARA_R100000654 (sample SAMEA2622473) | marine metagenome | biome: marine biome (ENVO:00000447); feature: surface water layer (ENVO:00002042); material: "saline water (ENVO:00002010), including plankton (ENVO:xxxxxxxx)" | depth 5 m
TCATTTTTATTATTTTTACCAAAAGCATATTCCGAAACAAATACAGTCAGTAGTACGGTAGTAACGAACTCAACACCACCAACTGCTTCATCGCCCTCAGTGGTAGTCAATAACTCAGATGTATGTAAAACTGCTGTTGCTGGTGCTGTACAGACCCAAATACTTGGAATAAGTTCTGGCATAACAATCAGCGATGAAAACTGTGAACGTATCAAGCTATCACGCTCTTTGTACGCTATGGGAATGAAAGTAGCAGCGATTAGTACTCTATGTGCAGATAGTCGTGTCTGGGATAGTATGCACATGGCTGGGACACCTTGTCCGTATATGGGTGCTATTGGCCAAGAAGCTAAACAAGGGTGGCTAGATAATATTGAAATGATTCCTGAGGGTAGTGTTGTTTACGCTAAGATTAAAGAAGAAGAATTAATTGAAAAACAAAAACAAGAAATTTCTGTGAGGCCTTTTAATGATTTTGAAAAATTTGTTATTGTGGGTATGGCTATGTATATTGGCGTCCCTATCATTTTCTAGTAAAGCTGTTGAATGCACAGTTGATACTTTAGGATTATGTACGCCTACTATCGAACAAATTATTGAAGAAACAAGCATAGAAACTATCGAGTTCCAATCAGACGGCATATTAACAACTACTACTACTGAAACTACCACAATAACAACGACAGTTGCTAATGAAGATTCAGGCGACATTTTAGACAGCGATAATGGTTATGTGGTAAATTCTAAAGACGGCAATATGTCTATTGACTGGGGGGGTCAAGGACCTGCAACAATGCCAAGTGGTTCAGGCTGCTACAATCTAGGTGCTGATAAGTGCGCACAGATTACCGGTAGTGGCAACTCTGTATCGAATATGGGTGTTTCAGGAATGGGTACGACATTTATTAACACAATAAACGTATCAGCATTAAATACAGAGTATGGTGGCCGTACAAATTATTCAATCAAAGTAGATAAGCAAGACGCCTCAGATTCAATTTATATGCATATAACAGGCCGTAATGGTCAAACAAATGTTTTTAGTGGCACTGACATTCTTAGCGCAAGTGGTACAAACTCAGGATACCAAACTTATACAGGAGGTTTTGATTTCTCAGGAACTTTGACTACTCTTGTTGTAGAAGTAGGGGGTAGAGATATAAATCTTGCCATAGGTCCCTTGTTCGATGACGTCACTATCAATGTTTTGTATAACACTATCAATACAATAATCGAACAAACTATAACTACTGTAGAAATGTTTGTTGCATTAAACCCAGATGTACCAGATGAAGTCATAGACGTTGTTGAAGATATTTTTGATAGTAATGCACCAATAGAAACTGATGTCGGTTTAGACTTTGAACCTATTGAGGTTGAAGAAATAAGTTATGAAAGTGTTGAAATAGAAATAGCTGAAATAGAAATAGAAGAAATACAAGTAGTCACTTTGGATTTGCCAGAGCCTGAAACAGTTGAAGTTAGTGTGGCAGATGTGGAAGCAGAAATTGAAATGGAGTTAGAAATGGATATGGAGGTCGATCTACAGCCAGAAACCACAGAAGAGCCACAAGAGACAGAAACACCAAAGACTGAATCGGATACCGAAGAAACCAAAGAAGAAGTTGCTGAAAAACCAACAGAGGAACCCAAAGAAGAAGAAACAGAAGTAGCAGAGGCAAAACAAGAAACCAACCAAGAAGAAACCCAAGACGATGAAAAAAATTCTGAGACGAAGGTCGCTGAGAAAAAAGAGTCATCGAAAGAGAAAGCTGCTAAAAAAGTTTTGAAAAAGATTGATGATAAACAAAGATATGATGCGAATAGTCAATTAAAAACCTTAGTTGTTATGCAAGTTCTAGGGAATACTAAATCATTTTTTGATAGTCAGCAACAGCTTAACGACAGGGCTGAATTTTTTACTAATCTAACTTTGCCAGATGCCGTCATATCTGATAATAATATAGCTGGATACTTACTTTTTGGTGGTAGTGATCAATTAATGAATGTAATGGTGGATAGTCAATGGCAAACACAGAAATAGATATTGGTGGGGTTAAATTTCGTGGAGGTCGCTTATTCCTTGTTATTACTGTATTAAGTTCTTTTGTTGGTATTCTTTGGGGTGGCTTTCAGTACTATCAGAAATTTTTAGATATGGAGCAAAAGATTAATTCCTTTGTTTCGCCAGATCTTTCAGGTTTCGATAAAAGAATAGATTTAGTTCAGCAAGAAGTAGAAATGATGCAATCTGAATTGACTATGATACTTGATGAAATAACGCTAGTATCAGATGTGGCAAAAGAATTGAAGAATGATCTTAAAGGTGACGTTAGAAGAATTGAAACAATCGTAGAAGATGTTGAAACAAGAGTTAAAGAAGATTCAAGAGAAAACCAAAGGGACCTCAAAGAAGCTATCAAAGGCATAGAAGCTGATATGACAGATTTAGAAAAGAAAATAGAAAAGTTAATAAGAGACGCTTTAGAAAATCCTTTATCTAAAATGAAATGAACTGTCTAAGTTTTTTAATTGCTATATCAATGCATATAGGATTAGAAAATAATTATAATGAAATTCACCCTCAAATCAGATGTACTGAAATAAATAATATTTATGGTGCTTTTTATAATAGTGAAAAAAATATTAGTTTGTTTATAGGAAAAAAATATAAATATATTCAATATGGACTTGTATCAGGTTATTCAGGGGGTAAAATATTACCTATGATTAGATATAAAAAAGATAATTTTTTTATTGCACCAGCCTATGAAATTAATGGGAATTATGGTATGGTTTTTGGATTAGAGTTTAAATTATGACTAAGATAGCACCAAAAACAACAAAAGAGCATATAGTTAATATTTATAACAAGATTGAATTGTTAGAAACAAATCATATTTATCATTTGCAACAAGAGGTAAAAAAACTTAATCGTATTTTGTATGCAATAGGTTTTATGGTTGCTACTCAGTTTATAGCTTGGGTGCTTAGAATGGTAGGTTAATGTACGAGGAAGTAAAAAAGAAAATTAAGTCCTCAGAGGGTTTTTCTAATCGTGGTTATTTTTTAGAATACAAAGGAATTGACGGAACAGTTATTACAGAAGATTTTATGACAATAGGTTATGGTCACAAGGTTGTTGAGGGAGACCCATATAAACCACATGTAGATTACCCTACGGAAGTTTTAGAAAAACAGTTTGAAAAAGACTTTGAAGTTTATCTCCACGCTGCAGAAAGATACATAGGCTCTTGTGAGGTCCCAGAGCATATCAAAGAAATAATTATTGAAACAGCGTACAATATTGGCGAACCGAAACTTTTCATGTTCAAAAACATGAGGGCAAAAATGCAAGAGGGAGATTGGCAAGGTATGGCTGCTGAACTTAGGGATAGCAAGTTGTATAGAACTTTGACATCAAGGTATGAACCTTTAGCAAAAATTATAGAGGAGACGTAAATGGTATTAGGTAAATTATTAAGTGGTGGTTTAGTTGATAGTGTAGGTAAGATAGTAGATGATCTACACGTATCAGAGGAAGAAAAAGCACAAGCAAAAGCTAAATTACTAGAATTAGAAAACGAAGTAAAACTCAAACAAATGGATATTAACTTAGCTGACGCAAAGTCAACAGCTGGTGGTATATCAGGAATGTTGCAGCGTTCTTGGAGGCCATTAATCGGTATGAGTTGTGCCTTAGCGATCTTTTGGGAATTCGTATTAAGTAAATTTATTTTGTTTATTTGTGGATTATTTCAGTATGAAGTGGTAAACATACCTGAGTTGGAAATGGGAACTTTGATGCCCTTAGTCATGGCATTATTAGGGATGTCAGGAATAAGATCATTTGAGAAGTTGAAAAAAATCAATTCCGACAAGGGAAAGGAGTAATTTATGGTAAAACAAAAAATTACAAAATGGTGGCACACATTCACAGAAATGAAACTGTGGGTGCAAATAGTGATTGTGGCTGTTCTAGTATTATTAGCGCACAATTATTTACTACACTAAAGGAGGAATAAATGCCAAGAGGAGTAGGATATGGGTCGAGTAGAATGAGTTCAATGAGGTCAAAACCTATGAAACCCAAAAAACCAAAAAAGAAGAAAAAGAAAAAGAAATAATGGTTAAGGTTGCATCAATAAAAAATATTGTAAAAGATTTATCACCGAGACAGAAAAGAACTATGAATCGTCACGCAAGACATCATACTTTGAAACACATGAGGTCAATGGCTAATGCAATGAAAAAGGGTGCAACCTTTTCACAGGCCCATACTAGAGCAATGCGTTCGGTTGGTAAATGAGTACAGGATTTACAACTACAGCAACAATTTCTGAATTAATAGACAAAAGACCTATGAAACGTAAAAAGAGGTCAAAAAGAACAAAAAAATTATCAAAAAAAACTGATTTAAGAGCCGTACAGACACTTTTAAGGGTCAGGGGTATCTAATACCCCCAAACCTCAGTTCTAGCATCATACACAGTCTTTTCTTTCCAAATCCAGCTATCAGGATTAGGTATTAGAGAGTTTTTCACATCATCTTGAGAATTAACTGTTGATAAGTAATTACCCATAACATTAATGATATGTTTGCATATGGTCATTGGAAAATTATAGTTATCTAGTTCTAAAGATTTCCATTCAGCACCTTTAGTCTTTGTAGGGTTTTTCAGATACCATAGCATCTGTCTAGCATTCGTTCCTCTATGATAAATAGACTGTTGCATAGCGTGAGATACAGTTATGGCATTCGGTAAAGATTTACTTGTTTTCAAATCAAGATAAAACTCTTCTTGTGTTTTCTTATCTTCAAATTTAAAGTCTGTGTATCCGATTACCGGTATTCCCTCAATCGTAGTTTCAATCTTTTCTTGATAGCCTATTAAGTTCCACTTGAAAGCAAACTGCTGAAATTTATAAGCACCAAGTTCAAGTAATGGTACAAGATTATCTCTTTCTGTTAAAACATTTGGATCATTGATCCTAGAGCAGTTAGCATCATATTCATCATACATTAATTTTTTGGCCTTATCTAAATCGTGACCATTCAGTATAAGATTGATACCTGACTCTACAGCTTTGCCACGTTCAGCAGCAGCACTAGTAGGAAACTCATAATGGAATATCCTACGCAACGCCCAACGCTCTCTGTAGAAAGCAAACTCAGATAAGTGACTAAAAGATAAGGGCAATAAACTTTTATCGCCCTTACTAAATTTTTCAAAATGTTCTAACATTGGGATATCTTTTTTGTGAATGCTTTATTCATTCTTGAAACAACTTGATCTAACCTAGATTGCATTTCATCGATATCGCCTAACTCTTCATGGACTTCTTCCCACAAATCTAAATTATGCTCACCATGTTTTTTTATAAATTCATCTTTAGTCATTTCTGCAGCTTCTTCTTGCATTTGTAATACCCAAGCACCAGTCTTACTCATTAGTATTCCTCCTTATCAATTATTATGCTAACAGTGACTCTACCTCTAAAAGTCACGTTGTTATCTGATAGATCATCTAAGAACTTTCCGAAACTTTTACATCCTATTCCTGTATGATCTGTTATAGATGCAACAACTTTTTTTTCTTTAGAGTATGCTTGTTTTTTTTCGTCCCAAGATTTTTCATGAACCTCAATCATATAGCTATCGATATACATTATTTCGCCTCCAATGAATATTGCGCAAAAGTTTTACCACCTTTGCTAATATTTTCTGTAATGATGTTGTGGCCTTGCTGTCTTAAATCTAAAATTCGAGCGCTCAATCTAAAGCAACCAAATTTATTTAAAGCATCAAGGGGGGTTAGTTTTTTACCTTTCACAAGGTAAGATAGTATTTGTTTATTCTGGCTCATAATAACTCCTTTCTATAAGTTTTTGGCCAACTCTCTTTCGTTAACAACCTTTGTTCTAAGGTCCTCACGAAAGGTTTTGAAAGTTTCGTATCTAATCTTAGACCGATTTCTTTCTTTAAGAACTTTTTCGAATCTTTCGACATAGTCCTTAAATCTTTTATCTGAATAAATGTGTGCATTTAATTCAGTAGTATTCTTATACTTCACATTTTGAGAATAAGAAAGCGTTAATTCCGATACTAGCATCTTCTCTTCTTTCTTCATGAGTTCTAGTGCTGTGTCTTCGTCAGAATATTTTAGGCCTAACTCTTCTTGCTTATGTGAAAGTTTATTAGGATCGAATTCTAATTCATATACCATTGTCACTCTCTTCATATAGTTTTTCGTCTATCTTGTTTCTAAGAATGGCTTTGAGATCACGATTGAAAGACTTACTGTACTCTGCTTTCAAGTGACATGGTCGGCATAATGGAATAATATTTTCAGGAGTGTTGCGTAAGTTTTTTGGACTCCCTCCCATTTTACGAGCGTCTATATGGTGGAGATCTACAGCAAATTCTCTATAACAAGACCAGCACATGGGGGTATCTTGGTCTGCATACCCCCAATATTTACTAAATATACGTTTATAGTTTTTCGAGATTTTCATTAAATGATCTTACTGCATTTTTTGTAAGTTCTGAAATATCCTCTACTGCAAAGTGACCACTACCCATAGCACGGCCTACAATTCCTGTGACGAATATGTCACGTCTTTGTGTTGCATCTTTGCTACCCATAATAGGCTTTGAAACAGGCTGTCCCATACTCTGATCAGCTTCTTGTGTGTGATCTGGAACTATCTGAATGTCTTTGACATTTGTATATTGATTGCCGTTTGATGATGTCTTTGTATTAATCTCTGTATAATTAATAGCGTCACCACTTTTTGGCATAGGATTTAAAACTGTACCACGACAATATAAACGTGTTCCGTCTATAAGGTCTAAGGCATAGTTTGGCTTTCCGTCTTCGCTGTTGTCAAAACATTTATCTACTACTGCTACCATTTTTTACTCCTTTATTATTAGTGTTTATTTAAAACATTATACCCACGTCCCTCTAAACAATTATTAATATAATCTTGTCTAGTTTGTAGCTTGGGACTTAGCCATAATATCCTCCAACGAAAACCATTATACACTACTTTACCTTTATCTAAAATGACATTCGTACTGTCTTTTACTAGGTTTTGGCACGTATAATAGTCGTCATGATATCTGTTCATATCGCCCTCGATATTTGCAGATGATTTTCCTCTACTATCTACGATAGGTTTATTGCTACAACTCATAAGAGCCATAGCAATAAGTAGAAAAAGAAAAAGTATCAAAACTTTACTAAACCTAGTAAGCATTGTTTTTTCTTTTGGTAATGTATGTCTATATTCGTAAACAGGCTGCCGAGTTCTAGGACAGTACCCAACAGTCTGCTTACTGAAATATCCATAAGGAAAATATTTATTTTTTTTCATGGTCGCCTCTTTTCGGAGGAGTAGTCGAGCCAAAACATTTACGAAGATTTTTATCAAGTTCGTCAATGCCTTTAAGCAGCAACCAATCCATGAGTTCTTGTTTGCACTCATTGTACGTATCGGCTTCAATGGTTTCAAAATCATGCCTCTTAATTAACTGTTTATCGTCAATTTGGCCAATCCATTTTGTGCCACAATGTCCGTCAACAAATTTAGTGTTTTTGATACGGATTATCTCTACTTTGACTGTACGGCCAACGTAAGGGATGTAGTCAACATAATGACCATGTTTTTTAGTTTTCATATAAATCCTCCAACTTAGTAGGTTTAAAATACTTATCTCTTTCAATACCTAAACCAAATGTGCCTTTATATTCTGAAAGTTCATCTATGCTTACATATCCGAACTCTTTTTCATGAATCTGGCATACGCCAAAAGCAATATTTGTTTCAGGGTCTAACTCCGAAAGATACCAAGTACCAGCACCAGTAGGATTAAAGAGTTTAACGACAGCACGAAAAGATTTCGTGCCGTCTTGCTGTTGATGATTAGATACTAATTTATCTCTGATCGCTTTAGTAAAAAGTTTCATCTCTTACTCCTTTTTTTGTTGCGTCTTTTCTTTGCTGCTCTTTTCATCTTAGCAACAGAGCCTAGAGTACGCTTATTTTGGTGGAAAGAATTTAGTACTGTCATATTTTTTTTTGGAACTAATGACATTACACACCTCCCAATCCAAGAGCCTCAAAATCAATCTCAGGCTGAACAGCTTTTCTATACGCTTTGTTTAAATTAGGTGAACCACTGAATGACCAATCAATATTCATAGAATACGCTAAGTCACACATACTTTGTAATGAGAACGCTAAATATTTATTTAGTAAGATCATATACACACCTACAAAGTCTCTTCCGTGATGCTCATTTTCATGGCAAAGAAAATGTGACACTTCATGTATGATGATGTGTTTTGATCTACCCCAACGTGGCAGTCTCATTTTTTTATAACAGTTATTTCTTCCGTCTTTAACTTTTCTGTAATTTTTTACAAAATAGTTTCCCATATATGCTGCTGCGTGTCTTCCACCAGCATTGTTAGAACAAATAACTTTTGCTACTCTAGTTTGTTTTTCATTAAAGTTTCTGAAAAATTTATTTTTATGTGCGTTCCAAACATCAGTAGCAAATTTATTACACTCTTCTAATGACATACACTCATCAAAATTTTCTTGTGCAATAAATTTTTTTAGTCCATGATTTTGAAAAAGTTTATTTTCCCATGCATAGACTTTACTTCTTTGGCTGTCTCTCATAGTTGCCTCCATTATTATTATTAATTTTGCTAGACATAACTTGTTTAGCGTTATTATCAAAGACGGCACTTGAGCCGTCTAAGAAAACTATTTTAAAGTAATGAGTGACCTTACCATTTTCGATAAGGTCAACTCTCTTAGATGATTTGAAAAGTTTGTTGATCATATTTTTACCTTTTCAATTTTTACTAATTGAGAAATATGAAAAACAGAAAACATACGACCAGAAATCTTCTCGACAATTTTACCATTAGGTAAAGTGTCAGTCGTAGGGATAGGTGCGATAATCTTTGCAATCGCTTTAGTACCTTTAGGTACACTGTATCCTAAATCTACAGCTTGACGGAAAGTACAGAATCCTCCTGTCTTTCCTGTTGCTTCAAGAATTTCTAAATTCTTGCCGTGGTATTCATTACCAGTCTTTTCGTTATAGTACATAATAGCCTCCGTATTATTATTATTATTCATTGTAAGTATCCTACCTTATTTTCTAGGTTTTGCAAAGTAAAAAAGTAATAAAAAAACCCTATAAATCATTGTGTTTTTAAAAAAAATTTTATACTATGATCTTGCTAGGCATCTTTTTTTAGCATAATAGCAGTCTCCGTGGTGTCGCCTCCAACAATGACACTACGAAAAGGGGGTAAGTTAGTTTATGCTTACCCCCATGACAAGAGAGATTGATATTCAGATTGCGTGTAATTATTTACTGCATGAGTTAAAAGATATTTATTTTTTTCGTCACTACCATGTTGCTAATGAGGGCAAGAGATCAGTACAATATAAAATAAAATTAAAAAAAATGGGATTTCTATCAGGAGTGCCAGATTTTGTTATTGAATATCCTAAAGGTAAAATTTTATATGTCGAATTGAAAAACGAAAAAGGCCAACTCTCATCAGCTCAAAAATTATTTAAAGTTCAATCAAGTGCTTTGGAAACTCCACATTATGTTGTAAAAGGTAATGTCAAACAATGTCTAGAGGAAATTGCAAATATAATTAATCGATATGTCCCACGTCGAAGTAAGCAACTTAAAAGTAATAGTTCCTGAAGACGCTGAAACTGCAGATTGGTTTATCGGTTTATGGATAAAAGCACAAAATAAGGCAATAGCGAAAGTTCAAGATGAGTATATTTTTTTCGAGTACACTCCAGACGAATTTGATTTTCAAGTTGATAAATATACGGTAGAATACTACAAACAATTAAAGTTGGAGGCTAAATGTTTATAGATGAGAATTCTAAACCTAAAGAAAAACTTAAAGCGTGGTATCTTTTCACGGAAGACTTTGTTGCAGGAACGCAACACTTAACTAATCAAGAAATAGGAATTTATATTCGATTGCTTTGTTGGAATTGGAATAAAAGATGTGTTGGTTTACCAAATGATGTTAATACAATTTTTAGAATAGCAAACTGTATTACTGATAGTGAAAAGTTTTCATGTGAAAAAATAATTAAAGAATTTTTTGTAGAGATAAAAGATCATTGGCAAAATGAAAGACAGCTACAAGAATTTTTATATATTACAAAAAGAATAGAAGCATCAAAAGAAAATGGTAAGTTAGGTGGTCGTCCAAAAAAACCTAGCACAAACCCCCCTACCCCTACCCCTACCCCTACCAAAACATCTACAAATAAATATACTCCTCAATTCAATAAATTTTGGGATAAGATAAATTATAAAGTCAGCAAGGGGACAGCCGAAAAAAATTTCCAGAAGATAGAAAAGGAGTGGCAAGAAAAACCTGACGAACTAGCAGATCTTTACAATAAATATTATAGTTCAGTACAAGATAAACAATTCGCAAAACAACCAGCGTTTTGGCTATCTGCAAAAAAATATTTAGATATATTGCCTGAAAAAAAACATGATTTCGGTATTGTAAATCGTGATGATGAAAGATTAAAAATGTTTGTCGATGCAATAAAAGACAGAAAAGTCACACGATTTGTAAAAGACTGGGCGATTAAGAATAAAGATGTTATTGATAGAGGAATAAAACTTGGTAAAATTACTAAGGAACAAGCAATTAACGATTTGGAAATGAGGTCAGAATATGGTTAGAATGAATCTAGAGGAAATAATTCCTTACTCACGAAATCCAAGAAAAAATCAACACATTGATAAAGTTGCTGCTTCTATAAAAGAGTTTGGATTTCAACAGCCTATAGTAGTTGATAAAGAAAAAGTAATTATTGTTGGTCATACAAGATATCTAGCTGCTCAAAAACTTGGTATGAGAGAAGTACCGGTAATAGTAGCAGAAAATTTAGATGAAAACCAAGTCAAGGCATATAGGATAGCTGATAACAGAGTTGCAGAAGAATCACAGTGGGATAATGAATTACTTAATCTTGAATTAATGGATTTACAAAAAAATGAAATAGATCTTTCTGTATTAGGATTTGAACAAAGTGAAATAGAAAAAATATTTTCTAATGATGATCCTTTGTTTGTGACACCTGAGCAATCTTTCAATGAAGAGACACCAAATGTTGATAGCCTTATACCCTCACAAGTTAGAATGGTACAATTATTTTTTAATGAAGATACAGAACCAAAATTCAAGGAAATGGTATCATTGTTGCAAGAAAAGTTTGATATCAACAATTTAACAGATACAGTTTATAAAGCAGTAGAAAATGAATACAATAGAAGTAGAACCGATATTAACTGACGCAGAAATAGACGCTTTAGAGGGTAATTTCTTAGATGAATCATATCTGAAATATCCTGTCATTAATGAAGATACGATAGTTAAAAATGAAAAAGGCGAAACACTATTAGTATTCTTAAAAAATAAAATACCAGCTAATATTTGTTATGACGCATACAAAGTTTTTAGGATAGCTGCACTACAAGTCACAAGTAATCGTAGTCAAGCTGCTGGTCCTCTACCACCAGAACTAAAGATAGGCGACAAAGTTGACGGAATGACAGTAGGCAAAATATCAGGAAACAGATTTTATCCTGTCAAAAAAGACGGCACGATATCAAATAGTGGTAAATCAAAAGAAGTGAATAGTGGCATAGTAGGATATGCAGATAGATATCCAAGAATACCTTATTGCAGAACAACAGAGTTCACACGTAGGCACTTTGACGACTACAAAAAAACATTGCCGTATATCAAATATATAGCTGATCTTTTCAAAAAGTATATTCCTGAAAGATATGAACCACAAAAAAGAGCATGGGAAAAGACACACGAAGATTTCAGAATACCTGAATCGCCATTCACTACTATTACTGTTAATAAAAACTTTCGTACAGCTTGTCATTATGATGCTGGAGATCTGAAAGAGGGTTTTGGAAATTTAGGAGTTTTACAAGCTGGTGAATATTCTGGTGCTTATACTATTATACCAAAGTACGGAGTTGGTGTTGATGTACGTAGTTGTGATGTATCTTTTTTTAATGTTCACGAATTACACGGAAATACTGCAATAAAACCAATCGGCAACGCTGAAAGAATATCAATCATAGCTTATTTTAGAGAAAAAATGACTGAATGTGGTAGCGCAGCTGATGAATTAGAAAGAGTAAAATATGCAACTTAACTACAGAAAAGGCACGACAGACGAAAACATCATTAAAGAAATAATACAGAAACAAGCATACAGAAAAAAAAAGTTAGATTTTAAGATTGAAAACGATGATGTTTGGCTAGACGGAGGCGCACATATTGGTATTTTTGGCTTATATGCTGCTCAAAATGGTGCAAAGAAAGTTTACTGTTATGAGCCTGAGGATGAAAATTATAATCTTTTATTACAGAATATTACAATAATGAAATCAGAATATCCTACTGAAATAACTGCTAATAAATATGCAGTAAATCAAAATGGTGGTGTAGGTACTTTCACTATAGCACCTAACACTTGGCGACATTCTTTAATGACACACTATAAAAAAAAATTACCAACACAGGAAATAAATTGTAAAAGTTTAGATGAAGTATTGCAAACACATGGCGATATCAATGCAATCAAATTAGACATAGAGGGGTCAGAATTAGATATATTAAAAAACGATCACGACTTTTCTAACGTGAAAAAACTAGTGTTTGAATACAGTTTTACTAAAGATAGACGTATGGATAACTTCTTTAAATGTGCAGAAAAATTAGAAAAATATTTTTATGTCGATATACAGAACAGCTTCTATAATCAAAAACATCAAGGACAGCAAGGATTATGGGGTGGCTTTATAGATGCAATTATCTTTTGCAAAGCTAAGTAAAAAAAGATAAAAAAGTCATAATTACAAAAAAAATACCTTTACTCAGGGGAAAGAGGATAAATGTCTGATAAGAAGAAAGTTGGAAGACCTAAGAAAAAACTCCCATATTCGTTGGAAGATATAGAAAAATTAGCAACTATGCAGTGTACAAGAGAAGAGATTGCAAATTTTTGTGGCGTATCAGTTAGCACATTAAAACGTAATTTTGACCCCCCTATAAAAAAGGGGTGGGACAAGGGCAAAAGGTCCTTGAGACGTGCTATGTTTGATAAAGCTATGAGAGGCAATACGACTATGTTGATTTGGCTTTCTAAAAATTATTTAGGTATGAAAGATAAAGTAGAAACATCAGAAGAAAAAGAGCCGTTGCCATGGAGTCCTGATCTTGTTTAATGCCATACACTAAACCACAGGCTGAAGTAATCGGCAGTAGATCAAGATTTAGAGTATTAATTAGTGGGCGTAGATTTGGGAAAACATTCTTAGCTATTAATGAATTAGCACGATTTGCACGTTTCCCTAACAGGCGTGTTTGGTATGTTGCACCGACCTACAGACAGGCCAAAGCGATTTGTTGGCAAGAACTCATACAAAGACTTAGAGCGCATAATTGGATTAATGAAGTAAATAACTCTGATTTAACAGTCACTTTAAGAAATAATAGCAGAATATCACTAAGAGGCGCAGATAATGAAAATAGTTTGCGTGGTATAGGTTTAGATTTTTTAGTTATGGACGAGTTTGCTGACATAAACCCTACTGCTTGGCATGAAGTATTAAGGCCTACATTGAGTGACACTCAGGGACATGCTATATTTTGTGGTACGCCTAGAGGATTTGGAAATTGGGGTTATGATATGTATGTTAAAGGCCAGACTGACAATGAATGGGAAAGTTTTAAATATACTACGTTAGAGGGTTTACAAGTACCTAAAGAAGAAATAGAACAAGCACAGGAAGATTTAGACGAGAGAACTTTTCAGCAAGAGTATATGGCATCGTTTGTTAATTATGCTGGAATGATTTACTACAACTTTGATAGAAATAAAAACATTATAGATAAACATTCACATCAATATCAAACTTTGCATATTGGTTTAGATTTTAATGTAGATCCAATGTGTGCTGTTGTTTCTGTAATTGAAAATGATAGAATTTATGTTATAGATGAAATACAGATATGGTCATCAAATACAAATGAAATGGTTGAAGAAATAAAAACACGATACAAAAACAAATGTATTATTTATCCTGATCCAAGTGCAAGACAAAGAAAAACTTCTGCTGGTGGTCTAACTGATTTAGCAATATTAAAAAATGCTGGTTTCGAAGTTCGTTGTAGAAACTCTGCACCGTTAGTTAGAGATAGAATTAACTCAGTAAACGCAAAATTAAAAAACGTAAAAGGTATAAACAATTTATTTATATTGAAATCTTGTAAAAATGCCATTAAGAGTATTGAAAGACAGATTTATAAAGAGGGTACGCATATACCTGACAAAGATAGTGGTTATGACCATTTCAATGACGCTCTAGGTTATTGCGTAGAATATAATTTTCCTTTGAAGAGGGATTTTAGACCAAACCCTCCAAGTAGGTGGAGTTGATGGATAGGAAAATATTAACAACAAAACATGACCTTTGGCATAAGAACGTTTCTAATTGGGAATTTTTTATTCGTAGTTATCTAGGTGGAACAGATTACAAGAACGGATATTACTTACACAGATATATTTTAGAAAGTCCAGAGGAATACGATCAAAGAGTTAGACATACACCATTAGACAATCATTGTAAAAATGTTGTTCAGATTTACACAAGTTTTTTATGGCGTGTACCACCGACTAGAGATTATGGAACTTTAGACGGAGACCCACAACTTGAATCATTTATTGCTGACTCAGACTTAGACGGAAGAAGTTTCGATACAGTTATGCGTGAAGTTCAGATGAATGCAAGTATCTATGGCAACTGCTGGGTCATTATCGATAAACCACAAACTAACGCAAAGACTAGAGCAGAAGAATTACAACAGGATATTAGACCTTACATGTCTATTTACACTCCTGAGAATATTGTTAACTGGAATTACAGAAGAGCAGCTAGTGGTAAATTTTATTTAGATATGTTGGTTTTAGTCGAAGACATTAACAGCGATAGAGCAATTATAAAAGTTTTTACAGAGGAAATGATTGGCACTTACAAAGTTGTAGATTACGATAAAGAGTATTCAGAGGGCGAAGTCACAACGATTGAAGAAATACCAAACCCTATAGGAAGCATACCAGCAGTTAATGTTTATAATTTAAGAGGGAATAAAAGACCGATTGGTATTTCTGACTTAGCAGATGTTGCACATTTACAACAGTCAATCTACAATGACTATTCAGAAAAAGAACAATTAATTAGATTAGCCAATCACCCAAGTTTAGTTAAAACACCAAACGTTGAGGCAAGTGCTGGTGCTGGTAGCATTATTGAAATACCAGAAGACATGGAACCAAATTTAAAACCATACATCATTCAACCTAGTGGTCAAAACTTAGAGGGCATCATGAACTGTATTAGAAATAAAGTTGACGCTATCGATAGAATTACACATATGGGTTCAGTGAGAGGAACATCAGGAAATCAAATATCTAGTGGTATCGCACTACAAACAGAATTTCAGTTATTGAATGCAAAGTTATCAGAGAAAGCTGATTATCTAGAAAATGCTGAAGAGCAAATATGGTCTTTGTTTGCTAAGTGGCAAGAGAAAGAATGGGACGGCTCTGTAGATTATCCTGACACTTTCGATATCAGAGATTGGGCGAATGATTTACAATTTTTACAAATGGCTAAGTCTAGTAATATTAAATCAGAAACATTTAACAAACAATTAGATAAGCAGATTGCTGAAGCTGTAATTGATGATAATGAAATGATAAAAACTATCAATGATGAAATAGACAACTCAAGAACAGTGAGAGGCCAATTCCAAACAAATGAAATAGAGGGACAAACTCCAGATGCGCAAGAAGAAGAAGCGAGTTAGAAAAGTACCTAAAGACAAAGATTCAGGTTTACCTAAAAGATATTTGACAGGCCTAAAAGGTAGTAGAAGAACGAGAAGAGCAAACCTTATCAAAAGAGTTGCATCGATTTATAAATCAGGTGGAGTTATTCCAATAAGTTTGTTAAGAGCAAGGACAAAAGCATAATGGCAGTTAGAAGAAAACCTTTATCAGCATCAGTTCAAGCGACACTTAGAAGAAAAGCTAAAGCGTCTAAAAGATATACATATGGAACTTTAGCTAAAGTTTATCGCAGAGGACAGGGTGCGTTTTTGAGTGCTGGTTCAAGAAGAGTGCCAATGGCTGCTTGGTCTATGGGACGTGTCAATTCTTTTTTAAGAGGATCAAGAAAACATGACACAGACCTTAGAAGAAAAAGAAAAAAATAGTGGCAAAGTATCAAGGAAAAACAGTTAAACTTGGTAAACCTTTTAGAACTCCGGGACAGTCAAGAAAGTTTGCTGTTTACGTTCGAGATAAAAAAACACAAAATGTAAAAAAGGTTCGTTTCGGTGACCCTAAAATGTCAATAAAATCTAATATACCAGCAAGAAGAAGAAGTTTCGTAGCAAGAATGGGTGGAGTACTAAAAAAAGTTCGTGGCCAAAAAAATTTAAGTCCAGCTTTTTGGAGTTTGTATTCTTGGCGTAATTCTATCAAATGAGTGTTATATTAGATAAACTTGCAGATCAGCATGAAGAAAGATTAATCAATACACTTTATCGTCTTGAAGAAGATGTAATCAAAGAAGTCACAAAAGCGACTGGTGGCACATTAGATGTTGATACTAGATTAGCGATACAATTACAGCCTAAATTAAGAGCAGCAATAGAAAATAATTTTTTAGATGAAGCTGATTTGTTGATTAATGAAGATTACAATAAGATTGCAAATGAAGTATTAAAAACATTCGGAGAGTTTCCTATACCAGCAAGGTTTAAAAATTTGACAGAAATAGATTTACAAACAATTAACGCCTTAAAATATCAATCATTCGCTGGATTTGAAGATGTTGCAGAAAGATTTATTAAAGTTATTAATGATGAAGTGTATCAAAGTATCATTGCTGGTAGGCCGTTTGAAGATATGGTTTCTAATATCAGAGGCCACATCAATGGAGTATATCAAAGTTCAAATATAGCCGAGATCAATCAATTAGTTGATTTCGTTAATGAAAACAAATTTAATCCTAAAATGAAAACACAAGTTGAAGAGGCTATAAGAAAATTACACACACAGTACGCAGCTGATAGATCAGGGAATAATATGCGTAAATTTGCTGGTCAGATAGCACATGATTCAGTAATGCAGTTTCACGGACAGTTTACAGTAAAGAAAGCAAAAGACAGTGGTCTAACACATTACCGGTATACAGGTACATTAGTCCGTGACTCTAGACCTTTTTGCAGAAATATGGTAAACAAAACATTAACCGAAACTGAAATTCGGGATACTTGGAACAGTAGATCATGGGCTGGTAAATCTACAGGAGACCCATTCATCGTTAGAGGTGGGTACAGATGTCGGCATACATGGATACCAACAAGTCCTGAATGGAATATATAACAGGGAGTATTAAATGGCTGAAGAAAACAATGTAGAACAAACTACAGAAACTAAGGTTGAAGAAAAAGTCGTTGAGCAAACTACTGAGCAACCTAAAGTAAACTCATTTACAGAGGATGACGTTAACAATATTGTCAAACAAAGATTGGCAAAAGAAAGAGCATCTATATATAAAAAATTAGATGTAGAAGATTTAGAAACTGCAATCGAAGCAGTAGCGAGTCAAAAGAAAGCAGAGGAACAAACCAAAATACAAAAGGGCGAGTTCGAACAAATCTTAAAAGAAAAATCAGAAGAGTTTAACAAAAAGTACACAAGTTTAGAAAGTGAACTGAAAGATATAAAAATTAACAAAGCTATTCTTTCATCAGCTTCTAAAAATCGTGCAATCAATCCTGATCAAGTTGTTGAATTATTAAAACATAATTTGAAACTCAATGAAACAGGACAAGTAGAAATACTTGATAAAAATGGTATTGCACGATATAACGGTAAAGGGGAACTTTTAACAACTGACGAGTTAGTTAATGAGTTTTTAACACAAAACCCACACTTTGTTACTGCAACATCTAGTGGTAGTGGCTCAGTGTCGAATGTGGATAGGTCAGAACTCAGTAAACCTTTTAATCTGAGTGATTTAGATATGAATAATCCTACGGATAGAGAGACATATCGCAAGTATCGTAAAGAGCGAGACTCTCAGCCAACAAAGATTGTTTTAAACAAATAACCATTAAGGAGTAAAAAATGGCTAATGAAACAACAAGTAGTACGATATCGGAACTATATACCGAAATCGTAGCTGAAGCATTGTTCGTCGCAAGTGAACAATCAATTATGCGAGGCCTTGTCCGAAATTACACAATCTCTGGTGGTGGTAAATCTGTAGAAGTACCTATTTATGCCACAGTATCAGCTGGTGCTGTAAACGAAGCGACAGACCTTTCAAACACAGCCGTCAACCCTAGTTCAGTGACTATCACTGCATCAGAGGTGGGCGTCATGACAACTCTCACAGACCTAGCAAGAAACTCAGCATCAAGAAATGTTGCTGCAGACATTGGTAGATTATTTGGTGAGGGTATTGCAACTAAGATCGATAGTGATCTAGCTGCTCTTTTCTCAGGGTTCTCAACTGATAAGGGTCCCGGTGCTGGTAACGAATTAACAGTACAAGATTTATTCGAGTGTGCTGCTGAATTAAAAACCAATAAGGCTCCCGGTCCTTACTACGGAGTATTTCACCCTAAACAAATCTTTAACGTCAAAAAATCTTTGACTAATACATTTGTTGGTAGAGATACAGAACTATCAAACGAAGCTATGAGAAGTGGTTTCGTAGGAAATGTTGCTGGTATTCAAATCTTTGAAACTTCAAACATTTCAGTTGACGGATCAGACGACTCTATTGGTGGAGTTTTCTCACAAGACGCTCTAGGTTTAGCGATGATGCAAGACCTAAAAATTGAAACACAGCGTGACGCCAGTCTCCGTGCCGACGAAATTGTCGCCACGGCAGTATTTGGCGTAGGAGAATTACACGATTCGTACGGAGTTAAACTAACAGCTGACACGTTAGCTAACTAAAATAAACTTATTAAGGGGTGGTATATCTACCCCTTATTTGATATAAAAAATTATGAGTATTGAAAAAGTAAAACTTATTAATGACAAAGGAGAAGTTATCGAGAGGTATAAGCACGACTACGAAAACAATCTTGAAAGATTCAATATGCGTGGTTGGAAACTTCATGACGGCAAAACTCCTAAAGCTGAACCTGTAAAGGAAGCTAAAAAAGTTGTTAAAAAAGTTGTAAAAAAGAAAACTAAAAAATAATGTCCTCTACTGTCTTTAGTGTGCAAAATACACATTTGCAGAAGATACAACCAGACATTCTAGAATTTGGTATAACCACTTTTGTAGATCAAATACAATTTGCAGAGAATGATGTGCTAAGACGTGTTCGTGAAGAATGGTGGGAAAGATATAGACATCAAGTAAGATATAAAGATATTACAAAAGTCACTACAGTTGAAATGACTAATAGCAAATTAACTCCAGCACAATGGGAGTTATCAGTAGTTTATTTAGCATTATGGAAATATATTTACCCTCAGTTAACTAAATGGCGTGACCCAGATACAGGCGAGGGCAAAGACACTTTCCAAGTTCAAATCGATTTTTACAGAGACAGATACGAGGAAGAATTTCAAGCAATTCTTAGGGATGGGGTTGAGTACGATGAAGATGGTGGTGGGACAGTATCTGATAGTGAAAAAGAGCCTTTACATATGTTAAGACTTGTTAGGTAATGGAACTTAGAGCCAAAGTTAATACTTTAGAAGTCACAAATTTACTAAAAGGTATTTCAAGAAAACAAACTAAAGCTATAAAAACTGCTCTTAACAGAGTATCGAATATGGCTATCTTGATGATTACTAAAAGAACTCAATCAGGAAAAAAACCTGACGGAGGAAGTTTTATCGGATATACAAAAAAATCAAAACAGATAAGAGAGGATAAAGGCCGTCAGACAGCATTCGTTGACCTTACGGATACCGGTAAGATGTTTCGTAGTTTAGATTTTAGACAAAAAGGATTTAAAAATACTTTACTATTTACAAACAAAGAAAGAGAAAAAATTGCATTTCGTCATGATGTTTTAGGCGTAGGTAAACGAAAAACTATAAGACCATTTTTTTCTATTGGAAACAAAGAGGAAGATACGTTAAGGCAAGAGTTTAGTAGATTTTATTTTAGTCAACTTAGAATATGAGCAAAAGAGAAAATATCGCTAGTGATATAATCACAAAACTTGACGCTGTGACAAGTCCTATTGAGTTCAAGAAACTCACAAGAGAGCCTTTTGAGGTAGAAGAGTTAGCTGACTCACAGTTTCCAGCAGCTTTTATACAATCAGGCGAAGAAACTAGAGAACCAGCAGCAATAGGCAATACAGGATCAGGTGCTTATAGAGGCACAATAGATTTTATTATTATAGCTTTCGGAAAAGGTACTACAGCTAATATAGATACAGTAAGAAATCAGATAATTGAAGTTGTTGAAGAAACTCTTGATTCTGATATAACTAGAAATGGAAATGCGTTGGATACACAAATTATTGAAGCAGCGTCAGACGAGGGTACTATATATCCTTATGGGGGTGTAAGAATAACTGTGCGTGTAATGTATGAATTCACAAGAGGGAGTGCATAATGGCAAAAGACGTTAACATGAAAAAAGGCGATAGCATGATTTCTGTTTCTAAAGATTTTGTAGATCATTACACAAAGTTAGGTTATCAAGTTATCGAGAATAATAAAAAAATTTCAGTTGCAAAAGAAACTGAAAAGATTATAAAAGAAATTACCAAATCTAAGAAGGAGTAAACAATGGCAACACATCATGGTAAAGAGGGAGTTGTACACGTAGGTGGAACGGCTATAGGTAATGCGACTGGTTTCACAGTAGATACAACCCACGACGTTGTTGAGGATACTGCGTTAGGAAGCTCAATGAAATCATACTTAGTAGGTAGAGGAACTTTCACTGCCACTATAGATATGAATTTTGATGAGACTGATTCTGGTCAAACAACATTAGTACAAGGTGCTAGTGCAAGTTTTGAATTTATGCCTGAGGGTGCAGATTCAGGAGACAGAAAATTTTCAGGTACAGGTATTGTGACTGGAATGTCTGTTGGAGTGACCTTAGACGGAGTGACAACAAGAACAGTTTCTTTGCAAGGTACAGGTGGTCTTACAATCGGCACAGTATAATTTAATTTATGTCCGATAATAAGATTGATTACTTTGAGGGTATCAAAGACCATTTTAGTACTTTAGAAACACAAACTATAGAGGTCCCTGAATGGGGATTGGTAGGCGACAAAGCTATTTATTGCAAACCTTTCAATATGCTTGAAAAGGCAAAAATATTTAAGGGTGCAACTAATACCGATCTTGTCGTGTTAATTGATGTCATTATAGAGAAAGCATTAGATAAAGACGGAAATAAAATGTTCAATGCTACTCACGTTTTAGCATTTAAAACAAAAGCAGATACCAATGTTATTGCAGATGTTGCATCAAAGATAATGGGTACAGGAAATACTGATTTCCAAGACGCTAAAAAAAACTAAAAAATTCCCCAGAACTACATAATATATTAGCACTAGGCGAAAAACTGCATAAGACAGTTCCAGAAATCTTGCAAATGTCCGTATATGAGTTTAATATGTGGATAGCGTATTTTAATCTTCAACAAGAGGAACGTGAAAGACAAGAACGTCTAGCAAAGGCAAAGAGATAATGGCAACTAAAAAAGTTAATATAGATATTATCGCTAAAGATAAAACTAGAATGGCAATGCGTACTGCTACAGCTGGTGTTAATAATCTAAAAAATTCTGTATTCAATCTTAAAGTTGCGTTTGCTGGTTTGGGTGCTGGGTTTGTAGCTAAAGGTTTTTTAGATACAGCTAGAGAAATCGAAAGACTAAAAATAAGATTTAAGTTTTTGTTTGATGAAGTTGCAGAGGGAGAAAAGGCGTTCAAAAGTTTAATTAAGTTTGCTGGTCAAGTTCCTTTCAGTTTAGAAGAAATACAAAGAGGTGCTGCTAATCTTGCTGTTGTTTCTAAAAACGCAGAAGAAATGAATGAACTTCTACAAATTACAGGCGACATTGCTGCTGCTACAGGTCTAGATTTTCAAACAACTTCTGAACAAATACAAAGAGTTTTTTCTGCTGGTATAAACTCTGCTGATCTTTTTAGAGAAAGAGGTGTCAGAGAAATGTTAGGTTTTGAGGCTGGAGTGGCAATCAGTGCAGAAAAATCTAGAGAACACATAATCACTAATTTTAGAAATGGTACTTTAGCTGTTCAGGGTGCGAGTTTAGAAATGGCTGAAACTTTTGATGGTGTTATGTCAATGATTAGCGATAAATTTTTACAATTCAAAATAGAGTTAATGGATGCTGGGCCTTTTGATTTTTTCAAAGCTGCTGCGATTTTGTTAGAAGAAACAGTTGCAAAAAATTTCGGTAGCATAGAGGACGCTGCTAGGCATATGGGTGATAGAGTTGTCGAGGGTATAAAAGTTATTGCACTTGGTGCAGCTAGTGTTGTTGATGCTGTCACACCAGCATTCAATTTTTTATTTGGTGGTATAAATACGCTTTTTAGATCTATAAACGCTTTGCCTGATTTTTTGAAGGTAGCTGGTATTATAGGTTTTTTAGCACTGGGAACAAAAGGCAAATTAGTCGTTGTTCTTATCACTGGCGTTTATAATAAAATACAAGAAATATTTAGTACGCTTTTAGATTTTGTTATCAAAAGCACAGATAAAATAGCTAGTGCTGTAAAAAAATTAGGATTTGATGAAACAGCAAGACAGATTGAGGCTTTTGGTGATGCAATACAAAAAGTAAAACCTGATATGGTTGATGGCATAGAAGATATAAAAGAGTCTTTTGAAGGCAATGCTATAGATTTAATTAAATTTTTAGATGTTAACGACATGGAACAAACTTCAGGTAAATTTAGAGAAATGGTTGAGGAAATTATCAGAGACATAGACATGATAATGACGAATAGATTATCTGAAAACCCTGTTGAGCCATTAGAAGATGGTGCGAAAAAAGCAAGTGAAGAATTAAGTAAATTAGAAAAAGCATATCAAGGTTTTAAAACTGGATTTGGCGATGCTATGGAAGAAGCTGGTAATATACAAAAAAACTTCACTAATATTGGAAAACAATCTTTTAAAGAACTTACTGACACATTAACAAATTTTGTAATGACAGGAAAATTACAGTTCGAAGATTTAGCAAGAACTATAATCAAACAAATAATAAATGCTTTGATAGGCGCAGCTGTACAATCTGCAGTCACGAAAGCTACTGAAATGTTTAAAATGCAAGCAATCAAAAGTGCTTTGATAAGTGTTTATGAGGGTGCGTTAAAAACTTTCGCTAAAATACCTTTTCCATTTAACATAGCTGCTGTTGGTGGTGCTATCGCTTTCGGTATGAATATGGTAAATAAAATTAGAGGATTTGAAAAAGGTGGTAGGCCTCCTGTAGGACAGCCCAGCATAGTTGGGGAAAAAGGGCCTGAGTTATTCGTACCTGATAGTGCAGGGACAGTTGTACCAAACAATCAACTTGGTATGGAAAAATCTGTGACAGTAAACTTCAATATCAATACTGTTGACGCAAGAGGATTTAATGAGTTGTTAGTAAACAGTCGAGGAACTATCGTCAATATGATAAACAATGCAGTAAACGAAAAAGGTAGAATGGCAATCATATGAGTGGTGCATTTCCTAGTACAAATTTTAACGCAGTCAATATCAAGAATAATCAAAAGACTTTAATATCAGAAACAGATAGTGGAAAAACTTTTAGAAGACAAGTTCAAGGACAAAGATTTAGTTTTACAGTTTCATTTCCTCCAATGAAAAGAGAAGATTTTGCGCCAATAATGGCTTTTATTATGAAGCAAAGATCAAGAAAAGAAAATTTCACCATAACCTTGCCAAGTAATATGAATGCTCTTGGTAGTGAAACAGGCACTTTATTGGTCAATGGCGCACATTCTTCAGCTGATACAACGATAGCAATAGACGGATTTGCTTCAGACGGCACTCAAAGATTACGTGGTGGTGACTTCATTAAGTTCGCACATAGCAAAGTTTACATGGTAATAAATGATGTGACTTCATCAAGCAACGCAGCTACAGTCACTATCGAACCACCTTTAAGAGAGGCATTAACTAACAATAGTGCTGTCACTTATGACGCTGTACCATTTACAGTACATTTAACTAGCGATGTACAAGAATTTACAACTAGTGACAGTGATAAAGACGGCAATCCTATATTTAGATACGAGTTTGATGTTATTGAGAGTTTATAATGCCAAGAGGATTAACAAGTGCAGTTAAAACAGAATTAGCCACAGGGAATATAGACCCTGTTTATTTAGTTGATATTGAATTTTCATCAAGAATTTATCTTACTACAGCACCATTTGATATAACATCTAGTGTTTCTGGGAGTTCACAAACATATTTAGCAAACGGACATTTAAGAAGTATTACAGGCGCAAACGAAACTAATAGACCAACAAAAAACACACTATCATTCAGTTTATCAGGAGTAGATCAAACTTACATATCAGTTGCATTAAACGAAAATATAATTAATAAAAATGTTAGCCTTTATAAAGGTTATTTAGATAGTAATAATGCTGTTATTTCTGATCCTTTTTTAATATTTTATGGAACGATAGACGAATACAAAATATCTGACAATACTAACACAGCAAATCTAATCATTAGTGTCACTTCACATTGGGGTAATTTTAGTAAAACTGCTGGAAGAACAACTACTGATAATTCACAGAAAAGATTTTTTAGTACAGATAAAGGTATGGAATTCGCAGCTTTGACTGTTCGTGACATCAAATGGGGTAGAACATGACAAGCATTCATCAGCTTTATGCTGATAAGAGCGATGTTGTAGATATTTACAATTTATTAGTACATTATAAAAATACAGATTTAATTGATTTAGATTATCCAGAGGTCGATAGAGGTAAAGGTCTAAATTTTATCAATACAATATTGCAAAGAGGTAAAATAATATTGTTAAAAGATTTAGATATTAATGAATTAGTCGGTTGTTGTATGTTTAACAAATCAGAATACTTTTTTAGTAAAACACAAATAATGATGATACAAATGATTTATATAAAACAAGAATATAGAAATTTTAAAATAGTAAAACAAATGATTGATTCTGTAAAAAAACTTAGTGGAGATATGCATATAGTTTTATCTATAACTTCAGGCTTAGGAGTTGATCCTGTATTTCAAAAATTAGGTTTTGAGAATATGGGTGGTAATTGGAGGCTAATATAAATGGGTGGCTTTAATCCTATTGAAGAAATTATTGATTTTGTTGAAGATGTCGTTGATGCCGTTGTTGATATTGTAGAGGACTTCGTAGGCTGGTTATATCCGCAACCTGATATCCCAGACTTTGGCGATATGCAACAAGACCTTAATGCTAAAGGTGTATTGCTAAATAAATTTAGTGCTAATGCTCACGTTCCTGTAGTTTACGGAACTAGGAAAGTTGGTGGTAATGTTGTCTTTCTTGAGACTTCAGGAACAGATAACCAATTTTTATTTATGGCTATAGTTCTTAGCGAGGGTGAAATTGATGATATTACACAAATTTTTATAAACGACAATTTAGTGACCTTTAGTGGCGATATTGCAGACAATACACAAATTACAGTAGCAAGTTCAGATAGTAATTTTTTTGATACAGAAAATTCAGCTAGTTTGATTACAGTAGAACCACACTTTGGAACTGACTCACAATCTGCTTCAAGTTTGTTAAGCACATTATCATCATGGACTAGTAATCATAAATTAAGTGGTCATGCATATTTAGCAATACGTTTCACGTGGAACGCAGATAAGTTTGGTTCATTACCGGTAGTTAATGCAGTTGTAAAAGGCCGTAAAGTTTATAATCCTAATTTAGATAGCACAGTCACAGGAGGAAGTGGTTCACACAGAAAAGACACATCTTCGACATGGGAGTATTCAGATAATCCTGTCTATCAATTACTAGACTATTTAAGAAATGATAGATTTGGTATGGGTATTGCTGATAGTTATTTTGACTCTAATTTTGCAGATTGGCAAACTGCTGGAGATGTTTGCGATACTAACATTACTCCATTCAGTGGTGCTAGTCAGATTGATTTACTAGATAGTCATACAGTTGTTGATACTTCAAAAAAATCTATCGAGATAGTTAGAGACTTTGTTAAAGGTTGTCGTGCTTTTTTAAATTTTAGTGGAGGTATATATAAAATACTTGTAGAGAGTTCAGGCTCTGCGTCTATCACATTAACGGAGGATAATATTTTAGGTGGTATCACAGTTTCAAGTAAAAATAAAAATTCAAGATATAATAGAGTGATTGTCAACTTTGTAAATCCGTCCAAAAATTTTCAATCAGATACAGCACAGTTTCCTCCTGTCGATGAGACAGGATTAGCAAGTGCAGACCAACACGCAACAATGAAAACAGCTGACGGAGGTATATTATTAGAGGGTAGGTTCGATTTCCCTATGCTTAACAGTCCTTATCAGGCTCAAGAAATGGCTGAAATAATATTGCGTAGATCAAGATCAAGTTTAGATGTGACTTTGAAAGCTGATGCAACAGCATTAGAGCTAAGTATTGGCGATATAGTTAATATAACACATGCTACACCTAGTTTTTCTGCTAAACCTTTTAGAGTGCAAGGTATGTCATTGAACGCTGACGAAACTATCGGACTTCAACTATCTGAGCATCAAGACAGCTACTACACCTTTGGTACACAACAAGAGGTGGCAACGATACCAGACACCACTCTTCCAAACCCCTTTAGTATATTACCACCAGCAAGTGTGACTCTTGATGATGAACTGATTGAATATGCAGACGGAATAGTAATCACAAGACTAACAATAATTGTTGGTGCTTCTACTGATAATTTTGTTGAAAACTATGAAGTTCAAATAAAACAAACTTTAGACCAAGACGGAAACGCTGTGACCGATGACTTTAGAGAGATAGCAGTAGGTAAAATTTTAAATTACCAACATCTAAACGTGATTGATGAGGCTACTTATCAAGTAAGAGTTCGTGCAGTTAATACGATAGGCGTTAAATCAACATTTGTTTCTGCCACAAGAAAGATAGTGGGAGGCGTGGACGTTCCGTCTAATGTGCAAGACTTCGCTATAGAGATGCACGGCCAAGACCATATGAAGCTAACATGGACGCCACCAAGTCAAACAACAGATTTAGATATTTCATTTTACGAGATAAGATTTCAAGACACTTTATCAGGCGCTAATTGGTTAAACTCAACAAATCTTGTTCGATGTCCTAGAAGAAAGTGTGATTCAACAATCGTACCAGCAAGAACAGGGTCATATTTAATCAAAGCCGTCGATAAAAACGGAAATACATCTGCTGAAGCAACAATAGTTTCTACAAATATTTCAGGAATTCAAGCGTATCAAACTATATCTTCATTCACAGAAACACCGAATATATTTACGGCTGCCGATAGTATGGACGCTACTTTTCCTTTAGCAGTCAAAATAGACGCCTCAGGCGATACTGTTTTAACATTAGATACAGTCACAAACTTTGACGACACAGTTGGAAACTTTGATAGTGTTGAGGGCGACTTTGAGTTAGGTGGCACAGATACAACATCAAATCCAAACTTTAATAACTCTAATAGAGATGCTAAAGGTTTTTACAACTTTACTAATAGTTTATCATTAACAGGAATTTATGACGGAAACATTGAACCAACGATAACTTTAGACGCTGAAAATCCATACGATTTATTTGATAGTGGTAGAGGTGCATTATTATTTGATTCGGCTGGTGCGCCTTTTGATGGGACCGAGCAAATACACGCATTCCATAGAGTGCAAATAGCTACATCAACAACTGCATTAGCAGATTGCACATCATTTGTAGATGTGACTCAATCGGCAACTTTTAAATTTAAGTTCGCTAAGTTTAGATTAAAACTAACTAATGATGATGATCAAACTTCTAGTAATGTAAAAACAATAGCAATAAAACTAAATATGGAAGAAAGAACTTTTGCTGAAAGCGATTTAACAACTTCATCAGGAACAAAAACTATTACTTTCACTAATCCGTTTTTTGCTGTACCCTCAATAGGTATAGCTGCGCAAAATATGGCTACAGGAGACGTATTCACAATTTCTTCTAAGACTGTTAACGGCTTCACTATTTCGTTCGTCTCATCAGGGGGTAGCGCAGTTGAAAGAACCTTTGATTACATAGCAAAGGGTTTTGGGTTGCAAAGTTAAATGAAAAAGGATATAGATTAATACATGGCACAAGTATCAGACGTATCATTAAGTAACCAAGGATTCAGTTCCTTTAGGACAGAGCTGAACAATATACTTTCTGCAATTAATACATCACATGTAGGAAGTTCAGCACCGGGAAGTGTAGCAGCTGGAACAATTTGGGTTGATAATGGAACAAGTGGCGTACTAAAAGTTAAGATAAATGACGGCTCTGATAATGTAGAATTGTTCCAAATTAATATTTCAAGCAATGCTATAAGTAGCAACATGTCAGTGACAGGGACTATTTCTGAAACTGATCCAAACGCTTTACCATTAGCGATTGCACTAGGATAGGAGTAAAACATGGCTAATACTTTCAAAGTAAAAACAAATGGTGCTATGCCTGCAAGTTCAGGAACCCCACTTACTTTGTACACTGTGCCTTCAAGTACAACAACAGTAGTAATTGGTTTAGTTCTTTGCAACATTCATACAACATCTGTGACTGCTAGTGTTCAATTAGTTTCTGATACAAGCGATACTGAAACGAATGAAACAGTTTTCGTTGCTAAAGATGTTAGCATACCAGCTGGTAGTTCTCTTGAATTATTGACTGGTGGAAAAGTGGTTGTTCAAACTACAGACATTTTAAAAATTGACTGCTCAGTTTCTGCAAAGATAGATGCAACATTAAGTATATTAGAGATAACATAGAATTATGGCATATATTGGAGTCACACCAGATTCAGGGTTTACGACAGGACTTCTAGATAGATTTACATCTACGACTGGCTCAACAGTCACATTAACTCACGATATTGCCTCAGAAAACGACATCATTGTATTTGTTAATTTTGTGAAACAGGATAGTACAAACTATTCTGTAGGTGGATCTGGCAACAAAACATTAACTCTTGGTGGTACTCTTGTCAGTTCAGATGT
>TARA_R100000654_G_scaffold3137_1_pt1 | contig 29275 bp, 46 predicted proteins | sample TARA_R100000654 | Tara Oceans TARA_R100000654 (sample SAMEA2622473) | marine metagenome | biome: marine biome (ENVO:00000447); feature: surface water layer (ENVO:00002042); material: "saline water (ENVO:00002010), including plankton (ENVO:xxxxxxxx)" | depth 5 m
CGAAACAGGTGATACATTAGGCGTTGCTTATGGCAACTTAACAGGTTATTTGATAGAAGCAATAAAAGATTTAAAACAAGAAATAGAAGAACTAAAAAAACAAATTAAGTAATGGGAGTACCTACAAGTGGCACCATTGAGATGTTGAAACTAGCTAGAGAAAGAAAAGGCAATGGTTATACTTCAAATGCAACAATAACAAGCCCTATACATTTATCAGATTTATCAAGATTGAGTGGTGGTAATGCAAGCGGTTCAGGTAATAGCTACCCAGCTATAAATCAACTGAATCCAGCAGATAGTAAACCAGATGGTTCAAATCCACAAGCAATGAGTGAGTTTAGAGGTTACGAGCAAAATGTTACATTAACAAGTTTTGATTTTATTTTTAGTAGCACAAGTTCAAATGATGCTTGTTTAGCTGGTTTTCCATTAGGGCCTTTTTTCCATAACGACACAAATAACTTATTCCCTGATGATTTAACAGGTGTTTACACAGCTTATCAAAATTCATCTGGCACTTTGGTTGCATCAAGTGGGTTCTATCAAATTTTTCAAAGTGGTGGTTTCTCATCAACTGGTAAATTCATACAAGTTGGCAGTAATGGTGCTATAATTGGTGGTGGTAATTGTTAAATAATTTATTAAATTTGTAAAAAAAAATTATGGCTAATACATACGACTGGCATATAAATCAACTAGATGCTAAAATAAAACAAGATGGCAAAGACAATGTTATTTATACAGTGCATTGGACATATACCGCTAAAGATAAATCTAAACCAGATGAATACATGGCATCTTCAATTGGCACACATGGAGTTCAATATGTTGAAGGTGAAGATTTTATTGAGTATAAAGATTTGAAAAAATCAGATGTAGTTGGATGGTTAGAAGCTGGAATAGATGTTGATTCTATGAAATCAAATTTAGATAATCAAATAGCTTTACAAAAAAATCCTGTTGATGAATATTTACATCCAGATTGGGAATAAAAATTAATTAAATAAATTATGGCAAAATTAGAGGAAAAGGAGTTACAAGAACTTCAACAAGCAATAGCAAAACCAAATCAAATAGCTAATGAAATAGGTATGCGAGTTATAGCATATAAAGGAATAGATAAATTAGTTGATGATTGGCACAAAGCTGAAAGCGACAAACAAAACAAAATGAAAGAAATCGAAGATGAACATGGCAAAGTTAGTTTGGATATAGCAACAGGCGAGATTAATAAAATAGAGGATGAGTAATGCCTGTTGTAAATGCATCTAGTTTTCTTTTACTAAAAGACACTGATGTTATAGGGCATTCTAATAACACTTCTATTTCACTTCAACTAGATTTACCTGAAACAACAACCAAAGATAGTGGTGGTTTTGCAGAGTATTTAGCATGTATTCGTAGTGGTTCAATAACCGCTAGTGGTTTTACAGCATATAATGATACACTAAACTTTGATGAATTTGCTAGTTTAGTTATCACAAAATCAAAACAAACATTTTTTTTTAAAGAACCTAGTAATCCAAAACTAATATATAGAGGTGAGGGTTTTGTATCATCAGCTAACGAAACAGCAAATCATGAATCAATCACAGAGTTCGATATTGAAATAACTTTAACAGATGTTATTACAGTTAGTGGGGACCAAAGGACATGGGAAAATGTGTTTGAACAATGGGAAGCACTTGCCGAGCAATGGCAAAATATATAAATAATTTATTTTGTATATTTACAAAAAATTAAAAATTTATAATTATGCCTACAACTGGAGTATTTAATGGAACTAATTTAATATTAAAAGTAATTAATGATGGCGGTAGCCCAGTGGCAACTGGTCATACAACAAGTGCAACATTATCACTTAGTGCTGACATGCCTGAAGCAACATCAAAAGATTCAAGTGGATTTCAAGAAGTAATTGCTGGTGTTATGTCAGGTGAGATTACTTTTGAAGGTCTAGTTGCATATGATGATAGTGCTGGTGCTGATGAAATAACAACCTATCTACTTGGTAGAACTAAAGTTGATTGGACTTTTTCAACAGCTACAACTGGTGATACTTTATATAGTGGTGAGGGTTTTATCTCTAGCTGTGAAGTGTCTGCTGAGATGGAATCACCTGTTACATATTCAGGTACTATCACAACAACTGGTGCAATTACACAGGGAAGTGTATCTTAGTAATTAAATTTAAATTAAATAATTCAGGGACATTGATTATCTTTGTCCCTAAATTTATATAATATGGCAAACAAGAAAAGGGGTTACTACTCATTGTCCATGGGTGGGAAAAAAAGGACCATGCATTTTAGCATGAATTTTTGGGCAAATTTCACTGACATTTTAGATATTTCATTAGAACAATTGGGTGATTTATTCCAAGGTGGTGTGTCAATAAAAACAATTAGAACATTAGTTTATTCAGCTTTATTGGCATATGACCAAGAGGAAGGCAATGATGTCGATTACAATGAATATAAAGTAGGAATGTGGTTAGAAGATTTTGATAGTGAAGAACTAAACAATGTTGTAAATGCAATGATGGAATCTAGAATTTTAGGTAATGACCTAAATGCTGGACTAAATCGTAATGTAAAAAAAACAACTAAAAAGGGAAAGTAACAAGCCAACTTGATTGGAACACTCTACTTGATTTCTACATTGGTCAGGTTGGCATAAATCCAAATGATTTTTGGTGCTTTACATGGAAGGAAGTACATTTATTGGGCGAATCTTATTTAATAAAACAAAATCTAGAGTGGGAACGAACTAGATTTTTAAGCACAATGGTTTACAATGTCAATTGTCAAAAGAGGTCTCAAATGATTGTGCCTGATAAATTATTTTCATTACCACAAGACACATATCTAGAAAGAGGTAAACCAAAATCAACAAAAGAAGAATACGAAGAATTTTTAAAAAGGATTGAAAAAACTAAATTCAAATCTATAAGTTAATATTTAGTATTTTTGTAAAAATAATTCTACATGGCCGAACAAAAGTTAAGATATATAATTACAGGTGATTCGACAGCATTAACAGGTGCATTAAATAGAGCAAGTACAAGAGTACAAGCATTTGGGCAAAGCATTAAAAATATTGGCACAAGATTACAAGGTATGTCCCTAAAATTAGGTATTGCTGGTGGTGTTGCTATAAAAATGGGCGTTGATTTTGATAAGTCAATGACCAAAATTAAATCATTAGTTGGTTTAGCTGGTGATGAGGTTGATGCTATGGCTGGTCAAGTTAGACAAATGGCTAGAGAAACAGGCACAAGTAGTGCTAAAGCGGCGGATGCATTATTCTTTATTACTTCGGCTGGTCTAGAGGGTGATGAAGCATTATCGGTGCTAAATGCATCTTTGAAAGCTAGTGCTGTTGGACTAGGTGAAGTTGCTGGTGTCGCAGATTTAGCCACATCAGCTATGAATGCTTATGCTAGTAGTAATTTAAGTGCAACTGATGCAACTGATATTTTAACAGCCGCAGTTCGTGAAGGAAAATTGAATAGTGAAGAACTTGCTGGTGCTATGGGTCAAGTATTACCAACAGCTAGTGCAATGGGTGTTGAGTTTCATGAGGTTGGTGCGGCCATGGCGGCTATGTCAAGAACAGGTGTTAATGCGGCTCATGGTGCAACACAATTAAACGCTGTGCTATCTGCCCTTTTAAAACCGACTACTGCCGCCGAACAAGGTTTAGCAGAAATGGGTCTTAGTTCTAGCGGTTTAAGACAACAAATTGAAGATGAAGGTTTATTGAGTGTATTAGACACTCTAAAAGGTGCAATAGATGGTAATGCCGAAGCGGCTGGTAAGGTTTTTCCAAATTTAAGAGCATTAAGAGCTATTTTAAATTTAACTGGTGATAATGCTGAATCAGCAACAGAAATTTTTAACAAACTGGCAAAAGCACAAGGTGATACTCAAGTTGCATTTGACAAAACAAGTCAATCTGCATCATTTAGATTAACAAAAGCACTTAACACCGCTAAAGAATCATTTGCCGAAATGGGTGCTGTATTATTAGAAACTCTTTTACCATTATTTCAAAATATAGCTGGTGCAATAACCACATTATTTGATAAGTTTAATAATTTAGATGTCGTTACACAAAGAATTATAACAGGCGTGGGTGTGTTAGTTATTGCATTACCTACATTGTTAAGTTTGTTTGGAACATTGACTACAATAGTTAGTGCATTACTATCACCAATTGGATTAGTTGCAGCGGCTCTTGCTGGTGTTGCCTTTATTATACATAAAAATTGGAATGAAGTTTTACCTGTTTTGGTTGGTATTTTTAATCAATTTGTTGAAATATTTAATGCATCAAAATTGTTAAGAATTGCAATATTTGGTATTGGTTCGGTTTTTAAATCTGTTTTTATTGGCATAAAATTATTAGTTGACCAATTCGTAAACACATTTAAAACAATGTGGAACTTTATTAAAGAATTTTCTGAAAAAGGATTTAAGGGTTCATTCGGTGATGTTTTAAAAGATGGTTTTAATAATTCAGTTGAATTAACAAAAAAAGCTGGTCAGGATATTGCAACAACATTCACAGATGATTTTGCTAGTGCTTTAGACACTAAATTAGAAAAAACTACAGTAGATGCAGTACAAGGAACATTGACATCTGTAAAAGATAAATTTAAAAACTTTTTTACTGATGACATACTTAACATGTTTAGTGGATTTAGTGGTGGGGGTGGCGAAGAAGAAAAAAGTGTTCTAAATAAAGTTGTTGGTGATGAAGAAGATGGTGATAAAGCTGATGAAACTAAAGAAAAAGTTAGTATTTTAAACGAATTATTTAAGGCATTAGGGAATAGTGCAAATGTAGTTGGTGAGGGTATTAAAGGTGCTTTTTTAAGTGCTTTTGATGCAATGATGCAAGGTGAAAATATTTTTAAAGCACTTGGTAGAATGTTATTAGATTTGATAAAAAAATTAGTGGCAGCAGCCGCAGCTGCATTTGTTTTATCATTATTAATGAAAAGTATATTTCCAGGTGCTAGTGCTAATGATGCTAAAGGTGCATTAAAGGGTATGGGTGATTTCAAAAATTTAATGACTTCTTTTAGTGGTTTAAAGTTTGCAAAAGGCGGAATAGTAAGTACACCAACATTAGGTTTGATGGGCGAATACCCAGGTGCTAGAAGCAACCCTGAGGTTATAGCACCATTAGATAGGTTGAAATCCATGATTGGTGATGGCGGTGGCACAAATGTACAGGTTGGTGGTGAATTTACTCTAAGGGGTCAAGACCTAGTAGTTGCATTACAAAGGGCCAATAGAAATAGAGATAGGATAAATTAATGGCATATGGTGTTAAATATAGATTAGAATTTGTTGATGACAATCTTAAAGGTAAAAAAATAGAAATACTTAAGGATGGTTATTCTGGTTCTGTTTTACCGCTTGTGGGTACTAATGACCCTTTACAAATAGAGTGGTCTGGTAATGATGATTTTTACGACCCAATAATCGGTTCAACATGCTCAATAAATTTATATTGCACAGACACAGTTACATATGATGATTTTTATGAATCAGATGAACGAGAGTATAAGATAATTATATACTATAAAGATAGTGGTGGTTCATATCAAATATATTGGCAAGGTTGGCTATTAACCGACCAATTTAAAGAAGCGGTAACAACAAAACCTTTTCCGCTAACCTTAAAAGGTTATGATGGTTTAGGTAGTTTAGCTGGTTTTACCGCACCTATTGATTTAACAACAACAGGTGGTAAAGATTTAATATTTTATATACATAACATACTTTCTAATTTAGATTTAGGACTTGATATTTATATATCAAATGATATACAAAAAAGTGGTGCAAGTGGTTCAGATTTTACAATATATGACCAAGTATTAGTATCACCTGATTCTTTTTTAAAAGATGGTGTAGATTTAAGAGATGCAAAGGATGTTTTGGGTCAAATACTAAAATTTACTAATGCTAGAATTTTCCAAAGTTATGGTAGGTGGTATATAATCAACAATAGTAGTTATAGTGAACAATCGGTTAAAGATAGTTCTGCAACAACCGCTAATGGTGGTTCTATTCCAACAGGTATAAGGGCCGCCGAAACATCTTCTTTACAATCAAATGGCACTGAATCTGTAAAATATGAAATATATAATTCAAGTGGTGTTAGACAATCGGCATCAACTACGAATGTGCTTAGTATTGTGCCAACTAATTTACAACCACTAAATAATAATTTAACAAAAGAATATTTGCGACCACTAAGGCAATTCACAATGGAAGCTAACATGAGTGGTTTTTTCAATACAAATATTATATCTAACCCAGGTTTTGAGCATGGAACAACGAATTGGACATTAACAAATAGTACATTAGTAACAGATTTCATGTTTCAAGGTGATAGATGTGTAAAAACTACAAGTGTGCAAACATCAAATACATCAACAAATGTTGTTTGTCAAAGTAATGGTGTAAGTGTCGGTTCGGCTGACCATATTGCATACAAACTTAAAATTAATGTATATTTTGATTCTACAACTGCTGTCGATAGGGGGTTTAGGTATCAATTAAAATTAACTGGTGAAGGACCTGGTGCTGGCGCACCTCAATATTGGTCCGATACATCTAACAATTGGGTTGGTAGCGACACAAAAAATACTGTTGATGTTGTTACAAATAGAAGATGGAAAAGCTATACTTTTAATGTATCATCATTGCCAGGTGGTGCATGGAGTTTGCAATTGTCTTTATATAGTGCATTCCAAAATACATCCACAAGTGGTTTCACCGCTATGTTCTATGATTCATTAAATCTAGAACGACAATACATTGATGATGATGGGACTAGAACACCATTATTTGAATCTTTTGATTTATTACAAAATTTAAGAAAAAGGACTATTGATGTATCTGGAACTAAAGTATTAGATGGTTTATATTTGACAAACAAATTTTATAGTAGAATAAGTGGTAGCTACTTTAGGTCTAGGGACAAAACTAACTTTCTAAAGAGTATAGAAGAAATTGTAACACAACAGGTAATGAATGATTTTAGAGATTTTGTTGTTAGATATGAGGGTGATTTATATAATAATAGTAATGACCCTATTGCCATGCAAAATAAAGTATGGATTAATTTTGGCTCAGGTGTTTTACAAGAGCCAGTTAGTTGCTATTTAGATAGCATAACTTATAATGTAAAACGAAATTTGTATAGTGTAGTGATGCACATACCAAATCAAAATGATGATGTAACAACATCATTCTTAACAAAATTTTAAAAATTTTTCCTTTCCTGTTTGCTGTGGAAACCCTATTTTTTAATTAAGATGGGGTTTCTTTTTATATAAATATTTTTTTATTTATAAAAATTTTTTATACTTTTACAAGCTAATATTATATTATGGAAGAAGAAATATATTTTAAGTACTATTTCGAAAAAGATTTAAAAAAATTAGGTCTTAAAAGATACACAGTGTGTGAAATGTTGGATTGTACTATGCCTACATTATCAAGTAGGTTGAGTAATCCTGGCACTTTCACTGTAAAAGAAATCAAAAAACTTGCACAAGAGGGTTTTGAAAGTATGCAAAGATTAATTTAAAATTTACAATTATTTATGAAAATTTATCAAAAACTATTTAAGTTGCAGCAAGAGATTGGTGCAATTCCAAAGGAAAATAAAAATTCATTTTTTCCAAATCACACTTATTTTGACATTAACGAATTGATTGGAAAATTAGTTCCTATATTATCAAAGTATAAACTATTGTTATTACAACCAATAGTCAAGAATGAAGTGTATGCAATAATACAAGACACCGAATCTGAAGGTAGAATTGTTAGTAGCATACCTTTGCCTGAAATTCAAGACCCACAAAAAATAGGTGGTGCGATTACTTATTATCGTAGATATGCTTTAGTGTCTTTATTAGGATTACAAGCTGAAGATGATGATGGTAATACAGCATCAGGCAAAACAAGAAAAAAAGTAAATCAATATCAAAATCAATTATAATTATGGCACAATATACACATGAACCTGGATGGTTCACACTATTTCCGAATCAATATAAAGAGGAAGGTTCTAAGCAACCTGACTATAAAGGCAAAGGCAAATTAGAAGATGGCACAGATGCAGAAATAGCTGGTTGGAGAAAACAAGATAAAAATAATAACACATTTTTAAATCTTAGAATCCAAAAACCATATCCCAAAAATGATGCACAAGCAACAGCTGGTGATTCATTGAAAGCTGATGAACTAGAGTTCTAAGCAGCAAATTTGGAAGGAAGGGCAGCCATTTGGTTGCCTTTTTTTTTGGTTTTTAGTTAAATGATAAAATCGATTCTAAGCTATCTAGGGTGCGATTTAAGCAACTTTAAGTGTTCTAGAATATACTAGCATCAAAATTCTTAGAAAGTCCATTAGAATAAAATTCCCCCTGTAAATATTTTTTATTATTTAAAATATTTTTTTTATTAGAAAATTTTTTATATATTAGATGTAAATAAAATATATCGTTATGGAAAATACAATTACTTATACACCTGAAGAATTGATGGTGTTTACACAATTATATACAAGCAACTTTGCCGCATCTTGCATTACAACTTATGAAATCAATAATAATATTGTTTTTAGTTATAAAGATTTTGCTGGTAAAAATTTTGCTGAAAAACTAGATGCATTTAACAAAACAATAAAAAAATGAAAAGCACTATACAATACATTATACAAAATAAAAAAGGTTTGAATTTAAATCACAAAAGAAATTGGGTTCAAACAGAAAAAAACATCAAAACATTTGATACAATCAATCAGGCAGAACAAGAATTGAAAACTCTTAGAACTGGACACATAGTTGCAGAAAATATTTACTATACTACAATTAAGGTCAATGGTACGACTGTTATAACATCTGAAATCAAATTAGAAAAAATATAAATAATGAAAAAAAGGCAATACAGAAGTAACCAAGGTAGGTCCCCACAAAAAGAAGAAGAAATATTTAAATTATTTTTTTTCATTAGCAAATTGCTAATTGTGCCTTATGTATTATATTTATTTGTAAAAGAATGTTATGAAAATAGTTAAAGATTCTAACGACCAGTATCACTCGAAAGATTCAATTAGTGCTAGTGGCTTAAAAGAAATATCAAAAAATAGTGTTTACCATTATATAAATAGATTACCATTTGAATCATCCGCAATGGCCCTTGGCACTGCAATACACACCGCACTGTTAGAACCCGATACTTTTTACGACATATATTATCCAATGCCTGAAATAAAAGATGCTAGAACTAAAGAGGGTCGTATTTTAAAAAAAGAAGCTGAACAAAAATCTGAGGGTAAAATATGTTTACCTTTTTACGATTATAAAAAGATTAAAACAATTCTAAAAAATTTTAAAAAAAATAAATTAGCTAGGTCTTATTGTAAGGGTGAGGTTGAATTATCACATTATCTAAAACATGAAAATGTTGATGTTAGGGTTCGACCAGATATTATAAATCATGTGAGTGATTTCATATGTGATGTAAAGACCACACAAGATGCATCACCAAAAGGTTTTAGGTCAAGTATTTATAAATTTAATTATCATTTACAGGCGGCATTTTACATGGACATGCTTGGCATAAAAAATTTTAAGTTTGTTGTATGTGAAACAAATCATCCACACGCTGTAGTTGTTTACACATTAGATGATGACTTAATTGAATTGGGTCGTAAAAAATGGAAACAAGCATTCGTAGATTGGAAAAATTATTTAGAGAATGGTCAAGTGAATTTATACCATAGCGAAACATTTGATGTTGATGGGTCTTATTTAATATCTAACATATGGAAAAATATAGAAAAATAGTAGAACAACATTTTTCTTTAGACATTAGCAAAAGGACTAGGCAATTTCGTTACATTTTTGCTAGGGCATGTTACTTTTATTTATGTAGAAAATATACTACATATTCTTTACATGACATAGGTAAATCCTTAGGACTAAATCATGCAACTGTAATGAATGCAATCAGTAAATTAGATGGCATGATACATAGTCGGCCAATAAACATACAAATGTATAATTCTTTAATTCGTAAATTTAATCCTAATATGGATGATGTAAAACCTAAAATAACATTAAATCAACTTGTTAGGGATTATAATTTCTTGCTTTTAGAGAATGACCAATTGAAAAGTAAAATAGAAGAATTAACCGAACTTATTTACAATTTAGCGGACTTGGATTAATTTTCTTTAATTTTATAAGAAAATTTAATGGTAAATCCATATAGTAAATATTTAGGAAAAGAGGACAAATTGCAAAATAGTGTTATGACATATTTGAAATACAAATACCCTAAAGCATTGTTTAGTCATATAAGTAATGAGGGTAAGCGTACGCCATTCGAAAGATATAAAATGAAATATCTTGGGTCAAAACCTGGGTTGCCTGATGTCATGATTTTTACGCCTAACAAACATTATAATGGTCTAGCTATTGAATTAAAAGTCGGTTATAACAAACCATCCGAAAACCAAAAGAATTGGTTGATGTGGTTAGAAAAAGCTAATTGGAAAGCCATATGGCTCAATGATTTTGACAAATGTATAGACACAATAGATAATTATTTTAAAGATGCAAAGTAATAAAGCGGTGTATTTTGATGAAGAAACACAAAAGGTTCGTTGGACCACATCATGCACATCTAGTTTTAAATTTAATTATAAATATGTTGGCCAAGCTAGTGAGAATGAATTTAATATTTTAATTGATTTATTGTGGCATTTATACGAGGAAAAGAAAATTACATATGATGAGTTTCATAGGATTTATGCAAAACTAAGAATGTTTTGTGATGAGGTGATGGGACTTGTTGATGAGGTATAACATTTATGAAATACAACTTGATAATCAAACCTAGAAAGTTTGATAATTTTACAATAGTGCCTAATAATCTCTTGCGAGATAGAGGTATGTCAATAGGTGCAACAGGTTTATATGCATGGTTGTTTTCACACAAATCAGACCAACAAATTACAATAGAATTTATTTCAGGGCATTTTAAAGAGGGCCGAGATGCTATAAGGTCAAAGATAAATGAACTTATAGATAATGGTTATTTGATTAGGGAAAAGGTATTGGACAAAGGCAAGTTTAAAGGTTATAATTATATATTATCCGAAGTTGGAAAAAACCGATATCGGAAAAAACCGATGTCGGAAAATCCGCCACAAAGTAATACTAATAATAATAATATAAATAATATAAGTAATGCATTGCCACATTTTATTAAATTGTTTGATAGTAAGTACACCCCAAAAAATCAGGTGCAAAAAGATAAATGGGTAAAATGTATAGACCAATGCATTAGGTTAGATGGTTATAGTTTAAAAGAAATATATAAGATTTGCAAGTACATAAGGCAAAATGAATTTTGGTCAAATAATTTCTTAACGCTACTAAAAATTAGAAATACCGATAAAAATGGAATTAAGTTTATTAATAGATTTTATGAGGATTATAAAAAATATAATAAGCCAAATGCCTATAATAAAATTAAAAACCTTATTGAATTTAAAATTTATAATGACATTGATGGCACACAAAAGCTGGGTGCTATAACAACTACTACAAAATTAAATCATTACAATCTAACACAAATTTTAGATGCTAATGAAATAATTGAAATAATGAATTATCTAAAAAATGGAAAACTTAATTAGGAATAGTAATCAGGTGAAACAAGCTATTAATTTCGCTGGGATTGGTGATACAAAGATACACCCAACCGACATTGATGCTGTATTAGAATTTAATAACAAATCACTAATACTATTTGAGGTTAAAAAAATTCGCAACCATTTACCATTAGGACAAAAATTAGTTTTAGAACGATTAGTTGATAGTTGGCATACAAAACAATCAATTGCAATTGTTGTAAAACATAATTTTAGGGATGAGACAATTGATATACCATTAGTCAAATGTTGGGTTAGAAATTACTATGTCAATGGCAATTGGTATTCTTGTAACAAACCATTAAAACCATTTTTAAATAAAATATTAGAAAAATGGAAAATTAAAAAATTAACTTTATAATATAAAAAAATTTTATATATTTAAAAATTATTTATGAATCACACCACAGAACTACAAAACTTAGGTATTGTTATAAAAAGACAATCAGGTAGCACAAAAACTAGGTGTCCAAAATGTAGTCATTTAAGAAAAAATAAAAGAGATTTATGTTTATCTGTAAACATTGATGATGGTCTGTATAATTGTCATAATTGTGGTTGGAATGGCAATGTTAAATTTAAAAAGAAACAAGAATACATAGTTCCTGAAAAAATAAATTTAAACATAACCGATAGAATAATTAAATGGTTTAGCAATAGGGGAATTACAGAACAAACCCTTTTGCATTATAAAATAGGTGAATCATTAGAATTTATGCCACAAGTGAAATCAAATCGTAGGTGTATAAATTTTAATTATTATAGAGATAATGATTTAATAAATGTAAAATTTAGAGATTCCCAAAAGAATTTTAAAATGGTCAGTGGTGCTGAATTAATTTTCTATGGTTTAAATAATATTAGTAATATTGATAGGTGTTACATTGTTGAGGGTGAAATTGATTCATTAAGTTTACATGAATGCGGTATTTCTAATGTTTGTAGTGTTCCAAATGGTGCAAGTAAAGGTAATCAAAGATTAGATTATTTAGATAATTGTTTTGAATATTTTAAAGATAAAAAAGAAATTGTTTTATGCACCGATAATGATGAAGCTGGATTACAATTAAGAAACGAATTAGCTAGGCGTTTAGGTAATTATAGATGTAAATATGTTGATTTTGGTGATTACAAAGATGCTAATGAAGTATTAATAAATTCTGGCAAAGAAGATTTAAGGAACATAGTTCAGAATGGTAAACATTTTCCATTAGAGGGTGTAATCAATATTCATAACATTTGGCAAAATGTTTTGAACTTTAATGAAAATGGTATTAAGAATTATGATATTGGATTGCCAGGTTCATCTGAATTTTTTAAACTATCAATGGGTGAATGGTCGGTTGTTAGTGGCATACCAAATAGTGGTAAATCAGATATTTTAGACCAAGTATTATGTAATTTAAGTATGTCCTATGGTTTTAGATGTGCAATGTTTTCACCTGAATCTTTTCCATATGAAGGGCATATAAAACGAATTGCAAATAAATTGAAACAAAAAAATTGTGATAATGATGATTTAAATGATGTTAAAGATTTTATTGAAGAACATTTTTATTGGATTAAAATTGATTTAGAAAACTTAACATTAAAATCAATATTACAAGCATTTAGAGAATTAGTATTGCAAAAAGGCATTAATGTATGTGTTATAGACCCATATAATATGCTAGACCACTCGGCACAAAGGGACTTCACTTATGTGGGCAAACTATTAAGTGAAATCACACAATTCTGCCAACAAACTAAAACACATTTATTCTTAGTGGCACATCCTAGAAAAATAGAAAGTGAGGGTGGTCAATATAAAAAACCAACATTGTATGATATTTCAGGTAGTGCTGATTTTTTTAACAAAGCATATAATGGCATTATAGCATATAGATGCATTGGACAAAAAACATCTTATGGTTCTGATTCTGTAAAAATTTACATAGAAAAAGTAAAGCGAAAAGAAAATGGACAATTAGGATGTTTTGAAATAGCACCTGACTTTAAAAGTGGTGGTGTTTATAAAGATGTTGCAAGAAGTAATAAATTAGAAATTATAAAAGATAACGACATACCATTTTAATTATAAAAAAATGAATGATTTTGAAAAAATACTATTAGGAATTTTTGTTAAAGAAAATTCAAAAGAATATTTAAAATTTTTAAAACTTGAAAAAGATAAAAAATTTAAAAAAGAATTACTTAAACGATTTTATGTGTATAAAAATATGAAGTTACCAAAAATTGACTCAAAAACTTATAAAAAAATTAAGAATGAGGTAAAAAAAATAAAAATTGAAATTGATAACGACATACCATTTTAATTATGAATCATAAAGAATACAATGAATTAAAAAAACAATTACTAGATAATTGTCAAAAAATAATGAATGAAAAACAACCTGAATACACAAACAATAATCAGGATGTTTTATATAATTTTAAATCTACAGCAAAAAGATTAAAATTAGAACCAATTGAGGTTTGGGGTGTGTTTTTAGACAAGCATATTCAAGCAATATTAAGTCATGCATCTAATCCTAATATGCATCAAGCAGAACCAATTGAATCAAGATATTGTGATGCTATTAATTATTTAATGCTAGGATTTGCATTGCATTTAGAGAATATTAAAAATAAACATACAAAACTTAATTTAACTTATAAGACAATAGAATGAATATTTATTTTAAAGCACAATCATGGTGTCTAAGTAAAGGATTAAAAATATATATAGTACCGATTAAGAACACTAAAAAGTGTTTTATTGAGATTGATAATAATGGTAAAATCCAAAAATCTGCTAAAGAATACAAGAATCAAAGGGAAGCAAGTAGTAAAATATGGGATTTATATAAGCATATATATGATAAAAACCACCTAAATAATAAAAAAAAGTAAAATATTTTTTGTTATTTAAAAAATTCTTTTTATATTTGATGTATATTAATACAAACAAAATAAAAATGAATAAAAAAATTAACTTAATAAAACAAATCCTTCAAGCTGATTACTATGTAGGTAATATAGAAGAAGGTTCACTAACTAATAATTCATTCACTATCTGGACTCAAGGCAAAAAGCATAGTGATTTAATTAATTCTAACAAACTAATAAAAGAAATTAAAAGAGCTTTTTACTTTAGCTTCATTAAAGATGATGGTGCTGTAATCTTAGATATTAAATTAGACCAACAAGAATCTAATTACTTAGCTGAAGAAGTATTCAACAAGAAAGATGCTAACAACTTTGATTTATATAGGTTAGAGTGGAGTGATGATAGAGATTTTAGAAGTGATTTAGAGAAAGAATTTGATAACCTACTAAGTAGTGTTGAATTATCTGCATCCTCGGTTGGCAGATACAAGAAACAATATCTAGGTAGCAATAATGATGATAGATATGTAAAGGCAAACTATTTATTAAAACAAGCTATTGATTTTGTTAAAAAGGCACACAAAGAATTAGTATAATAATTTTGAATACCTGACATCAATTTAGTTTAATTTAATAAACTAATTTATTTTGCAAAACCAAGTCAGGTCAAGGAGTTTGATAAGAAATAGGAGTCAAAAGACACACTAACTTATCATTCTCCTTTTTTTTTGTTTAAATTTGTCAAATGAAAACCGACAAATCCGACACTTTAAGAAAAAAGTTAATTTCTGAGTTAGAAAAAAATAGAGGTTTGATTAGTATATCTTGTAAAAAAGTTGGTGTACATAGGTCAACTTATTATGATTGGTATAACAAATTCCCTGAATTTAAAAAGGCAGCTGATGAGGTCATTGAATTGACTATTGATAATGTTGAAAGTAAATTACATGAAAACATAGATAAGAATTGTAAGGATAGTATTAAATATTTTTTATCATGTAAAGGTAAACATAGAGGTTATGTACAAAGGCAAGAAATCAAACATGATGTCGATACACAAAGCAAACTTATTGAATGGAAGCCAGCAATAGAAAAAGAATAGAACAATTTTGCAATAGACAATTCTACGAAGCATATCATTCAAAGGCCAGATTAAAAATATTTCAGGGGGGTAGTCGTAGTGGCAAAACATATTCCTTAATGCAATATTGTTTATACTTAATTACAACAAGTGAACAACCATTAACAATAAGCATAATTAGAAAAACCCTACCAGCATTAAAAAGGTCTGTTCTAAGGGACTTTCTAAACATATCTAAGGACATTGGTTTGTATTGGGATGGTGTGTTTAATAAATCAGAAAACACATTTACATACAATGGCCATACATTAGAATTTTTTAGTGCTGATGATTCACAAAAGATTAGGGGTTCAGCTAGGGACATAGCATGGCTTAATGAGGGCAATGAATTATTGTTAGAGGAATACAGGCAAATAGCAATGCGAACAAGGCAAAACATTATGATTGATTTTAACCCATCAGACCCAGTGCATTGGATTTATGATTTATGTGATAGAGATGATGCAGAATTATATACATCAACATATAAAGACAATAGATTTTTACCAAAAGAATTAATATTAGAAATAGAACGATTGAGAGATAGAGACCCCGAATATTGGCGTGTGTATGGTGAAGGTCAAAGGGCAGTATTTAGTGAAAGACAAATATTTAGAAATTGGAATTACATACCATATAAAGATTTTCCAGAATTTGATGATTATGTGATTGGCATTGATTTCGGATTTTCTATGGACAATCTTGGTGTTGTAAAAGTTGCAAAACAAAATGATAAATTATTTGTTCATGAATTGTGTTATAGTAAAGGCATGACTAACAGAGACATTGCAAAATTTTTAAAAGAAAAAAAATTAGATAATATAATTTGTTATTGTGATAGTGCCGAACCAAAATCAATAGAAGAATTAAAACAAATGAATATATTAGCCAAACCAGCAATTAAAGGCCAAGGGTCAATTAACGCTGGTATATCATTGCTAAAAGAGTTTGACATTATATGTTCATTAGAATCTAAAAACCTACAAAAAGAACAACAAAGCTATCTATGGGAAGAACTTAAGGATGGCACAATTATTAATAAACCTGTTGATAAAAACAATCACTTAATGGATGCACTTAGATATGCGACTTATTCTAGATATAAAAATAGATACGATTTTTTTGTTGTATAATATAAGAATTTATTATTTTGTATTTTTACAAAAAAATTAGTATTAATGGCATCATTCTTTGACAGATTAAAAAATCTGATAGTAAAAAACACACAACAAACTGCGAAAGAGTACAACCGAGCAATATATAATTATTTAGGTGCAAGTGTAATATATAACACTGAAAATGATGAAAATTATATAAATGAGGGTTATAGAAAAAATGCAACAGTTTATTCTATTATCAATCTTATTAGCAAATGTGCATCTGCGGTTCCAATAAATGTATTTAAAAAAGTTAATGATGCTGAACTAAAAAGATATAAAGCCATGACCAGTGGTTTGATTGATGGCACAATAATACATAAATCCAACATGATTAAAAAACATGCATTGGTTGAATTAGAACACACCGACTTAGATATGCTATTAGAACGACCAAATCCAGCACAATCGTATGCATCTTGGATTAGTGAATTAGTTGCATTCGGTAAATTAACTGGTAACAGATATATTTATGGCATAGGTCCTGACACTGGTGATAACATAGGTAAATATAAAGAGTTGTATGTTATGCCATCACAAATTATGGAAGTTATTAGTGGCGGTATAATGGAACCTGTTAAAGAATACATTGTTGAATATAATGGACAATTTAAAATACCTGCGGACCAAATATGCCATATAAAAGATTTTAACCCATTTTTTGATGGCACTGGTTCACATCTATATGGTCAATCACCATTGAAAGCTGGGTTTAGGGCAATGACAACAAATAATGAAGCGGCACAAACAGGTGTTAAATATTTACAAAATCAAATGGCTAGAGGTGTATTGATGTCGGATGAGGGTGATTTAAATGAAGTACAAGCACAACAATTAAAAGATAAATTTAGAAATACATATCAATCAAGTAATAATGCTGGTGATGTGATAATAACACCAAAAAAATTATCATGGGTAAACTTTGGATTGTCCGCATCAGACCTATCATTGATAGAACAATACAATGCATCAATAAAAGATTTATGTAATATCTTTAATGTGCCAGTGCAACTATTGAACAATACTGATTCTAGCACTTATAACAATCAAAAGGAAGCCAAAAAAGCATTGTATCAAAACGCTGTAATTCCTGAGCTTATTAAAATTAGAGATGAATTGAATAGATGGTTAACACCTAAATTTGGTGATGACTTATTTATTGATTTTGATTTTACTGTAATACCTGAATTGCAAGAAGAGATGGACAAAGTTGTAGCACAAATGTCAAGTTCATGGTGGTTGACACCAAATGAAAAGAGGGCCGCAATGTCATATGCTGAAGAAAAAAATGATGCATTAAATGATTACTTTGTTCCTGTTAATTTACTACCTATTAATGGTAGTGATGTAGATATGCCTGAACCAAACCCAACTGATGATAAGTCATTTTATAAAATTCTAAATAAAGAAAAGATTCCAGCATTTGTTGATGCATATACAACCGAACAAGAAGCTATTGATAGGGCAAGAGAGATGGGTTGGGATGGTCAAGGTGAGGGAAGCCACACACATACTTATGATGGTGAAACAATATACATGCCTTTTGAAACACATGAGGAATATGAAGAAGCATTACAAAATGACAAATATCATTATGGCAAACCACATGATGAGGATGATGAAAAACAAGTTTCAGCCAAAATAGAAAAGGCACTTAAAAAAAAAGTTGAAGACCATAATGCAAGTGTAAGTGCCGCATCTAAGAAAACAAACCTTAGAACATTAAAAGCGGTATTTAAAAGGGGTGTTGGTGCATATAATACAAACCCACAAAGTGTTAGACCTAATGTTAGAAGTGCTGACCAATGGGCATTAGCAAGGGTTAATTCTTTTCTTTATGCATTAAAGAATGGTAAATTTAGAAGTGGAAAACATGATACTGATTTATTACCAAGTGGTCATCCAATGTCATCAAAAAAAGAACAGAAACAAGAAAGTTATGATGACTACCCACAAACAGCAACCAACAATGCAAAGCGTGTAAAAAATTGGATTGACAAATATGGTCGTAATGAAGTAAGGGGAATGACCGAGGTGGGTTTAGCCAGAATGAATCAACTGATTGCTAGAGAAGCATTGTCATTATCAACATTGAAAAGGACTTTTAGTTTTTTATCTAGAACTAAAGGTGGTGGTTATAATAAGATTGACCCTAAGTTTAGTGAGACACCATGGAAGGATAAAGGTTATGTAGCATATTTAGGTTGGGGTGGTGAAGCCATGTTAAGGTATGCCGATAGAAAACTGAACCAGCTAGACAATGACTAATGCAAAAAAACTTCAAAGATTGGAAAAAAGATTATGCTAAGAAATTAGCATTAGAAGAAAATAAAATTACACCAAAGATTCGTAGATTCTACAAAGAGGAATACAACAAAGCTGTTGATTATTATATCGAAACCAATAATATAAATTACGAAAATTATTTTCCTTATAGTTTTTTTCAAAATGTTTATCAAGAATTATTTAAAGATATTGGACTTGGTATTGCAAATTGGTATGCAAAAAACTTTGCTAAGTATGAAAAAAAACTAGATATTGATGAATATAGAAGTATTTGGATTGGTGCATTCTTGGCATATGGTCAAAGAGTTGCAGCTGCCAATGTTGTTGGTGTTAGTGCCACAGCAAAAAAAACTATTATAAGGGTGCTAAGAGAATTATTGAAGGACCCTAATTTTGCAAGTATGGGTGCTAATGAAAAAGCAAGAATATTTAGAAAGCAATTTGATAAGTATTCTAGATTCCAAGCACTACGACTTGTTAGAACAGAATCAACTAGGGCCGCAAACTATGCATTAGAGGTTTCGGCTTTTCAAATTTATCAAGGTAGAAATCTAAAAAAGCAATGGATGACCTCAATGGATGGTCGTGAAAGAGATGCACATGCGGTTGCAAATGGGCAGGTAGTAAATGCAAAAGATAATTTTATTGTTGGTGGTGAATATATGCCAAGACCAGGTGAGGGTTCCGCAAGGAATGTTGTTAATTGTAGATGCTCTTTGTTCTATTTTCCTGATGACACAAACACTACACTTTTTGGATAATTTAAATTTTGTAATTTTACAAAAATTTTAGTTATGGATTTTATTTACAAAGCGGCACCCATGGGTGAACTTTCTGATTTAGATGAAAAGAACTCAATGGTTAAAGGTTATGGTTCATATTTCGATAATATGGATTCGGACAAAGACATCATTAGAAGGGGTGCATATCAAAAGACAATAACCGAAAATGGTTATAGGGTCAAATATTTATATCAACACAACATGATGCAACCTATCGGTAAAATGAGAGAATTGTATGAGGATGAAAAAGGCCTTATGTTTGTTGCTGAGATTCCTAAAACTACTTTAGGAAAAGATGTTATAGAACTAATGAAAGCTGGTGTAATCACCGAAAATTCTGTTGGTATATTGCCAATAGTCAAAGAAGATAAGGGTGATTATAGAGAAATCAAAGAGGTTAAATTGTTTGAAGTGAGTGCTGTTACATTAGCGGCAAATTCGGAAGCAAAAATAACTGATGTCAAAGGTAATATTAACATTGATGATATACATAAAAGATATGATAATCTTTGTAAACTAATTCGTAAAGGGAATATTTCGGATGAGATGGGTTTTGCCATTGAATCTGAATTATACAAACTTAAATCTTTATTCATCAATGCTACTCAGCCAATTGAAGAAATTACTGAGCCAGTGGAAGAAAAGCAAGAGTTTGATGTTTATAAATATTTGTTGAATAATTTAAAATAGATTTTCTAAAAAAATGGAAGAAAATGTTAAAAATCAGCTTGACCAATTAGGAAACATCATAGATGAAAAGATTGAGAAAGCTACTGGACAAGCACTAGAAAGTGCAAATGGTAAGGCAGATGAATCGCTAAAAAGCGAAATCGACAACCTAACCAAAAAATTTAACGAAAGATTTGATTCATTTGAAGTTGAGAACAAAAAAATGTTTGAAAAAAAGAATGAATCTAAAGATTTCAGAACCAACTTAACAAAAGCAATTAGCGAAGGTGCAATTGATTCGTTAAGAAAAGGTAATACAAGTGCTGCTGCATTTGAAATCAAAGCTGACATGACAACTGGTGCTGACTTCACAGGTGAGGTTATACCAGCGGATAGAGTGCCAGGATATTTCTTTGACCCTAACAGACCACAAAACATGAGACAAATCATTCCAAATGGTTCTACTCAAAGTGATGTTGTTAGATTTGTAAAAGAATCAGGATATTCTAATGGTGCTGCTGCAACGAATGAGGGTAGTACGCTATCACAAACAGATTTCGACATGACAGCATCATCTGTTAATGTAGAGAAAATTGGAACATATCTCAGAATTTCTGATGAGATGTTAAATGACACTCCACAATTAACAAGCTATATTTCAAATAGAGTACCAGCGAAATTATTAGAAGTTGAAGATGACCAAATCTTAGGTGGTAATGGTGTTGCACCAAACCTATTAGGTTTATACAACTCAGGTACTAATTTTGATACATCTGCATCAGGTGCATTCTACCAAGCGGTAAACAATGCAAATGAGTTTGATGTATTAGTTGCTGCAATAAATCAGTTGGCACTATCTAACTACAAACCTAATTTTATCTTAATGAATCCAACAGATTTTCATAAGATTCTATTATTAAAAGATAGCCAAAGTAGATACCTTAAAGACCAAGTATATCAAGGATTACAACCATCATTTATGGGAGTGCCTGTTATTATGAACAACGAGGTAAACGCTGATAGCTATTTAGTTGGTGATTTTGCATCATCTTGCCAATTATGGATTAGAGAAAACCTATCGGTTTCATTCCATAGAGAAGATGGCACAAACATCAGAGATGGTTTCGTAACTGTTAGATGTCAAGAGAGATTGGCATTAGCTACTTATACACCACTAGGAATTATAGATGGTTTATTTAGTACTGGTAAAACTGCATTAGAGACACCATAATCGGTTGATTTAATTAAGTTTTAAATGTAAAGAGGGGTGTTTTTCACCCCTTTTTTTATGGGGTAAATTAAAATAAATGTAAAATATATTTTGTTATTTAAAAAATTCTTTATATGTTTGTAGTGTAATTGATTAATAATTACATACGTTCATTAACATATTGAAAAACAATTTAGGAAAACAGGAATGCTATTTGTCTGTAAAAAGACAAGGCATAAGGAGGGTAACTATTCCAGAATTTTGAGGGTAAAACATAAAAGTAGATAAAACTATTAATAGTGTGTTTGAGAGTAAATAACTTGGTAAGGTTCTGTTACTGATATAAGTATTGTATTGTTCTAGCTTAAAAAGTGTGATAGTGGACTTAAAATCCATCTGGTAGGCATACTGGGTACTTTACGAATTGAAACTGACTGTGATTGCTGGTGTTGAAATTACACCTTAAAAGATTGAGATATAACCACATTGACACAAAAGCCGAGAGGTAATATTAGTGGGAGTTTAAAATTGAGGGTTGAAACCTCATAGTAATAATAAAGATGTTCCTGAAAAATGGGCGGTCAAAATCTTATTATTGGACTGGAAAATCAGAGGCTACTAAATTGTTTTTTTTAAAATATTAAACGAGTAGTTGTGCCTTCATACTAAAAGCTAAGTGCTGAAGGTGGTGTGAGAACCTTAAAGTGTTTATTCGTTGGTGAGGGGTTGCAAACCCAATATTCTGACAGAACCACTATCCAATACGAACCCCATTCTATTTTCCGAGTGGGGTTTGACAATAAAGAATGTCGTTAGCGAGGGGGACATTCCTAACAGGCGTAAATGGGGACATTTACATATCCACCTGAATAAAAAACCTTATAAGTGGTCTAGGGGTCTAGATTAAACGAGTAATCAACTCTACATTTGTAAGGTTTTTTTTATATCTGTAAACTAAAAAAATATTAATTATTTTAAAATTTATTTTGGTATTAAAAAAAAAGTTTATATATTAGCCATATAAACAAACAAAATAAAATTATGATAGAAACTACACACATACAGAATTTTGAATTTTATCACACAGACATTGTAGTTGAATATAAATTCATAGAATCAGAACTGGATTATTTTTCTGGCACTGGACAAAAAGAAGATGTTGAAATTAATGCAGTGTATGTTGACAATGTTGACATTACTAGATTAATGGAAGTTCATTCTAATGAACTTGAAAGAATAGTATTAGATAATCATTTAGGCAATTTATAATTATGGCGGCAAGAGAAACATTTAATCACAACATAAAAAGAAAGCGACAATTAAGAAAAATTAATCATCCAGCAATGGCAAAAGATTGGGATGATGTTGATAGAGAGGAACGACAAAGGCGTTTGCGAAATTGGAAAATAAATATTAACTTAAATAAGAATAGTAATGAGGTGAGATAATTTTTCATGGGGTTTTTTATTTTGTTTGAAGTGGGTATGAAATATGCCCACTTTTTTTTTTGTATCTTTTGAATGTGAACCACAACGAAAAAGGGTGTTATGCTGAATATAAATTTGCCGCATCTGCAATAAAAAAAGGTTTTAATGTTTCGTTCCCTATTTTAGATTCAAGTGTTTATGATTGCATATTAGAAAAAGATTACAAAATATTTAAAATACAAATAAAGTTTCTTGGCAAGGATAGGTATAAACACAACAACTCAATGCAGCTGACACTTAGAAGGCAAGGTTCGCCAACTTATGATTTAAATGATGTTGATTTTTTTGCAATATGGTGTGAGCAAAACAAAGGTTTCTATATAATTAAAAATGAAGGGCAAAGGACTTTGAAATTATATATACATGGAAAGTATAAAAATAATTTTAATAACTTTGCATTGATTTCATAAATAGTTTGGAGTGTCATAGGGTAAATCTTTGTGGCACTTTTTTTTTATCTTTACATAAAATTTATATTATGAAAATGAAATTATTAATGCCAATAGTTAAAGATGGCAAAGAAATAGAAGCTGGTCATGTCGTTGATGTTCCTGAACACAATGCACCCAAATGGGTTAGTAGAGGTTGGGGTGAACCAGTGGCAAAAAAAATACAAAAAATTAAAAAAGAAACAAAAGAATTGAAAGTAGATTCTAAAGAAATTAAGTAATGAGACAAATTAAAATCAATTCAACAACTGGTTCTGAAATAGTAACAACATCTGATTTTAAAAGTTATGCAAGAATAAATTATACAGATGATGATAGCATGATTGCTAAAATATTAGTAAAAGCTAGAATTTGGTGCGAAAACTATATATCAAGAGACATAGTGGCAAAAAATAGAACTTATTATTTAGATAGCACACAAGGTGTTTTTGATTTGCCTTTTGGTCCTGTTGCTAGTATTTCATCTGTTACTATTGATGGTGTTGCTAATACTGATTTTACGACACCAGGTTTAGACAATGAAACTGTTGACATTGATGGTCCTGGGGACAAAGTTAAAGTAACATACATCACAAGTGGATTGGATGATAATTTATTAGAACAAGCAATTCTACAATTAGCATCTACTTATTATGATTTTAGACACGACTTTGAAGTTGGTAAGGCGGTAAACATAATCCCCACATCTGTAAAAGATATACTAAACTCTTATAAAAATATGTTTATATGAACCCAGGAATGATGCGAAATAAAGTAGTGTTTTTTACACCTTCAAAATCTGCTGATGGTTATGGTGGTTTTACAAGTAGTGGTAATTCAACATCTGCAACATTCTTTGCCCATGCAGTAGAAAAAAGCGGTAACATTGAAACAAAAGATGGCAAACAAAACTATTATAGAGAAATACAAATAACTTTTCGTAGAGATGCATTTGGCACTGGTAGTGCTATTGGAAAAAAGTTTACAGTGGATGGTGCTGGTTTCTACAAAGTAAATAATTATTTTAACATTTTACATAATGATGAGTACACTACAATTGTAGGTACTTTAGAACCATAATGGCACAATTCAATATTCATGTAAATAAAAAGGATGTAAATAAATTTAACAGAACAATGTTTGTTCTTAAAACATTTGCAAAAAAAGATTTTATAAAATCGGCACAAGACACAGCTAGTAATATTGTTTTCTTAGCTAAGAATAGAGTGCCTGTTGACACTGGTGCATTAAGACAATCAATATCGGTTGGTGGTGATAAAATAGGTGGTGAATTGTTTAGTGTTTTTGTTGATGCTAGTATGGATTACGCTGGTTATGTTGAGTTCGGCACACAAAGACAAAGACCGCAACCATATTTTTTCAATTCAGTTAGGGATGGTATAAAAAATTTTAATAGAGATATAAAACTTAAATTAAAAAAGATTAGTACAAGATGAGGGAAGCAATACATCATATACGAGCAAAAATTTATACAGCACTTAATGGTAATGTTACTTTAAATAGTGCCACAGTGCCAGTGTTTAATAGAGTGCCAATGGATGCCACATACCCATACATTTGGATATATTCATTAAGCACTAATGAGGTTGACCAAAATGCTGAAAAGTTTAACATGGAGTGTGTTACAAGAATTGAATGTGTTACAAGATTTGGAGTTGATGTTGGTGGTGATTTAGATGCCAACCTATTAGTAAATAGTGTTGTATCTTTGCTAAGAACTAGAAGTTCTGGGTATTTTAATTTAAGTGCTAGTAATTTTTCAGTTTACACATCAACTGTTGAAAGCATAAATTATATACAAGAAGATGAAAAGGACCATACCTATTTTAGAGGTATTATAGAATTATCAAATAGAGTTGAACAAGTTAGTTAATGATACAAATGAATGACATAAAATTATATTTAATAAACTCAACAGTTTTTGCTATTTCAATGTCTGATACAATTGTTGATTTACTCAGAATAACACTTTTAGTTGTAACAATAATATATACAATATTAAAAATTAGAAAAATCTATGGCAAAAAAAATTAGTGAGGAAACCGAAGTCAAATTGGATTTAAAAACCATAGGAATCATCATTGCTGGGACAATATCACTTGCCAGTATGTGGTTTACATTGCAAGGGGATATTCAAGAATTAAATAATAAGATTGAAGATTTTAGTGGTGAGGAATTTGTGCAAAAAATGGAGTTCAAATTAAAGGATGAATTAATTCGTTCGAATGTTATTCAAATAGAAAAATCAACCGAGGTATTAAAAGAAGATATTTTAGACAATAAACAGTCAATTAAAGAATTAGAAGATAAAGTTTATAGAAGATGAAACATTTAATTTTTGTAATATTTGTTTTGTTTGTATCGGCAATAACCAATGCACAAGACATGACATTACTTCACATAAATTCAAAATGGAACTCTGAAAATGATTACAAATATTTACGACAACTCAAAGGTGTCGAAGTATTAAAAGTAAAATTAGAGGACCAACCACCCGCAATTAAGAATCAAATAAAATCAGTGCCGACAATTATTTTATATGACAATAGAACCCAAAAGCCAAAAGGTCAATGGGCGGCTGACTTATCATTTAAACTTGAAGTTGCACCTGAAAAAATCCAAGAATGGATTAACAGGTCTAAGATGCAAGTTACAAGAAGGTCGAGTACAAATTAATAGATTATGATTAGTAAACATATTTCTGAAAAAGAAGCTACTAAAAGCGTTACAGCTTTAAGATTAGGCATTGACAATACGCCTAATGGTGATGCAATAGCAAATATGAAGCAATTAGCGGAAAAAGTATTTGAACCCCTTAGAGAATGGGTTGGTGGTCCAATAAAAATAAATTCTTTTTATAGGTCATCAGCTTTGAATGAAGCTATTGGGGGAAGTACAAAATCTCAGCATTGTTGTAAAGGTGGTGCTGCTGCAATAGATATTGATGATATTTATGGTTATAAAACTAATGCTGAAATGTTTGAATGGATAAAAGATAATTTAGATTTTGACCAAATGATTTGGGAATTTGGCAATGAGGATAATCCAGATTGGGTCCATATAAGTTTTGTAAGCAAGGACAAAAATCGCAACAGGATTTTAAAAGCAGTTAGGGATGATGGCAAAACAAAATACATTGATATAACAAATGCATAATGGAGTTTGCAATAATAAATAGAGTATATGATGGACCATTATTCGGTTTTACATATTTTCCATTAGATGATAGTAATAATTATAGTGAATTAAATTTATATTTGATATTTATTGTGTTACATATTAAAGTTTATAACAAATGAGTAAAAAGAAACCTTTTAAATCTACAACAGTAGGCAAATTACTATTTGGTGCTGCAAGTATTGTTTCACCACAATTAGGTGCTGTGTTAAATGGTGTTACAAGCCCTAAAGATGCAATAGCTGAAATAACAAAAGCTAAGATACCTAATGAAGATAAAATAAAACTACAACAATTAATTTATGAACAGCAAAATAAAGAGATGGAAGAAATTTCTAATAGATGGGTTGCTGATGCAAACAGTGATTCATGGCTTAGTAAGAATGTTCGCCCTCTTGTTCTTGTTTGGTGTATAGTTGTTTTTAGTTTCGCAGGTCTTTTAGATAGTATTGAAAATGTTCCTTTTCATATAGGTGAATTATGGAATGACACTTTTGAAAAAGTAATGATGGCAGTTGTTCTAGCATATTTCGGTGGCAGAACAACCGAGAAAGCAACATCAATGTTTAAAAAATAATGGAATCTTTAAAACATATATTGGGTATCTGTGGTGAATCACACATCAATTTATATGATATATTTTTATTTTTATTTTTTGCATATATGTGTGGGTGCTTTATATATTATATAACAAAGAATGGCTAAAAGGGCTGGTTATATACATACCTACAAAACAAAAAAGAAAAGACCAGGTGTTCATTCTAAGAATGCAAGTCGCAATCAAAATGGTTACAAAAAAAAGTATATAGGTCAGGGAAAAACAAACTAACCTATATTTAGTATTTTTGTAATAAATTATAAATATGGGGACTACTTATACTGGGCAAAAAGTTCAAGACACTTATCAATCAATAATTAAAGTCAGTGATAATTCAAATCTAACTGGCACTGCAAAATTGCTTAGTGATGGTTTCGGTAACGACACAGTATTATTTTTATCAACATCTAAATTAGGAATTGGTGTTACACCTACATTCCAATTTCAAACAAGCGGAACAGCAAAAATAGGTTCACATCTTACTGTAGGTGGTAATCTAACTGTAAATGGTACTACAACAATAGTAGATTCAACTGTAATTGCAATAGGTGATAATATGATGGAATTAGCTAAAGACAATGTGGCTAATACTATGGATATAGGTTGGTATGGCACAATAAATTCTAGTGGAGAAAAATATGTTGGAATGTTTTATGATGCCAGTAGTGGTGTAGCAACGCCCACATTTAGGATTGGTTTAGGAACATCAGAGCCATCTTCTACAGCAACATGGACTACAAAGGGTAAATTAATTATTGGTGCATTAGATGCAACCACAGGTGTTTTTAGTGGTCAGGTAACAATACCAGCCACACCAGTTGCAAGCACAGATGCGGCAAGTAAAGGTTATGTTGATGCACAAATAACAGCTCAAGATTTAGATATTGCAGGTGATAGTGGCACAGGTGCAGTTGATTTAGATTCACAAACATTTACTATTTCAGGTGGTACTAATGTAACAACATCTGTAAGTGGTCAAACAGTTACAATAAATTCAACTGGTAGTATAGATGGTAGCGGAACCGCTAATGATGTAGTGATGTGGCAAGATAGTAACACACTAACTGATGCACCTATAGCAATTAGTGGCAATAATTCTACATTCGCTGGTAATATAAGTGTAGAAACAAGTGTGAATGTTGAAGCTAGTAGTGGTTATGGTTTTATTGAGGTTGGTGGCCCAAGTGGTGGATTTATAGATTTGAAAAAACCATTTAGTGATGACTATGATTTAAGATTAATCACCGATACAGATAGCCAAATAACTGCCGCTGGAACACTTAAAATAAATGCTGGTAACACAATCACCCTAACACTTGATGGTTCAACTCAGGATGCAACCTTTGCTGGTTTAATAACAGCTACTAAAACACAAGATGCACAGTCATTGTTTAGATTTATCAATGCTAGTACTGGCACATCTGCAACAAGTAGGGTAGTTGCTGAAGCGAATGCTGGTTCAGTGCAACTTATTGCGGCTGGTTCAAACTATGCTGGTGTAAGTGGTGCATGGCAAGATGCTGGTGTTGTTTGCACATCTTCAATGTCAGGTGGATTAATTTTAGCATCAGATAATGGGGTTGCAATAAATGCTAATGGTGGCACAAGAGCTTTGACAATATCTGCATCTGACCAAAGTGCAACTTTTGCAGGCACAATAAAACAAACTGGTAAAACATTAACTATTGAGGCAAATGACCCTGAGATTATTTTAAAAGA
>TARA_R100000654_G_scaffold35697_1_pt1 | contig 29256 bp, 15 predicted proteins | sample TARA_R100000654 | Tara Oceans TARA_R100000654 (sample SAMEA2622473) | marine metagenome | biome: marine biome (ENVO:00000447); feature: surface water layer (ENVO:00002042); material: "saline water (ENVO:00002010), including plankton (ENVO:xxxxxxxx)" | depth 5 m
AAGAAAGCCGCTCAAGTAGTAAAAAAAGAAAACGCAAGAGTCGCGAAGCTGATTGGAATTAATTCTGCAGCGCGATGTACAACCGTAAAGCCTGCAGGGACTACATCTCTGGCGCTAGGAACATCATCTGGTATACATGCATGGCATAACGATTATTATGTCCGTAGGATCAGAGTTGGTAAAAACGAAAGTATATATAAATACTTAGTTAAAAAACATCCACTATTAGTTGAAGATGAATTTTTTAGACCTCATGATACCGCTGTGATTAGTATACCACAGAAAGCACCTGAGGGATCTATACTTAGAACTGAGTCACCTTTTCAATTGCTTGAACGTATAAAAAAGGTAGCTACAGAATGGGTTGCACCTGGTCATAGAAAAGGATCTAACACTCATAATGTTTCTGCTACTGTTAGTTTAGAGTCTGGAGAGTGGGAAGATGCAGGTGAATGGATGTGGAATAATAGAAAACATTATAATGGTTTATCTGTATTACCGTATGATGGTGGTACTTATACTCAAGCGCCTTTTGAAGACATTGATGAAGGAACATATATAAATATGTTACAACACTTAACTGATATAAATTTAGAAAATGTACTCGAAACTGAAGACAACACTGATCTTAGTGGTGAGCTTGCTTGTGCTGGTGGTGCTTGTGAGATTACTTAACAGCTGCTCATTACAAGAAGGGGTCTGTAGAGATCAACTATATCAATCAACTTAAAACAAATATTATGTGTCCATATTGTAATAGCTACTGTTGTAGCTGCTAAATAATAAAAGGGAGGTCTTTCGGCCTCCCTTTTTTGGTTACAGGAACTTTGGGTATGGTGCCCAGTTTTTTTGTTCCTTATTTATTCATTAATTTTAAAAGCTTTTTAACTCTATCTGCTTCATACTTTAACTTTCTTATAGCAGCTTTACTTAGTCCTAAGCTATCTAGTTTTCTTACTTGCTCCGCCTTGCTTAAAGCTTTGTATTTAGCAGCTTCTTTTTCTTCTTTATTTATTTTTATTTCTTCTCCACTATTTACTTTTATTATTAAATTAATTTTGTCTTTTTCTGATTTAGCTTTTTTAATTGTATAACTATCATAACCTAAATCTTTTAACATTTTAATTTGTTGAGAAGAGTTTAACCTCTTTATAACTTCGTAATCAGTTGATCCTTCAGCTTCTTTATATTTTTCGTATTCTTTAGTTTGCTTTTGTACTTCTTTTTGCATAGGTGTTAACTCAACGTTATTAGTGTATTCTCTTTGCTCTAACTGCCAACTTGGCCATCCTAACACGTTAGCAACAGATTGCCAAGCTTCGGTTTCATCAGCCATTGCATGTTTAAGATTGTCTATTTTGCTATACATTCTATCTAGTGGAACATTAGTTGTAGCTGTAATAACCTTAGCCATGGATTCATAAGCTGGATTATCTAAACTAAATCCTTTATCAAACACCTCTTGTCTTCGTTTTTTAGTGTCAAAAGGATAAGCTGCTGATTTAAATCTAGATAACTTGCTTTTTATAGAAGGTGAAAATTCTAACAACGTTATCCAAGAGTCTACATATTCAGGTCTATCTTTTTTAGATCTTTTATATATGTCTATACCTAGGTTTTTGAGAACTTGTACAGTAACACCACCTAAGCCAAATCCTCTTAATTGAGAGTCAAGCATACCATTAACGGTGTTAAATAACTTATCTTGTTTAAATTTAGCCTTACTTTCCATTTGTTTTTCTGTCAACTCTTTGTCGTCATCTCCAAATCCTAAAGCAAATGCTCCTTGTTGTAGAGCGTTAAACATTAAATTCTGTAAGAAAGAATAATAAGCTATTCTTGATAGTCTAATTCTATTACTTTGAGCCAATGTTTTACCTTGCATAGGTCTTCTATTAATTATATCTTGTATATCTCTTTTTTGGATTCTAGCGTATTGCATAGGTGTATTAACATATTGTAATATTATTCTACCTAAATCACCAGCTTGTTGTTGAGATATCTTACTTGGATCAGAAGACTGTTGAGATTTTTCAGAAGCTTGTCTAAACTCTTTCATTGCTATTTCTTTAGCTTTTGCTTCTGTCATTCCTTTTTTAACAAGATCTTTTATTCTATTTCTATAAAACATAGCGCCACCGGACGCTATAGCAAAACTATCAGCAAACCTAGTTGGCATATAACCTTTTTCTATTATATAACTAATAGCTGCTTTAGCCTTATTCTTAGATGTTTTGGCAGCATCTGCTATTTCGCTTTCAGATATATTTAATTTTAAACCATTACGTCTATCTTTTAAATAGTCAGAGTTCATTAATTCAACAAAGTCTTTCCAGTATTGAGGTTGATTAGCAAAAGCTTGCCCTGCTCTAAGTGGATTGTTAAAACTCCAATTAATAAAGTTAGCAGATGATATAGTTTGTAATAATGCTGATCTGGTGTTAAAAAACATTGTAACACCTGTTGACTGATTTACGTAATCTAAAACTTGATTGCTTAGCCTATTTCCACCAGCTACTCTATTGCTGCCAGATTTCATCCTTGTAAGTATGTTCTCCATAGCCTCTCTATATTTAGGACCAAAAGCAGCTTCAAGCTTGTTCATATTTTCTTTACTAAAAATAATATCAATGTTTTCTTTCCAAGGTTCTAAATACTTAGCTCTTTTTGTGGTATTTAAAACATCTATAAGATCTGTTGTTATAGTTCCAGCTTGCCAATGCTGACCTGGAACAGAGTAACCATCACCTTTAGTTATGCTTAATATTTGCTCAGCAAAAGCTTGAAGTTTAGGATTTTTCTGCACGATATCATATAACTCTTTAAAATCACTTTTAGACAAACCAGGTATTTCTATTCCAGTTTTATTCCACAAATAAACTCTAACAGCTTGTTCGTTAGTAAAACCAGATTCAGTTTGTTTTCTAAGATCTTTAGGTACGTCTAATTCTTTTTTAAGCGCTTTAAAATCAGCCATTAAATTAACTCTATCTGTAGATAAGTTATCAGTAGCTCTAGTATATGGATCAAATAAGTTTTTCTGATAAAAATCTAAAGCTTTAGTTCCTTTCTCACCTTTAGGTAAGGTACTATATAATAAACCTAAGAAGTCTTCAGCTGACGGTGGTATAAAGAATTTTACTTTCTTAGCTTTGTTACCTCTTATTTCAGCTTTAATATCTGAAAATACTTTTTCTCTACCTATACCCGTTTTTTCTTCTAGTATTCTATTAAATTCACCTGATAAATCTCTAGCAGCATAAACTTGTTGAACTTTAGATTTAACATCTAAAACCTCTAACGCGTCACGAACGGCTTTAACATTCTGTTTAGCATCGTCGGCAAAATAAAAGTCATTATAACCTTCTGCTGCTTTGCCAACTAACCAATCAGCCTTAGCTTTACCAGTTGAATTACCTAAACCAGTTATATTTTCTAAAGGTATTTTAATACCCATAGCATCTAAAAATCTTTTGATAGCAGGTGCAGATTCAGGAGCTCTAGCTGTTAATATAAACATGTCTCTATCACCAGCTGCTTCTTTCATTTTTTTCATAACTTCAAACAAAGGTCCTTTTTTACCTTCAACAACTCTATTAAAGTCTGAAAAATCCATTTTCCAACCTTCATTGACTAATCCTTCTCCTTGTTTTGCAAACTCTTCAGCTGTTAAAACTTTTCTATCATTACCTCTAGTAGCGAACACTTTACTATTAGTTCTAGCAACTGTGTCATCAAAATCAAAAACCCTAGCTTTCTTAACTACTTTATTAGCTTTGTGAGCTAATCTTAAAGCTTCATCTCTTTTATTTAACTCTTTTACAATTCTAGAAGTAGACATATCTTTACTAGCCATAGATGCTTGTTCAGCAACTTTTCTATTTGAGCTTTCTACTTTTTTTATTTCTTTAGCGTTTTCAATTTTTTGTTTAGCAATAACGCCAGTGAGAGTTAATTTACTATAAGGTGTGTTTTTAATTTTATCTAATATAGATTTTGTAGCTTCATTTCTTATAACCTCAGCCATGTTTTTTGCTTCAGCAAATGTAGATTCGCTTAATGGTATTTGTTTAAAAGCATCTTTACCTAAGAATAGTTTATTGTTAAAATAATCCATTTTAGAAGCACCAGTAAAATCCTTAAGCTCTCTACGCTGTTCACTTATTACACCTTGGTTATAATCTTCAACCATTCTGTCTAGCTGAAGATCAACGCTTCTTGAAGATTGTTCTTTATTAATAAACCTTTCCATCATCTTACCAAAGTTCTTAGTCATGGTAAGTAACTCAGTTAAGTGTTCATTGTGAAGTTCTTTTGCTAGCTCTGGATTAGAACCTCTCATACCTTCCATAGTTGCACTTTCAATTCCAGCTAAACCTTTAATCCCACCTATGGATCTATTAGTTTGAGCAAGCATTAAGTCTATTATATGATCTAAAGCTTTTATAGGATCTTTAGCATTTTTAACTACATTTTTAGCAGAATTATATATTCTTTTTAAAGACTCTTTATTAGCATTTAAAACTTTGTCAACACTTGTTTGTCCTCTACCTAATATAGCTTTGCCGGCTAATTTTTGGAATTCTTCTACACTACTAGATTTAATTTCAGCTTCAGTAATTTTTTTCTTACCACCACCTGGAGATGATATGTTGATGTTTTCAGCAAATGATTCAATAGGTTCTCCTTTACCTTTTAAATTTGCTTCTTTTATGCCGTATACAGCCTCTAATAAACCAGTGTAATTCCCCTCCGCAACATTATATTGTTTAAACGTAAAACTTTTACCATTTGTTTTACCTCTAGAATCCCCCATACCCATAGTGCTCATTACCATTTTTTGGTATTTCTGTGGCATTTCACTAAACTTAGATCCTCTAGGTATCATCTCCTCTATCAAAGCTATGTGATAAGGTTTAGCTTTTTTAAAAGTAGCAGATTTTCCTCTTTCTTCAGCTGATCTATATACTGTTCCAGGCATACTAGCTTTTAGTTTCTTACCATCAGTTATAGAAGCCATTTCTTCACTCATGTATCTTTCTCTAACTTCAGCAGGTGTGATCTCTTCTCTTCTAGCAATATCCTCTATAGTTAACTGCTCAAACAACTCTATGTCTTTATCTAAGTTTAAGTCACTTACTTTCTTTATGTCTTCTCTCTTTAAACCTCTTTCAATAGCAGCAAATAATCTAGCACCGTCTAAGTCTCTTATTTCTTTCTTTTCGTTTTCTTTAGTTAAAGTTTTTAATAACCTTGCTTTATCAGCTTTAGTAAGTATTCTATTTTTAGAAACAAGATCATAAGCTCCCAATAAAGACTCAACTAATTCTTTAGAAGCCATAGTTTCTGCTCTACCTTCTCCTACTTTTGTGGCTCCTGTAACTTCTCTTACAGTTTGATTAGTAATTATTCTACCTGTTTGTTCAACTAAAGCTTTTATTCTGGCACTAACATTGCTATCTTTCTTGTATAGGTTTGGATTGTTTCTATCTGTTATACCAAATAATTCTAAAAACTCTGCTGTTTTAACATCTGAAGAAGGTTTTTTAGTCCAAGGTGTTAAGTTATCTTTTCTAGTTCCTTTATTATAAAAAGCGTCTAACAACACGTTTTGAACTCCAGTTGCTTTATCTGGCCTAGTTACAAACTTAGGTTCGTTTTTGGTTCCAATGTTAACTCTTTTAGTAGTATGTTGTTTAGGTAGTAAAGAATAAAATAAGTCAGGATTTCTGTTAATAAACATTTGAGCGTTTTTAACATCTGACTTAGTTAAATTACCTGGCTTTGGTTTTATACCAAACATCTCTTGAGTTTCTTTAGCTGCTAAATCTTTTAAAGTTTTATAAGTTTTATCTTTTAAAAACTCTTCTTGTAATTTTAGATCAGTAGGTATTTTTTCTTTAATAGCAGACACTAATGGCTCAGCTACATTATTCAATCTTTTATTTAATTCTTTTGCCACTACAATATCTCCTTTTTTAGAAGTTTCTACAGGTGCTGGAGCATCTTGTTCTATATTTTTTAGTTCTCTTTGCACGTTAGGATCTTCAGTACTTTTGAGAAATAAATCTTCTTTTTGACCTATTTCTCTTAATATATCACCAAGTCGGCCTCCGCCAAAACCACCACCTCCAAATAGTACTTGTCTTAAATAAGCTCCATACTCAGGGTTTTTTATTGGATTATAAGTTTTGTTTACTTTATCAAAAACATGACTGTAAACTCCTGATTTAAATTCATCTCTAGTTACACCTAAACCTGGTTTGAATTTTTGATTAACAAAGTCTTGGATTAGAGGCTCATTGTTTAAAGCTAAATCGTTCTTTATATCTATTTGTTTGGTTAAATTTTCAGACTCTATAGCTTCTTTAAGATCTCCTACTAACCTAGTATTTTCTTCAACTATACTTTCAACTAAATCTTTAGAAGCTTTAGCGTTAGCTTTTGTTTCTACAAAACTAGACTTACCTTCTGGATTGCCAGATAGTTTTTGCTCAAAATATAAACCCTCTATATTTATATCTTTTAAAAAAGCTTTTTCAAATTGATTAGTAAACTGTCTACCTTGTCTAACATTTTCACCCATGTTAACAATTAAGTTAACCATTTCTTGAGCTGTTTCAGGTGCTTTAACCTCCATCATTCCGTTACCTTGCAGTACGTTAGTAACATAATCTTTCATGTCTTTAAGTATGTTACTAGCCTTTTTAGTGTTTTGATAATAGAACTCAGGCTTGGTAAGCATTTCAGCTATAAACGTAACAAACTCCTCTTGCTTTAACATCTCTCCAGCTTTTGCATTACCAGCTCTTGTTGAAGCTTCTATTATTTCAGGCTTATAAGCTTCACCTACCTCCTCCATCAGTTCTTCACCTTTAAAACCCTCTATATTTTTGTTTCCAGTAACCTCTCCTAAATCAACACCTTTAAACATTTCGCTAAACTTTTTTAACATATTTTCTTTAGCTGTTGGGTTTTGTTTGTGAAAAATATCTAAAGCTAAGTGAGTGAATTCATGTATAGCTTTACCAGGAACATACTTGTTTATATCAAAATATATAACTCCTCCTTTTGATTTACCTGCGCCAGAGACGTACTTAGCCGTTTCGTTTCCAGTAAAAAACTCTCTATCAGTTGTAAACTTTACTTCAGGTGGATTATAATTGCCACCAGTTAGTTTGTTTAGCATTTCATTTATTGGCTTAGTATAAGCGTTGTTAAAGTTTTTTTCAAATTCTTGTAGTGGGACTTTTTTATGATCTAAACCTTTAGCTAAAGCCTCTGCTTGAAACATTTTGTTAACATTATAAAAATCACTAGTGTATTGATCTAGCTTCTGTAGCTCTTCCTTTGTAGCATATTTTTTAATGTCTTCAGGTGTTAACTTAACCTCTAACTCTTTAGGTATAATTACACCGCCTTTCTTTTCTAATTTATCTATATTACTTTTTCTATCACTTATATCTTTCTCTATAGCTTCTATCTTGTTACTTATTTCATTAAGCGTATTAAATTTCATTCTTTGAGTAGAGTAATCTAGTTTTTTAAGATTATGAACTCCAGTTAAACCAAATACCGCAGCGTTAGTTATTATACGCTTAGTAACTTCATCTTGGTCAGAATAAAATTTATTAAACTCATTAGAAAAAGAAGTCCCATCTCCAGCTAATTGTTCAAAACCTTTTTCTGTTAAATGAGCAAATTCTGAAGAAGCAGCACCAATAACACCTGACTTTATTGTCTTGTCAAATGCTCCTTGTAAAAACCTCAATGGACCTGAAAACTTGAACATGTTACGAGTAGCATGGCCTAAAGTATAAAAGGCAGCACCACCCGTTGGTGGCATATCAAATAGCGCTTGCATTTTAACTTCTTCAATACCACCGTAAAGTAAATGTTTTGTCAAAGGTGCCATCCTAGATAATCTAGAAGCGATCATTGGTATAGTAGCAGCACCTTCAGTAGCTAAACTAACAGCAGCTAATTCAATTATCATAGGCACAAACTCACCAACACCATTTGCTACGTCTTGATACATCGTACTAGATAATGCTTTTTCTTGGTCTTTTGTAAATTCAATACTTTTTAACTCACCGTCTTTTACAGCTTGTGAGTTATTATATTGATCTTTTAATATATTAAGTTCTTTAGTTATATCAGCTTCATTTCCTTTTTCACTACCAAAACCTCTAGCTTTTTTAGCTTCAGAAGGACTAGCATCAAACCATCGTTCGGAAAAAGTTCCAGTAGTAGAGCTAGCTAAATTGTTGAGATGACCTGGTATATCATACCACTTATCTCCAGGTTTAGTTATACTACCGTAGTCTTGATTTAAATTTGTAGCGTTCCACAAGCCTGTAGCTACAGCTTTTTCTTCTCTATATTTTTTTTCCCAAGCTTTATATTGATCTATTTCTTTTTGACTAATTAAGCCAGCATCACCAAAAAGATCTCTATCTTTATCTAAGCTAATGCCAAATTGATCTATAATACCTTCAAACTCTTCTGAGTTTATACCTGCTTGAGCTAGTTGAGAATAAGTTAATTCAGCACCACTTTTATTAGTTAAATTCTTAATATTAACACCAGGTATTTTTATCATTTTAGACCAGATAGCTTTTTGTCCAGGTAAAAATTCAAGAACAGAACTAGATCCAGCTTCTGAAACATCGAAAGGTATAAATACTTTTCTTTCGTTTCCAACTTCAATAGCTTTTTGTAAGTTATAAACAGCATCATCACTCATATTTCTTAAGTTTTCAGCTGGAGATAACTTAGGATTAGAAGGATTACTTACATTAGCTTCTATTAAAGCAGATTGCTCTGTAGATTTAACTAACTTATTTAATGATTTTCTACTTTCTTCATCAACAACAGTTTGGTTTATCCAATTACCACTAGCATCTGTAAGTCTACTTATATTTTGCTCACCCTCTATACTGAAAGAAAATATTTTACTTTTTTCCTCAAACTTTTTTATATTATCTTCTTTATTTTTTATAGCTTTATTTAGTTGACTTTGTATAGAAGCTCTTTCATTTGGTGTCGTGTTTTCATTTTCTAATCTATCGGTGTAGTTATCTATAGCTTCTTGAGAACTAGTAATTTTTTTATTTAACTCTGATAACTCTCTATTGTCACCAATAGAAAGCATTTCATCATTAAAATTGTTTTTAAAATCCTCACTTCTTTCAAACTTAGATGTGTAATTGTTGTAATCTGTTATAGATCTTTGATTAGCTTTAGCATAAGCGTCATCATATACAGCGTTAAATATTTTGTTAAAAGATTCTTCAGTTATGTTAGCTCCGGCTTTATTAGCAATATTGGCATTTTCGTCTTTTATTACTTTTTCTTGAGCTCTGTAATTGTTGTAAGATTGTCTTCTTAATTTAGATTTTTGATCATCATTTAAGGTAGGTAACAAACCTGCTTCATCTTCAGCTAAGCCTAACATTTTGTTAGCATTGGCAAGAGTTTCTTCTACTTCGTTCTCTATGCCTTCTACTACTTTAACAGCTTCTTGTTCGTTGAATTTAATTTTCTTTTTTTGAAAATAATCTATATGCTCTAATTCGTAAGATCCATCTTCGTTTTGAAACTCTGCTAATCCTTTTCTACCTAAAGTTTTTGCTTCTGGTGAAGATGTAGCTATTTCTTTTTCAATAAAATCTAAAAACCTTTTATATTCTTTATCACCAGCCGTTGGATCAGGAGTACTACCTGGGCCCATACTACTTAAAGAGTTATTCCACTTACTGTCTAGATCAAACTCTTCCTCACCTGTGGAGCCTTTTACATATATTTGATCATATCCAGGTTGAAAAGTAGTTTGTATTTTTAAATGAGATAATAAAGGATTTTCAGAAACTTTCTTAATAAACTCATCTTCTTCTAATTTAAAATCCTCTCTAGAAACAATAGGTTTTTTATTTTTTTGAGAGTCCGACGAACCATTTCCCGATAATAAATCCGTACTGCTTTGATCTTCCGCTGCTACATTCGCAGTGTTCTCTGTAACAGCTTTCTTCTTTTTTTCGTCGTCTTGTTGAGAAACCTCTATAGCGTCTGATGGTGGAATAAAAACATTACTTACTAATTCTACAGCATCTGCAGGTGGTCTAAATTCTTCCATAATTAATTCATTTTCAATTTACCTAAAGCTTCTTTCTCCATCATATTGAAACTCCTAGTTTGCCCATCAGCGGATGTGCGATCTTGCGACCCCCCAAGTTCCACAGGTTTAGTATATTCTTTTCCATCAAGCCCAATTAGTTTATCTCCAGGATTAGCATTGTTCCAAGCGTTGTTAAACTCTTCTTGAGTTTTATAAGGGCTTTTGTTTTTATTTTCCTTACTACCAGTAGTTTTATTTTCATTACTTGACATATTATCACCTGGTTGATCTAATTTAATATCTTGAGAATTTTTTCTTAATGTTTCTTCAGCTAACCATTCTAAAGCAGGTATGTATTGGTTTTCTACAAACTCGTTAAACTCCTTAGTGCCTGGTTGTGGAAATATTTTAGGCCATTGAGATTTTAAATTTTTACTTTTAACAATCGCCTGCATGTTACCTTCGTCTTCCCATATACTTTCTCCTCTTTTTCTTAATAATGTAGCAAAACCATTGTATTCGTTGTTGTAGTCACCAGGTAGATAAGTATAAAAACCTTTATCATCTTTTTTATAACTAGCTAAACCTGTTACTTTATCTTTAAAAGCTTTTTGTTGTTCAACAGTCATACTATACTTACCGTCTTCATCTGTTACATAGTTAGGATTGTAACCACTATCTTGCTTAACAATTTCGCTCCACGCGGACTCTTCTACTTTTGTAGGGTCTACTTTGTACTTTAAGTAATTATTATTTTTATCCATAACGCTTCTATTGAACTCAAACATGTTCAATCTTGCAGGTCCAGTTCCCTTTGTTAAATTACCATAATCATCCTCAATATACCAGTCTCCAGGGTTATTGTCAATTAATATTATATTATCGTTTTCCTCTAAAATTTCTATATCTCCACTACCGTTACTAGCTTTTTCTATAATAGCTAATTGATGTGCAGGCGCTCCAGTAACACTAAACTGTTCATCTAACTTATTTGTATTAACTTGTTCTTTTATAGCTCTACTAACAGCTAAAATATTTTTAGTACCATCACCAGCTTGATCTATCATGTTGTTTATAGACCCTAAACCTCTTTTACTTAACTCTAAGTCTTGAGAAGTACCATTTTCTATACTACCTTTTATTTTATTAAACTTAGTTACAGCGTTAAAAAGTAAATTTTCCATCTTACTGTCAAACTCACTAAAACCAGTTTTAAATCCATCTGACTCTATTCTGTTATAAATTCCTAAACTAGACTTTGTTACTTTTTCGTTTAGGTTGTTTAATCCATTTTGTTTTGCTAAAACAGCATTTAAACCACCTTGAATTAGAGAAGATATATTTTTTTTGTTTGTACTTTCATTTATTTTTTCCTGTCTAACAGCTACAGAATTTGAAAAACCTCCTCCAGTAGGTGAGTTTTTAATTACTTTTGCAGGGTTTTTGTAACTCATTTTAGTATTGTTGAGATTCGTAAATATCAGCTTCATTTTGTGCATTCATAGCGTTTTCTAAAGCTTGTCTTTCTTGGTCTAATAAATTAGATTGTCTATCAATTTCTTGTTGTTCTCTATTTTCAGTAATTTGAAAAGCAAATCTTTCACCTTGAGCCTTAGCCATTTGCATAGATCTTTCGCCTTGAGCTTTTAGTTGATCTACATTAGCAGCGCCTCTAGCAGCGGCTTTTTGATTTGCAGCCTCTTGCTTTTCTAGGCTAGCTGATATACCTCTTTTACTTTGTAAAGCTGCTTGAGCCAAAGCAGTAGCTCCACCTGCGCCAGCACCTGTAGCAGCTATTGTGTCCAATGTGTTGGCTAAAGCTATGTCAGCTTGCTCTGCTTGGAACTCGGCGGCTTGAGTGGCAACACCTAAGTTAGCAAATTGGTTAGTTAAGTCAGCGTAAGTGTTAGTTACGTTTGCGTATGGATTTATAACATCCTGTCTATTAGCTACTAAAGCTGCTAATTCATCAGCTCTGTTATTTACAGAATCTTTAGCAGCTTGTCTAAGAGTTTTTAAACCTGCAAATATCCCATCAGCCTCAGCTTCTCCTGCTTCTTTTTTACTTCTACTCATATTTTAAATTTTTTGTATTAACGCTGAATAAGTGTTGTCGTCTGTTTTAATAAACCCTGCATCTTCTAATCTTTCTTGAAACTTAATAGTTTTATTTTCTCCATAAAACATTAAATATTTTCCATGATGTTTTTTCCACATGTTTTTAACCCCTAAAAAAAGTAATTTAAAAGCTTTATCCTTTACTTGCTTTTCTCTAAATTTTATATTAGACAAAGGCCAGTTCACCTGACATACTTTAGAGTTTGTTGTGTACATGAAAACACTACATATGCCTACACCGTTTTTTGTTTCTACTATCAGTCCACCAGTTCCATTATCAGGTAAAAAATCTTTTGAAGGCACAAAATCAAAGTCCCATTCCTTCCACCATTCACATAAAGTCTTCCAGTCTTTACTCTGTAATCTTCTTATATTTAATTCCATTTAATTTAATTTAATTTAATATGACGATACTACGTAATTAGATCCAGCGGCCCATAGTTCTTTAGAACCACCAACATTTGTAGTATCATCAGTCTTCATCGTTACTGTAGCAAAATAACCTTTGATACCACTCATTTGAGCACCGAATAAAACCTCTCCCTCAGCCACGGTTGAATTATTTTTTAAGTTAGAAACATATCTATTTTCTTTTCTATCAAATCCAGCTCTAAAAGTATAACCACTATTAGGATCAACATAAGAACCTTCATTATAACTTGACACAGAAGCAGTTTGATCACTGTATTGAACATTCGTCCCTGCAGTTTGTCCATCGTCTACACCTGTTTTACTAGAAACAAAACTTTCAATTTCCCAACCATTACTACCTTCGTAAAAAACAGTGTTGAAATTTTTAATTACACTTGGTTGAGCATTCAAAACAAAAGTAACGCTTGATGTAAATAACCCACCATTAAATTCACCTCTTGAAGTATCAGAAGAATTAACGTGATAATGCTTCATAAGATTTATTCCGTTAGTACTAAAATATTGATTTAAATTACTAAACATAAATCCAGGTTTGTAGTTGAAAAAACTAACCCATCCATTTATATCTTCGTCAAATGATATTGTTTTGTAAGTTGTTTCATCTTGACTAACTTCTAGTGGATTTTTTTGAAGAGATAAAACATAATTTTTACTATGTATATCCCATCCACCTGGTATTCTACCTTTTACTTTTGAAGTTACTATTACAGGTTCACTTGGTAATAATGAAGTAACCTCGATACTTGTGCCAATAAATCCAGTTGGTGGAGTTCCAGATTGATAATCTACGACTACTATAGAATCAGGTGCGGTAGTAGTGTAACCAACACCCGGGTTAACTACACTAACAGACGTTATAGCTCCGGGACTACCTGGGGTTCCAGCAACTACATCAAGAGTCAATCCAGTCCCAAACTCGGGTTCGCCCATTAACTCTGCTAATGCTGTTGTAGTAGCCGGAGCTGTAATGTATTGAGGATGACCAGGCACCGATAATTGTACACTACCTACTCTCCCTGCACCAACACCAAGAAAACTTATAAAAGGTTGTGAATAAAAAATCTTTTTACCACCAGCAACTGTTTCAATATATGTTATATAACCAGGTTGACCTTCAATGTTCATGCCAGGAGAAACCTCTGAAGCTCCACTTAAAACAACTGTTAAATCTCCAACATTACCTCCACTAACATATTGGGTTTCTATTTCCCAGTTTTCAAAATCATCACTTATCTCAGCTAAATTATCTCTAAAGTAATCTAACATACCATATTTACTTATCTCTGTTAAGCCGTCATTAGATAATCGCATGACTGCATTACGGTTTTTGTCTGTAAAATACTTTCTATAGTTATATATTGCAAAAGATTCTGGATTTTTACTTATTCCATAATCTCCTTTATAAGCAACAAACTGACCTATAACAGCATTGCCAGCTTGAGTTTGTGTACCACTTTCAGTTGTATATATAGTATCTTTGTCTATTAAAGCTCTGTGTATTTTATTTTCTTGAAAAACTATTAAGTTTGTTTCTTCAGAAAAAGTTTTTTGTATACTACCGTAAGATATATTTAAAGATTTAGTTATACTATCCGCTACTGAAAAAACATTAGTATTATTAACGCCTGTTCTAGAATTATAAATCCCAGAATATATTAAAGTATTTATTCTTTGTTCTTGGAATATATTTTCTTCATTAATATAAGCTCTAACTCCTTGGTCTATAGAAACATTATTAAAACCACCTCTTATTCTAGACTCTTCTATGTACCATCTCTCACTTATAGTACTACCAAAAGGGTCTCTATTTTGACCACCTGAAAAAATAGGTCTTTGCCAAGAGCTACCAGTTGTACACCCCTTGGAAAACTTTAAAGTACCCATGCTTGGAACCGAATAGTTAGCTGTACCATTTTGCCCATTTCTACTAGAAAATTTATTTAAAACAAAAGTGTTGAAAAAATCAACATTCATTAAAGTTGGCATATTATATTTTTAAAATTACTACTTAAGCATTAGGTAATGTAAAACCACTCATGTTTTCTATAGCAGCATTAAGATCAGCTACTAAACCACATGTAGAAGTTTCCCAAAATATATCTAAACTAGAATTCAATGGTTTTATTTCAAAAGCACTAAAAACCATATTTCTTGAATCAGCATCTTGACCTAACAACTTACCATCTTCTGATGTTACAGCAAAAGCATTAGGGTCTGAAGAAGCATTAAATATACCAGGTGCTGTTCTAGGTGAAATATCTTCACCAACAGGAGAGTTAATACCTGTTTGAGATGCTGCAAAAGTAAATTGGTTCCATTGTGATTGACCTTCAACCCAACCTGTACCCGTGCTAGGCCCGTGAGCTGGAACAGTTATAGTATCACCTGATTTGTAATCTCTACCTGTGTTAGTTACAACCACATAATTAGGTGTAGTATTACCTGTAGTTACACCTACCTTAACTTTACAACCTGTTCCATTTCCATTTGTGGTTGGAAAATTGTAAACTACTCTACCACTACTGTTTGCAAGAACAGATGCAGATGAAATGGCATTTACTCTACCTAAGTTTATACCATTTAACTTAACGGATTGTAGCCCTAGGTCGGTTATTTTACCAATACCATTAACAGTGCAAAACCTTGATCCTTCAAAAAATTGAGAACTTACCTTATTCCATTTGTCTCTTGTTCCTATTAAGTCAGGGTTAAAACCTACTCTAGGATATAAAACATCATCACTTGTTCCGAATTGAGCTTGCTCTGGTTGTACTTCTTGTAGATCGGGTGGTAGTTTATTTATATTATCTGATATTAATGATGAATAAAAACTGTTTGATTGTAAAAGAATATTACTACCTCCAAAAGCATTTACTAGGGCAGACTCATCAGAGGCTAAACTAACATTAGCTAAATAAAGATTATAATATTCTTGCTCTGTTTGTTTTACAACAACTTTATAACTATACCAACCAAGTTTATTTCCTGTACCATTAACAGTTAATCCAATAGGTGCCAAAGAAAGAATTACAGGTTCAGACAATGTTATTTTTTTAGCAGCGTTGTCTATTGCTACTACTGCTAATACAGGTCCAGTACTACCAATTTTTATTAAGTCACCAACTGATATATAATTAAAGTTTTGTTCTTTTAAAAATATATCAGCACTATTAGTAACGCTTGCAGCTGTAATAACAGTATAAGTGTCAGGTTTGTAAATACCTGGATAACCATTAGATCCTTCTCCACTTATTGTTTCAGGTATAACTTGTTCCCATAGTAATCTTAATTCATCCAAACCCCAAGATCCATCTTGATCAAAATAACCTTCAGTAGCGTTGTAAAAAGAATTATAATTACTATACAAAGTATTATCTCCAAAAATTCCAAGTCCAGACCATTTTTTTGATACTTGAGAATCTTTAGATAATATTACATCAGATTGTCTACCATACTTGTCAGATAGTACAATTCCAACTTGATATGTTCTATTTTGTTTAACAGAGTGATTAGGATAAGCAACTGTTGAAAAATTAGCTTTAAAAAACCCACCACCTGGTTTGGCAAATAATGGATCCGAGTTTGAAATAATGCTATATTCAGCACTCTTTATTGTGCTAGCCTTTGGACCTACGCTTACTTTATAATTCAACGCCTGAGGAGAAGAATGTTTATCTATAAAATTACCATAAACAACCCTATTACCAACTATAGATTGAGTCATTGCTCTTATTGGAACTTTATCACTAACTCTTGTTATTTCACTTTCAGGTAAAGTTCTTATGGGTTTAGTTGACTTGTATGAGTATTTAAAAATTTTTGTTGAATTACCAGTTATAACAGGATCATCAACCTCTATAGACTCTACTATCTTAACGGCTAAACCATCTGACTCTTTGTATAAAATATCTATTTGCTTTACTTTCAATCTATCTTGCAGCTCATCAACTGAGTAAGGCATTTCAATTTCCATGTTTACTTCCGTAACCTTGTTTTCCATAAATGGAACTATCGTGGAAGCGCCAACAGCGTCTTCTTGCTTTATAATTTCATTTTGATTACTTGACGATGGGTAATCTTGAAAATATCCATTTTGTTTAGGTATAAAAGCAACTTGAGTAAATGGTGAAATTAAAGAGTTTTCACCATCTTCAAATTTAAATCTGTATGCAAATCTAACAAACTTATCTTTTAAAAACTCTTTGTCACCTACAAAACCACTATCGTAACTAGGATTTGGATTAGACAATTGTATAACATCGCCAGCGGTTATAAAACTAGCTGCAGGATCAGAACCTGGCTCTGGAGGTAGTCCATTAAAGGTTACATTACACTGAGCAGATAAAGTTCCTTTATTACCAGCTATTGGAGTATAGGGACCAGCTGAAGAGTTGTTAAAAATTAAACCTGCGGACTGGGGAAAAACCCCACTTTGATTGTGGAAGGTTTCAAACTCAACTTCTATCCAATCACAAGATACACCACCACTACCACAACTAGTTGGTGGATGTGTAATAGATTTTACTGTCCCTATATTAATATATCCATTAATAGCCGTGGCACTAGTGCTTTCTTTCCAAACAGTAAATCCTTCTTGAACTAGCTCCATAAAAAGATCGGTTAAAGGATTTAATCCTACATTTGGAGTAGCGGTAACACGCTCTATATATAATCTATAGCTATTTTTTATTCCACTAAACCGCCAACCAGAAATCCAAGTGGTAGATTTTTGAGTTAATAAATTATTAGGATGGTAGGTTTTTTGATTTGATTGCGGATCTTTTGGTATTTCGTAACCAATTAATCCTAATCTTTCAACACTATCTACAGTGTAAGGCCAAGCTGATATATTGAATCCAGGGCTATCTTTACCTGGACATCCTAATTGCATGCCTACTTCGGGCCATTCACCGTTTAAGTCTATTAATTCCATTTCGCTGGTACTATAATCAACAGACTTTACCCTAGCTGTTAATGATGGTGGAAGTAGTTTACTAGATCTATCTATTAAACCTGTTTGTAAAAATCTTAAATTAACTTCCCCGTTCCACCATCTTAATTGATTATTTCTCCAATCAAATAAAACACCATTTAACCTTATGCAATATTTTAACTGGTTATCTATAACTCTAGTTAATTTTTCTCTAATATAGAATTCGTAATCTAACACACTTTGCTCGTATGGTGGAAAAGTGTATGCTATTAAAGAGTTAGGTTGATTAGTGTCAATAGGGTTTAATTCGAATTGATTGTTATCGAAATTAGATACAGTCCTATCAAGAATCATACCTATTTCTAATTCGTTATAAACACTTTGTGGAACTCTTAACTCAGTAACAAAGTCTTGCCTACAGTCAACATCATCCCAGTCTAAACTAGGAGTATCTTCTCTATAGTTATATATACGCCATTCAGCATCTTCACCAGCGCGTGATGGTTCGTATACTGTTAATTCAACGCTTTTTAAAAAAGATGGTGCTTTGTATGGATTATATTTAGCTACAGATATATTCTCTTCGTTATCGTAGTAAGAAGAGTCTTCAATAGCTCTTTTTACATTTATTTTTCTAGGTTGATTTCTGTTATCTGTAAAGAATAATAGATCTTCTATAAGATCTATACCAACCACTGGATGAGTTTTTGAAAAATTCAAAAACCTTCCTTGAACTAAAATATTATAAGTAGGAACACTATTTAGATCTGCCATTAAAATGTAATGAAGAGAGTTGTATGGTGCTGGGTTTGATAAACTGTCGGAAGAGGTGTCTGTATAGTTTGTCGCCGTGAGATAAATTCTTCTATTAGTGTCATCTGAGTAAAAACCAGTTACTTGTACTCTTTCTGTGGAACTAATACCAAAGTTAGATAGTGATACATTACCTAGTACATTTTCTAGGGAACCAACGTCTTCACCTTCAGACTTGCTTACATTAACATTATAAGCTTCTCTATACTCATCTTTAGATAACAACCTATCATCTAGGTCCTTGTTCATTCTAGATTTTATAAAAGTATTTTTAACTTCTGCCATATTTAAAATTTAAGCCATTTTGATTTACCTCTAAAAACCTGAGCTATTTCACTTATTTTAATATTAGATAATCTTATTTTAGCATTTCTAAGTTTTGCCGATCTTTCTTTTTTATATCTTTGAACTATATACTCTGGTATGTTAACACGTGTTGATAGTATAGAATAATTAATATGTGCATACAACGCTTCCTCTGCCATCTTAGGTACCTTAGAATCCATATCATAAGCTAATCCATCCGATATATATTCTAACACTATCAACTGATTAACTAAACCACTAGAAAATGTAAAACAACCTGTCCTTTCGTTTATTTGAAACCATCCATTTTTCTGTGAAACTTGAGGTTCTAAACCATATCTTTGACCAAAGTTTAATTTCCACCATGACCAATCGTAAACATTAGTTTCGTTGTCGTCAATTTCACCTGTTATGTTGTTTTGTGTTTCTTTGTTCCATCTTTCTTCTGTTATTGACTGTTCGGCTTCATTGTTTTCTCCAAACGAGTTTTGAGTAGGTATGCCATCTGCGTCCTGTATTGGTAACTCCGTAGGTGAGGTAGTTAAATTATTTACTGGATATATTATTCTTTTTACACCGTTATCATCTATGTAAGATAATCTAACATAATTTACATAGTCTTGAGGTATAGGTATTGATAAACTAGGTGGTATTGTTAACTCTTGAGATTTTATTGATTTTAAAGTATCGTAAGAAAACTCTTGCAAACCTCTTTTAGCATGAAATATTACGTCAGTTCTTTTAGCTGATGGTATTAATTTACCGTCTCCAACGTATGCTATCATAAAATTACCAACAATATTGTCTAGCTTTGTATAAGAATATCCTCCATAATTGTCTTCTATAGCAAAATTCTTTAGCTGAACGTAAACACTAGAAGCTGTATAAGTTCCAATTAATTCAATTGTATTTCCTTCTCTTATAAAAGAGCTGCTCTCGCTAACACCAACACCGTCTAAGTAAACGGTATAATTAGATAAACTACCTATTTGGTTTCCACTGCTATCAAAAGCACTAACTAATTGAGTATTAAAAGTGCAAGATAAAGTTGGATTAACAACGCTAGATATGCTTTCAAAAGTTTGTTGTCCAGAATAATATTGTGCGTTTGTTTCGTTTATTAATGCCATATTTTATCTTTTAATATTATACTTATTTTTGAGCTAATTCTTGAGCCGCTGCTTGTACTATTTGAGGATCTCTTATAACTACACCAGCATATTTAAGTATTTCTAATATTACTTCTGTTTGATTATTACTACTTATTTCAAAATTTGTTGATCCCTCTGTTGTAGGCAAATTAGATGAATCAAAAGGTGTAGAGTCATAAACGAAAGCACCATTATTGGAATTAACAGTATAACCCCATCTAACATCTTTTGGTTTCCTTATAAAGCTAGCATAAACTTCAGTACTTATTGTCGTTGGTTTTACTCTTATTTGATTGTTTTCATATAGATAAACTGGAAAGTTTTCACTAGGAGCCGTTAAATCTGATCTATCTATATTGTAAAAGTCGTTTCTTTGAAGTCTTTGTGCTTCTTTATAATCTCTTGTACTATTACCACTTGAGTCCACGGGGTCATATACAACTGTTCCTAGTCTATAAAAAGCATACTCGTCACTTTCTGGTTGATCGTCAAATACTATATCAAAACCTGATAAATCGTCTTCTTCTGGTAAAGAAAAATAACCATCCTGAGTTACATAATCACAAGATCCAAAACATTTAAATATAGATATCTCATCATCTAAATTAGTTTCAGTATTTACGTAGTTAAAATTGTTCTGAGGTATTCTTAATTGAGTATCTAGATCAGTAAAGTATTTTTCAAATATGTCTAGTTGAACTTGTGTAGCAGCTTTATTAAACTCATATGGTGTTAAATAACCACGTTGTTCTTTATTAAGAATACTCAATACAGTTGTATATACCGTGTTTACATTAATAGCCATATTTTAATTTTAATCGAAGTTGGTAAATACTAGTCTTGATTTTGCTTTTTCTAATTTATCAGTTTTTTCTATAAGTAATCTTTGCAATACGTCTGGTCTTGTTTTTTCTCTGTTAGCTAAAATAGAATAAACCATACAAGAGTATAAAGCTTCTTCTGCTAGTTTAGGTATAGCAGCACTTTCATCTGTTGTAAGAGCATTAGACAAGTATGTTAGTTCTATACCAAGAGTATTACCCGGATTAGCATAGGCAATTTTTTTATTAGCATAGTCTATATAATATTCACCATTTCCTGGAGGAGACGTAGAAACCTCTATTAATGGATTTGGTAAGTTACTAATATCTAGATTTTGTGCAGATATAATAGCTACAAAATCTTGTGGTAAGTCTAAAATATAACCGTTTGGTGGTGGTGGAGTTTGTGTAGGCACTACCGTTGTTTGTGAAAATTGACTTTTTAAAGTTTCATAAGCAAACTCTTGTAAACATCTACGAGCGTGAAATATTACTTCTGTTCTTATAGCATCTGGTATTAATTTACCAGGTCCAGTATAAGATATTAAGAAGTTATTTATAATATCATTAAGTGATATAAAAGCGTTTGATAAAGTTGTTGTTGCCATTATTTATTATTTTTGTCCTTCAATGTCTATTTGTTGTTCTTTACTAGCTGACATTTGTAACGCTAGTTGGTCTCTAGTCATAACACCAGCATAACCTAGTATTTTATCTATCAATAATGGTTGATCTGATTCATGTATTTCTGGATCTACAGAATCTAAAGGATTATAAATGTAATTACCAAGTTCTGTATCAATAGTAAAACCCCACTTTATGTCATCAGGATATTTCAAGTAATTAACCTGAATATTGTTATTGCCTTGACCAATAGATGTTGGGTACAGTTGTATAACATTATTTTCATAAGTATACACAGGGTAGAATTTTGTAGGCGCCGTAAGAGGAGATTGATTAGTAGTGTAAACTTCATATTTTTGTATTCTTTGAACTTCTCTTCCTTCACTTGTTGGTGTTTCAAAATAAACAACAGAACCAAGTTCTTGAACATTACTTATAGATAAGTTAGAATCCTGATTGGTTGATTCAGTATCTGTTCTTTTAAATAATGATATTTTTTCATCTAACATAGCGTATCTATCGGCATAAGCTAAGCTAGTTTGAGGTTGTCTTAACAGCTGGTTCAACTCATCAAAGTAATCTGTGAATATCTCCTGCTGGGACTGAGTTGCAATTTTATTAAACTCAGTAGGTGTTAATACACCTCTTTTTTCTTGTTGTAGTACTACAAGTACAGACTTATATACTTTGTTTACGTTTATAGCCATTTTGTTTTGTTTATTTTAATATATAGGGCTCGAGTAAACGAACCCTATATTACTGTTACATGTTATTTTAGTTTTTTCTCTATAGATTTATAAACTTCAAGCCCTTCGTCTGTTTTAAACCAAGCAGCCATGGCTGAGTATGGGTTTTCATCAAAAGGAATATTCATAAGTTTACGACCATTACTAGCCCAAGTAAAAGCTCTGTTATCACTAGAAAGTTTTATAATATTATTTTCAGTTGCAATAATAGCAAAGTTTCTTAGTTGTACATTTTCGTCATTTGCTAATTCTATAAATAAAGCTGGATTTCTTCTAGCAAAAAGTAAGGTGTCTCTTTTTAATTCTTTAGTACTCATTGCGCTTACAGATGATCCTAATTCAACTCTCATTATAGCTTCCATAAAATCAACATCCATTTCTAATGCGGCGTTCATAGCTAAAACTTCTAATTGTAAATCCTCAACCTCATCCGTGGCTATTTCAACAGCGTCGTGCTCTGCAAATATTAATTGATTGTGTGGATGTTTTTGTAAAAACTCTTGCAAATTTCTTTTTTCTTTTGGAACGTATAAATGTCCATTTTCAAAAACAATATGTTTTAAAGTTACTTGACCTTTTTGTTCATCTACAAAAATAGATTTTTGATTAGTTGCGTATCTTAACTCTCTTTCATAGCCTTTTTCTGGATCAAACCAAACTAAAGGATATTTAGAATTATGCTTACTAGGTAAAGTGTAAGTTAGTGGGTTTTTATTATTTAACAAATAATAATTTCTGTCTTTGTATTCCCAAGTATTTTTTTTAACCTCTTGCTTGGGAGCGGTAGCTTTTTTTGTTTTTTCCATAATATAATATAATATAATAATTTAAAAAAGACCCCGCCTAAGCGGGATCTTATGTTGATTGTTATTAAAGTGTATCTCCAGCTATAGTAACACCAGTAACGGTAAGACCTGCAACTTTAACAGCTGCACCTCCATCGGCACCGGATTTTTCTATTGCATCAATTACGCTTTGAACAATGCTTCCTTTAGTCATGCCATCACCAACGCTCACTGAAAGAGCGTAAGATATAACCTCAGGATTATCTGCATCTTGATGTACAACAATTCCACTTTTCATTGTTAGAGTAGAAGAGTTATTAGTAACAACAGTAGCATTAATAGCAACAATATTATCTACATTAACAAGCATGTTGTTTGCTTCGTTACTTTGATTTCTTGCAAATTTTATATAAGCCATTTCTTAAATTTTTAAATGTTAAACAAAAATTAAGCTCCTTTAAATAACACGAAGTTATTAGCAGCTTGAGTTACTAAACATCTTTCAGATAAGAAATGTACTTCCATAGCATCTAAAGAAGAAGTGTAAGCTCCACCTACTGAACCAGTGATCCAGTTTTTGAATCTTCTATCTTCAGTTTCAGAAGCTCTATATCTTACATGTAAGAAAGGTCTTCTAATATTAGATCCTAACATTTGATCATATACTGTTGAAGTTCCAGCAGGAACTAAAACACCATCAATTGCTTTGTCTAATCCTCTAGTAGAAGCATCGTTTAAATATTTCCAATCAGTTTTGTAGAAGTCATAAGAACCTCTTCTAAAACCAGAGAAACCAAAGTTAAGTGCCATTTCAGCTTCGTTATCGAATAAACCATAAGAAGCGGAAGCAGTAGAAGAAAAACCTCCACCTGCCATAGCAGCAATCATATCGTCAAAGTCAAGAGCGGTAGATCTTGATAAGAATAACATGTTTTCTTCAATAGCACCTTGCTTGTCTAAGTTTTTAAGGATTTCATCAAAATCTCCTAATGCCCCTTGTCCAGGAGCAGCAGCACCAGCAAATCCAGAGTAAATATTACCTCTTTCTTCTATAGCAGCAAACATACCTTGACTACCTTCGTAACCTTGTATACTACTTAAGTAAGTATCGCCGCCAGAAGAGTCCTTAGCATTTTCACCTTCAACCATCATCATTTCAAGATAATCTTCAAAACGTAATCTAGTTTCAGATTCAGCTTTTAGATACCATAAGTATCCAGATGTTCCGTCTTCAGTTGCAACTTCAACCCAACCAATTTGAGCAGTGTCAGAGCCGTTTATTTCATATCTATCTTTAATAATTACAGGTCTGTTTGAAAACTGACTAAAACTTGGCTCAATTGAACCTATCATTCCTTCAGTTCCTTTTTTAAACTCAGCACCATAAACAAATATGTTAATAGCTTCTGTTCCTGTAAGAGCTGCAGGTAGTGTGTTTGAACCATATAAAGAACAAACAGCGTCAGTGTCATTTACAGATGTAACTAATAATTTAGCCGTAACTAAACCAGTAGCTTGATCAGAAATTAATATAGTTTGATTAGCTCTGATAGCATGCTTAGTTGTTCCTGTTCCTGTTAACTTAGGTTTGATAGTAAATTGACCTACGTTTGTAGCATCAACTGTAATAGCAGCAGCTAAGCCTTTGTAAGCGACGTGTAACCTGTTTTGCTCTGACCAGATAACTTGATCTGATGTCATTGGCATTTCAGCTCCTACCATTCTCAAGAAACCAGATAGTGTTCTGTTTCCGTATCTTTCTACTTCCGCTTCATACAGCTCAGGTAAATATTGTTGAGAAAAATCTCTACCTGACCCAGTATTAAACTCTAGAAAGTTTGTGGGTAATGCCATTTTCTTTTGCGCTGGCACTATTGACGCTGGGAAAGCCCCTCCAGATAAACTCATTTTTATTTAGTTTTTAGTTTATTTTTTTTGTTTTAATTTTCAACTTAGAACTATCAATACCTGAAATTGCTTTTACTTTAAAACCATTAATAAAAATATCTTCATTATTTTGTGGTCTATTAGCTGTGTCGATATTTTTTGATTTATCAACAATATTTTTTATACCGTCGGCTTTGCCTTGTTCATAAAAATGTTTAGCTATTGTATCAGCATTTCTAGCAGCATATAAAGCTTTGTGATATTCTTCTTGATCAGTAACATCGCCATCTTTGTTTAGAAACTTTCCAACAAAATTTTGTAAACTTGACTGTTCTTTAATCACCTCATCTATATTGTTAACGCCATACTTGAAGCTTTTTTCTCCTAAGTTAAACTCAAAACCTTTGAAATCCTTAGAAAAATACTCTTTTGTATTGTTAACAAAATTTTCATGCTGTTTATTTTTTATTTCTTGCTCTTCGTTGTATCTATTGAAAAAGTCCATAGCTTTTTTTTGATCCTCAGTTACGTTAGATTTCAACTTGATCTCTTCGTAATATTTATTTTTAACATCCTCTAAAAAGTTTTTGGCTTTAGCAATTTCTTCTTTCATAGCGAGTTTCTTTTTTTTGATGTCTCGCTCTTCATCAATTTCTTCATCATAATCGAACTTATCTTCCATTATGAAGTCAACCTCATCTGTATTTAAATGTGGTTTAGTGCTTTTGTAATATTCCCTTAGTAATGTTTTTTCATCAACATTAGAATAATCCCTATTTAACCTAGCGTAATCCTGAACACTACCACCAGTCTCCTCCATAAACTTCACTAGCTTGTTTAAGTCTTCTGGAAGTTCTACTATTCTTTTTACTTTATCTTTTTTTAATTCAAGTTCTTTTTTTATTTCTTTTTCAGTTTCAACTTCCTTGGGCTCAATTTCTGATATAGGGTTTAAATCTTCAACTTTATCTTCAACTTTATTTTCAACTTCTTTATCTTCTGTTTTTAAATTAACTTTAGTAATAGGCTCTTCTACATTTTCTTTTTTTTGAGATAAATCTACTTTTATTGAATCATCTTTAGTAATTAATTTCTTAGGCTTTTTTTTAATTTTAAAATCACCTTGAGTTAATTCACCCCCTGCTGTTTCTTTTATTTCTTCTGACATAATATAATATAATAATTAATAATTGTTTGGTAACTTATTCAACAATACTATTGTCGTTAAAGTTTGTAGGTAATAAATCATTTTGTTTTTGATTTATTAATTGACTTCGCTGAGTTCCTTCTTGTCTAACTCGCTTATCTTTTCTATCTTCTATTAGTTTTTCTTTTTCAGCCATTCTATCAACTTCCATTTGTTTTAATTCCACGTTGTAAGAATGTTGAAGTTCCATTAATTGTCTTTTTATTGCTGCTTCTTGCTCCATTTTTTTAATAGCAAATTGTGACTTGCCTTGTTCTATTTGAAGTTCTGTTTGAGCTAAAGCTTGTTGTTTCTGCATTTCAGCTAAAGCAGCTCTTTCAGAAGCCTCAGCGTTAGCATTGGCCTGAGCTTGTATGTTGGCTTGTTGAGCTTTTCTATCTGATTCTGCTTTTTCTTTTCTTTTAATTTTTAATACTTGATTAGCTAGTTTTAAATTGTTTATTTGCCTAATCTCTATAGCATCTTCTAAATTTATAGATTGTGTTTTTAAAGCTATTTGAATATTTTGCTCTAATTGAGCTTTTTCTTCTTCATCTGGAACTAGCTCTAAATATATACCAAACTCAAATAAATTTAAATTATACATATCTTCTAACGTGCCTACATTATAAGAGCTTATACTAGATCTTAAGGCTTCTCTTGTCAAAGGATATTCTAAAGCATCAGATATTCTTAAAGCTATATTTTCACAAATTTTAGCAGATAGATATAAACTAGCTTGAACAATGTGTTTAGTTGCTGTATTTGAATTTGCAGCTGCTAGTTTCTGTAAACCAACAAGAGAGTTGGGATCAGGAGAACTACCATCTCTAGCTTCATTTAACCCCGTAACGTCTCTTATCATCTGTAAGTAATATTGATAAGTCTGTATGAGAGACTGCATTTTAGCACCACCAGCTGAAGTTTGTAGTTCTTGTATTGGGACTTTACCAGGGTTAGCTCCGCCTTCTTGAGTCATTGATCTACCTAGTATACTACCAGTTTGAAAATACATATTTAAAGCTTCGGCTGGATTATAATTAGTACCATTACCTAGATCAACCTCTGCCAAGCCATCTACATCTAAAAATACACCGTCTGGCACTAATCTAGATAATACCTGCTGCAGTTTTAAGTGTGTTAGTTGTATCATATCAGCAAAACCTGTCATACGACCAACTAAAGACTCTATACGTCCTTTATACATTTTAGGTGCACATATGTTGTAGCTCATATTGACTTTAACTAGATTAGAATTTGGTCTAACCATATTTCTAGCTAAACCCCACTTTAACATCATCTCATGACCTAGTATTTTAGCACCTTCATAAACAACTTCTATAGATCTAGATATTCTTTCAAAGTTATCGCTTTTTGGAGGATTAAAAGTGTCAGGTTTTTCTAAAGCTTTTTCTAATCCAGTTGGTGTTTCTTTAATTTTAAATACTTGATCTTGATAAGTTTTATACTCAAAATAAAGAACTGCTATACTGTTACCGTCATTTCTACCATTGAATTGATAGTTATAACTTTTACTACCTGGATATTTTTGTATTTCATCTAATTCGGAATCTGTTAATGTGGGAAATTCTTTTTTAATTTCACTTAAGCTAATATATTTAACTTCACCTACATACCATATATCTTGAAAATTAGGATCTTCCGTGTAAGAATAAACAAGGTTAGCAGGATCAACATACTCTACAGTTACACCTTCAGATAAATTAAAATTAGTTTTAACAGCACCAATACCTAAAACAACTAAATCTTGAGCAACTCTTCTTTTAGTTAGTTCGTATTTGTTAAATGCAAGTGTATTATTTATAGCTTCTTCTTCTGCAATTTCTATAGACTGCTTGTAAGTAAGCTGCATATGTACCCCTAGCTCTTCACTGTTTTGAGGTAGATTTTCTGGATTAGAAGTAGAATACATGTCCATGTTGGTAACTTGCTTAATTTTATCTATAAGCTCTTTACCTTGTATATCACGCATTATAGCTTCTGCGTACTTAGTTCTTTTTTTTAACGACTCTGGATCTTGTGCAAAAGCTTTAACTTCAAAAACTTTACTATCCATACCATTAACAACAATATCTACAAATTTTGGTATAATAGGTACGGGCTTCCAATCTAAATTCAAATAAGATAAGTCACCATTTATGGCTAACTCATCTTTATACTTTTGAACAGATTGTTCGCCTCTAGAATATAATCTTAAGTTTCTAAAATTATTATAGTTGGTATTATATCTACCAGAAACACCTGTTCTAGTTCCACTAAACCAATCTCCTTCTATAGCTCTACCTACTTGTCTACCATAATCTATACTCTGCTTTACCTCTTCAGGTACCACCTGATCAGGAAACGAACTACCATTATAAGTTTGTATCTGCATTTATTTTATTATTTTAGATAAACTTCCATTGTTGTTATATTTTTTTATACCAAAGTTGTAAACTTGTTTTACTTTTTCAGGTATTGGCCTATACATATTTTTATTGCAAGCCATTATAGCTAGCCCAGAGCTAATAGAAGCATCGTGCTTTGTTCTATTGTTTATATTAAATTGAGCCCAATCTTCTAACGTTTCTTGAAAATACATATCTCCAAACCCGTTTTCAGAACGACCAACATAAGTTTCTATATAAGATTCAATTGCAGCAGCGTGGGCTTGTTTTATATCTTCACTTGAGTTAGGTATTCCACCTATTTCTTTTTCCGTTATTGATAGCTTGTTCCAAATTTTATCTGGTCTATTCATGCTAAAACCTCTATAACCTCTTCTTTTTAAATAATACAAAAATCTAGGTTTATTATTTTCAGCAAGTATAGGCATGCCATAAAAAACTAAAGCCATTAGTATATCTTCAAAAAATATTTCAGCTGTTTGAGGTCTTGATATATATTCTAAAAAAAAATGATTTGGTGGAACATCTTCCATTGAAAACTTGGTTAGACCGTGAAGAGACCCGTTAGACCCTTTCCCATCGACAGTGCCAGATATATCATAGCTGTCTAAACCAAAAGCTCCAATGTGTTCATTTCCAGGATATTTAGTACCATTTTTTACAATTACTTTATTTTGTAAATTTTTAGAAGGAACCCAAGATATTTTAAATCTACCGTTTTTATTGGGAATAAATGAAACGCTAGTATCTTTAACACCGTTCTGCCATATAAAGCTACCTCTAGTAGTAGAAGAAATATTATTTACTTCTTCATTATAATCTATTTGTTCGTATATTTTAGTGAGATTAAATAAGCTGTTTTTAGTTTCATCTCTAAAAGCATGTTGCTCTGTTCTTGGAAACTGTCTATAGTATTCGTTTAAACTATC
>TARA_R100000654_G_scaffold32047_1_pt1 | contig 29090 bp, 39 predicted proteins | sample TARA_R100000654 | Tara Oceans TARA_R100000654 (sample SAMEA2622473) | marine metagenome | biome: marine biome (ENVO:00000447); feature: surface water layer (ENVO:00002042); material: "saline water (ENVO:00002010), including plankton (ENVO:xxxxxxxx)" | depth 5 m
GGTCCTGTAGGTCCTGTAGGACCTGTACCCCCATCACTACCATCGCTTCCTGACGGACCAGTTGGACCTGTTGGGCCAGTTGGACCTGCTGGACCTGCAGGACCTGTAGAACCATCATTACCGTCACTTCCTGCAGGACCTGCTGGACCTGCAGGACCTGCTGGACCTGTACTTCCTGCAGGACCTGTGGGTCCTGTTGCACCTCTTAAATCTGCTGTAACAAAACCTAAACCATCATCTGAAGTAAACGTGATTTTACCAGTCGACGGAGCGTATGAGCCTCCAGTGAAACCATCACCTGTTGGACCTGTAGGTCCTGTTGGTCCCGTACTTCCTGCTGGACCTGTACTTCCTGCTGGACCTGCTGGACCCGTAGGACCAGTTGAACCATCTGCACCATCTGAGCCATCTGAACCACTTGGCCCTGCAGGACCAGTAGGGCCTGTCGGACCAGTTGAACCTGCAGGACCAGTTGGTCCAGCAACAGTTGAATCAGCGCCAGTAGGTCCTGTAGGACCTGTAGGCCCAGTTGGACCAGTAGAACCAGTAGGGCCAATTGGTCCTGTTGCTCCTCGCAAATCTCCAGTTAAAAAACCAAGACCATCATTACTTGTAAAAGTTACTTTACCATTTGATGAATTATATGAACCACCTGTAAAACCATCACCAGTAGGGCCAGTAGGACCAGTAGGGCCAGTAGAACCAGCAGGTCCTGCAGGTCCTGTAGGTCCTGTTGGGCCTGTTGAACCATCATTACCATCCGCACCAGCAGGACCAGTAGGGCCAGTAGAGCCTGTCAGTCCTGTAGGCCCAGTCGGTCCAGTAGGACCTGTTGAGCCGTCATTGCCATCTGCACCAGCAGGTCCTGTAGGCCCAGTAGGACCAGTTGGTCCTGTCAATCCTGTTGGGCCAGTTGGTCCTGCAACAGTACTATCTGCTCCTGTTGGTCCAGTTGGTCCAGTTGGACCTGTCGGTCCTGTAGGTCCTGTTGAACCAGTAGCACCAGTAGGTATTGTAAAATCAAATGTTGCCGATGATGATGAACCAGAATTAGTAACAGATGCACTACTACCAGCAGGACCTGTTGTCGTAGAGCCAACAGCAATAGTTGCCGCAGAACCTGTTGGACCAGTTGGGCCTGTTGAACCAGTGTTACCTGTCGGACCAGTAGGTCCAGTAGGTCCTGTATTACCTGTTGGTCCAGTAGGCCCTGTTGGACCAGTTGGTCCAGCTACTGTAGAGTCTGCTCCTGTTGGACCAGTAGGACCTGTAGAACCTGTTGGCCCAGTTGGGCCAGATGGACCTGTTGGTCCAGCAGGACCAGTTGGCCCTGTAGGTCCAGCTACAGTTGAATCTGCTCCTGTAGGACCAGTTGGCCCTGTGGGTCCTGTGACTCCAGTATTACCTCTAGGTATTGTAAATAAAAATGTATTGGTATTTGCTGTATAACTTACAGATGCACTTGTTCCTGCATTACCAGTAGCAGTTGTCATTGAAGCATTATCTAATGATGGCTTTGCTTCTGGAACACCAGTAGAACTAAATCCTAATACTTTGTCTGCTCTTGCAGATGCAAGTGGCAATAATGTACTTATCTCTGTATCGTGGTCAACAAGTCTTAATGATCGTGTAGCTGTATCATCTACATCTGCTGACAAATACAAAAATGTATCTAAGTCTGTATTTAATTGTGAAATATCAAATGCGCCTGTAGATGGAAAATCTGTTGTACGTGCTAATGCTGTATTGCGTAATATAACAACAGAAGAACCACCAGTTGCGCCTGTAACAGATTTTGTAATAGTTCCTGTTGAACCACTACCACCAGATACTTCACTCGAACTAAGTGAAGTTAATGTACCATCTACATAAAAAAGTAATTCTGTATGACTATTAAATTCAAAAGTTACGGCAAAAGTAGTCTGTGTTACACCTTGCGATACTGTGTAATGTTTTCTTGGTATATTGTTACCTGATGAAATAGTCATATAATTTTCCTATCATGTATAAAACAAATACTCAATGTACATTTAATATCTATATCTCTCACCAACCATCATGTCTTTAACATCACCTCTTACAAGAGGATGACCTATAAATGGCATACTATAAAATAATTCTTCATTACCTTCTTCTATATCGCCACTAAGATAAGCACTCATAGCTCTATAGTAAGATAAAGCTAGACCTGTTGGCGCACCAAAAGGCTCTGTTAAACCATCAGCCATTCTTTGGTCTTCATCAGGATTTAAATACTTTGGTGATAAAGGTAAGAACTCTGGGTCAGCACCAAAGTTTGCCGCCATAGATAAGCCCATATAACCAAGCTCAGAATACACACCTAACAAACCAGAAAAGTCTATAATACGTGCTGTTTCATCAAGAGTTGTTCTATATGGTTTACCAAGGAAACTTTTATTACCTTTAAGTTTTTCTCTAATTTCAAGTGATAGATAGGCAAGTCCTAATATTGCCAATGCTCCTTGCAATCTAAATTTTCTATTAGGATCTCTTATTGCACCAAGTATTTTATTGTTTGCACCAAATGCAAAATTCATAAATGTAAATGGTACAGTCATAAGCTGACTTTCAACACGTACCATTTTTACACTACCAGAAGAAACCTTCTCATCTATTGCAAATAACCTTGGATAGATAGCTCTCATAGATGCAAAGAATGGATTGTCTTTTATGTATGTTACGCCATCTGCTATTAAAGGTTTATCAAATGCCTGACCATAAACAATAGTATTGTTAGCATGAGCCGCAGTAGCAGATTGATATTGTTTTAAAAACTCTCTTTGTTGAGGTGTATTAATAGCCCAGTCATCTGTATTAGCTAATTCAAGACTAGAAGTAGAACTTTTTTGTGTTGGTACATCTGCAAGGTATCTTGCTAATTCATCACTTATTCCATATCGATAAAGATATTCTCTATCAAATTTATCTATTGTACCATCTCTTAATCTTCTTGCAGACTTTATAAACTTATCATTGATAAGCATATGGTCTAAAAACTTAGCATACACAGTCATAGGACCAAGACCATTAACTGTATAAAAAAACTGATTACCTGCTTGTTGAAATCTTTCTAGTTTATTTGGCTGATACCTTCTAAGAGAATCGTTCAGCATTTTTCTGACTGCAAAGTTTTTAGCAACATCAAGACCTTCACCAATACCTCGCATATTAGCTTTCGATAAATTACTAAAGTTAGCATCTGTCATAGCTGTAAGACCAGCTTCTAAATACTTTTGTGTACCATGAGCAAAAACCATATTGGCATGGTCTGTCATAGCCGCTACACCTGATAATGGAAGATAAACCCAGCCTGTCCATGACTTTGCTACTTGAACAATTTGATTATCTAATCTATCTGGGTTTCTAATAATAGAACCCATCAACCTGTCATACTCACCTGCAACAGCTTGTTTATGTTTAGATATTTTTTTATCTGAAAGTTTTGCTTTACGTCCTTCTAACTCAACTGTATCAAGCAAATCATCTATTGAATTAGAGCCAAACTTTCTTTTAAATTCTATACGCAAACCCATACGTTCAGCATATGTGTAAATAGTTTCTATACTTAAATCCATATAGTCAGATACCATCCACTCATCTACATCTGTTTTACGATGCATCATATGTTTTACACGACCTTGTTTACCACCTCTAGAGATACCAAGTTCTTCTGCATCCTCTTCCATTATTCTAGATAATGTTGTTTCTGCTGTTTCTCTTGGATTCTTTGCGCCTTGTTGTTGGTAATGTTGTTCAAATATTTTTGTTAATTCTTCTCTTTGACTATTATCTTTGAGAAGAATTTTATTATAAAATATTGGAAACATATAAGACTTACGAGTAGGACTATCTAACATAAATCTTAAATCTTCTATTCTATCTCTGAGCTTATTTATTTCTAAATCAAGGTCACTTTCAAACTTACGTTGCTTAGATGTAAGTCCTTGAGTTTTTCTTTCAGTTGCTTCGAGGCTTGCAAGTTGTTCAGACTTTGCAGCGATTTGATTTTCTAATGCAACAATCTGGCTTTTTATATCAGCATCATTTAAAAAACCTTCCAGCTTTACATCTCTTGCATTGATATCCATATCATCAAAAAAACTTTTTATTTCTACAAATGCCTGTTTTTCAGTATCAGATGCTTCAGCTAATATTCTTTTACCTTTTGTTGGGTGGGAAGTAAGAATATATTTTTTTACTGTTTCTTTATAAAACTCATCGAACTCTCTGCTAAAAGGTTTAGCAACATAAGCTCCAAATATTTGTGTTGCTTTTGCATTTCCTTTAGTTGCTTGAGCATGTAAGTCACGCATTCTTTCTTCATGTTTTCTTGCAAGACCACGATAGATTGCCGCTCTTTGTGAGACAGATTGCCCTAATGATTGTGTTCTTTGTCCTTGCAATGGAATAGAAGAATTATAGGTCATACCAGCTAATATCTTTTTAACAACTGGTGATGCATCAGGGTCATTCATTACTCTATAAGCAGGTGATGCTAGTGGATTTCCAAACACAGGGTCGAAGTCACCACCTGTTTGTTTAACATAATCTACATCACCCTTTACAAAGCCTATAGCCTTCCTAGAAGACGCTTTAGCAAAAGGTAGCAAGTTATCAGCACCAAGTTTAACAACACCGCCTGTAAGGGCTGATAGAGCTGTTGTAGCCGCTACATTAAAAGCAGATTCATTTTCTGCTTCAGCAACAGCAAAAGGTGCTCTTCGTAATTCAGAGGCTACACCAAACCCTGCGCCTATTGCACCAAACTTTAAAGCTGATTTACTTATAGTTGTACCCAGTTTTATATTGCCAATAATAGGAATAAACGTTGTTAGAAATAATGGATCGCCTAAAATACCTGCCGCTAACTGCGCTGTTAAAGGCGCATTACCTGCTGTTAAATCTCTATCTAATGCTTTACGTACTCTCTTTTTTAGAAAGTCATAATGCATAGGCGTTTTTGCATGAATTAAATCTGGATAGTAAGGCAGTAATCCATCATCAATTATGTCTTGCACAACATCATATTTAACATCTATTTCTGAATCGCCAAACAAACGATGCTCTTGCAAAGTTTCTAATAAAGGCATGTTTATTTCAGCAACAGATGCTTTAAATCCATCAACCCAAGATTGTTCTGGATTCATCATCATATCATTTGGAACAGTTATAAATAACTCATCTCTGCCATAGTTATATGTAACTGGTGGTTTTTTTACTTTTGTATTTTGAATATTATTTTTTATCTGTGGATTGTTCTCAATCACAGGTACAGGTTTTGTAACTACAGGTTCTTGAGTTACACGATTCGATAATATATCTAGGTTAGTCTCTGCTTGCACAGGTTTATTTATAATATCTGGAACAAAACTTGGGTCAGCTTCTGATGTACCAGTAAAACGCATACTACCAACTGGCATTGGCGCATCTGGTAAAGGTGGTCTTGTTTGTTGTTTTCTTTCAGTTATAATTTCTGGTTGCGCTTCTGATGTGCCAACAAATTTAGGATCACCAACAGGTTTCATTGTTTCTGGTACTGGTGGTCTTACTGTACCTGTTGCAGATTCTGCGAATGTTAAACTTTCAAGTGTATCATCTCTAGCCTGTTTAGCTATATCAATAGCTCTAGGCTGTCTGTCAGTTGTATTAGCAAGTGTTAGTTTAGGTTTAACTTCATCTAAAGATGATACAACACCAGAATCAAATAAGACTTTAAAAACTCTATTGTCTAAGCCTCTAACAGGTTTTCCGTCAACAACTCTTCTAGATTCGTTTATAACAGCAGTTCTATTATCTGAGGTTGGAAAGCTTTGAAAAGTATTTAAGTTTTTAGCAAGACCAGAATAATTAACACCAGTATTAAACTTAGCATCAAGAACAATAGCCTGATACTCTGGTTTTAATTGTGTAAAATTATCTCCAATAGATTTAGTTAAATTTGTAAAGTCTTGTTCTGCTCTTACTCTTGCTATTTTTTCAGCGTCATTCACAGATGTATTTTTATCTAATGTAACACCAATTAATTTTGCAATAGATTGATTTTGACGATTGCCAATAACAATACCCAAAGGTGCAGTTTCAATTCCTGTTATATCTTTATGGTAAAACGTACCTTCATATTCTGGTAATCTTCCTAGGAATATATCGATTGCTCTTGAAGACATTAATACTCGCTCTGACGTTTTTCAAACATTTCTTGTTGTGCAGGTGTAAGCGCTTTAGTAGCAGAAGGTATAATTATTTCCATATCCTTACGTTCTTGAGCTTCTTCTAAAATAGCTTGAGGTCCAGCCATATATAAATCTCTTGCTTTTTTAGCTTCTTCTATAAGTTCAAGCTGTTTTTGATTTTTTTCCCTCATTCTTTCTTTTAGAATTACATCTGTTGAAATCATTGCATACTGACCATCTTCATATAATAAAGCTCTGCCATTTTTATCAGTAAGAAAATAACGAGGAAAAATATCTCCCATTGCTTCATCAGCAACAAGAAAAACATCTTCTCCTATTTTTTTATCTTCAATATTTATTTTATTTAGAACAGAATTAATTTCTTTATCTAATGTTTGTAATTCATCTGATAGGAAATTACGCTCTGGTGCAAAGCGTGAACGACCTGCCATATATTTGGAATTTACAAATAGCTTTTTATTTGCTTTTAAAATTTCTTCAGCTTTGTCTCGACCATGTATAATAAGAAGCTCATCTGCAAATAATCTAAAGTATTCTCTTTCTTCAGCACTTGCATCATTATCTAAAGCTTTCTTCAAAAAATTCTCATATTCATATGTAGCTCTTGCATTTTCTGGAACATTCAATGCAGATTTTAATCTGTCTGACTTCTCTACAGCTGTCATGTTTTCAAACTTAGTAAGGCTTTCTAAAAACTGAGGTAATGTCTCAGGTTTTATAGAACCTTTATACGCATCTAGAGTTCTCATAAATGTATGATTCTTTTGAGAAAGACCCCTTGATTGAGTTATTTGCACAAGGTTTCCTGTATCGTCTCTTATAAATGTTCTTGTTGCTTGATTGTAAATATCAAGAGCAATATTTAAATACTCTGGGCTGTTAACTGCAATATCTGCAATGCCTTCTGGTGTAAATACATTAGATATCTGAGATGGTAATTGACTATTACTTCTAATTAATAAACCTACAGCAGAATCAGTTAAGCTTAGATTATTTGTATCTGGGTTAAATGGAAAATGTAGAGCCATGTTTGATGTAATATCAAATGAAGATTGTATATTAACATGCTCTAAATAATCTTTTGCATCACCTGCATTCAACGAACCCCCAGCCTTCATATAGTTTGTTTGTTCTTGAAAAAGAATTTTGCTTGAATTTGCACTTAATTCTTCAGATAATGTTCCTTGGTCAACTGCAAGTTTTGATGCTATGGCATCTGCATTTGTTCTTGAAATATTATTTCTATCTACAAACGAATCATTAAAACCTATTTTAGCTAATGTTGATTTAATATTCTCTGGTATGGGTGTTTGAGATACAGAACCATTACGCAAAGCTAAATTCATATAATTTAAAAGACTTAGTTTTTGTTCTGCAAATCTAGCAGGTGATAGCTCTTGTAAAACATTATTTCCTCTTGATACAAACCTATCTACTAATGCAGAATTAACTTCTAATTCTAATTTACTTAATTGAGTAATTACAAATGTCGAAGGTATTTTTTCTGGATATTCTTCAGCTATTGCATAAATATTTTCTTCAATCGTTGTTTGACCTGCAATAATTGTAGCAATATTTGCTTCATTTGCCGCAATAATATCAGCACTTAATTCACCAATATTATTATCAAGATTTGTTATTTCAAAATTAAAATCTCTATCTTCTTGCTTATTTAATTCTTTAATAAATAAATCATTATAATTATCTTCTTGAAGTGAGCCTCCCAAATCTTGAATAACACCTAAATATTCTGGATTTAATTTAGCTTGCTGGTCAATATAATTACCCATTAATTTTTTAAATTCTTCTGGGTCTTCTATTCCACTTCTTCTTATACTTTGTGCTTTTCTTTTAAGGCTTTCACCTATAGCAATCGTAAATCTTTTTCGTAATAAAGGCTCTGCTGTTTCTGTTGCTATTTTAGAAAAAGAATTAGGTACTTTTTGTATTGTTACATTTTGGTCTTTATCTAAGGTGCGTACGTTCTCAGCAAACTGTGTGCCTTTTTTTTCTTCAGATTCTACTGCTCGGTCATAGAATAGGTTTGTTAAATTACCAAATAGTTGTGCAGTAGCCTGTGCAGATTGCACACCTGCTGTTGAAGGAGTTACAACACCAATTGGTTTATTAAATACAGATTGGGGATTATATACTTTTATCTCAGCCATTATCCAATATCACTTAGTTTCATTGCGCCACTTAGCATTGTTTGAAAACCTGCAATGCGTCCTTGATATAAAGCAGATTCAGCAGAAAATCTTGCATCAGCAGATGCAAAACGAGAACGAGATTGCTGAAATAAATTTTGTGTTTTTGCTCTTCTTAATTCATCTATACTCTTTTCTCTAGAAGCTTTTAAAATAGCATTATAACTTCTATCAGAAGTTGTTCTATTATTAGCGGCTCTTGCAACACTTGCTTGTCTTATAAAGGAATTAAAGGCATCAACACGCGCATTATGTTCTTGTAATCCTTGTAACCTTTGGAAGTCAGCATTTTGCTCATATTGAGCGGCAAGAGATTTTTGTCTATATGCTTCTGCTCGTGCCGCCTGACTTTGAGATTGCATTTGCAAAAAAGTTGAAGCAACTATTAAAGGAGTAAATGGACTCATCAGAATGCTACCTCTACAACTATACCATCAACCTGACAAGGAAGAGATTTATCTTGTGTAATCTCAACTTTAGGGTCTTTGGTCACACCTCTTACAAAAAATTCTTTTCTTTCAGATACAGCAATAATTCCTTGCGCTGGACTATTATTTACATATTTAGGCAACATCTTTGTTCCATTTATAACAACACTTTTTGTATCTTGTAAGTCAGCAACAACTTTTGTAATTCGTCTTGGTCTTCCAGTCAATGGACCTCCTTGTACAAGAGCATCAAGACTTTGTGTTTTTGCTGTTGCTGTAAATGGAAACCCAATATAACCACCAGAATAATCAACGCTATAATCACCAACATCTATTTTACCAGAAGACAAAGTATATTCATCAAGTAAAATATTTGTTGATGTAAACATGGCTACTTTCGAAGTACCTGCATTTGGAAACTGTGCTGATGATTTACTAGCAAGGTATGTTCCTGCTGTACTATCATTTACCATATGTGGAGATGCACAATGTTCTGCATTAACAGCATTTGTAAATTCTTCTAATACAAATCTTTTTGTAGTATCGGAACGCCTGTTACACGCAACAAACAATCGATTGCCAAGAACACAAATAGATTGCATATACCCAAAATCTGTTGCCCATCTTACCCAACCAGCCCTTCTATCTCCTCTTATTTGATAATAAACAAGCAACTCTGTATTTGTAAAATCAACACTATCAGACTTACTTCTCATTAAAAATAAATAAGAACCAGATTGATTCAATCCACCTTTAAGTACAGCAGACTGATACACATTGGTTGTCATATGTGAAGACAACAATGATATTGGATTTGAAACATATGCACCCTCTGTATCAGAATACACATAGTCTCGTATTGTTTTGCCATCTGCTTGTGCAAATATAGATACGCCATCAAAAGGTAATGGTTTTGTAAAACCTGTACCAAAAGGTGTTTGTGAAGATATCTTTGCATTAGCTGGTGTTACTGCTTGGTCTGTAAACGCAGGAACAAAAAACTCAAATGAAGATGCAAAAATTTGTAAGTCTCTATTACTTACTAAATGACGTATTTGTGATTGAGTTCCAATATTTGCTTCAATATCTAAAGCATCATCATCTTCACCATCTCCAATATCAAAGTTAAAATATAATCCAGTTCGAGAACCCCAGATACCTAATGGTTGTGATGGTGAACCAGCAAACCAAAGTCTATCTTCATGGAATGTAACAGCTTGAGGATATCCTCTATAAGCAGAATAAGATTGTTCAAACCAGTTTGTTGTAGAAGCAGTTCCAGAAATAGTAGGAGAACCACCACCATCTACTGTAGAAGATGCGGCCGCACCTGCGGTAAACTTATAAGTATTTTCATCTATTACTTCAGAAATAGTTCTTGTACCATTTATATTGCCAGAACTTATTCCGCCAACACCACCAGCGTCAGATATAACAATAGAAGCTCCTGCTTGTAATCCATGAAGTGCATGTGTTACTTCAACCTTACTTGACCCATTAGCAGTTTTCAAAGCATCTCTATCTAATTGAAAAGTTAAATTTCCTTGCAAAGAAGCTGTTACATTTTTTGCATTAGTAAATGCTGTAATTAAGGCTTCTGTTTGACCAATCAAAAGAGTTATTCCAACATGTTGAGAAGTAAAATAATCTACTGATGTTGTAAGTGTTACAGAACCAGTTGTTCCAGATGGTGTAAGCGTTGTACTTGAATCTTGAAAATTATAGTATGGTTGAAATATTCTATTGCCATCTAAAGATTGATCAAAACTAAAATTTCGTAATTCAAATCTATTTAATGCTGTTCTTACAATCATCATAGGCGACCATGAATCATGGCATACAATCATAAAATCACCACGATGAGTATATGTAAATTGATTTAAAGTTGAGCTAGTCCACGGACAAGCAACATATTCAGAACCTATAACTGTTGATGTATGTGTAATATTAAAATCACCAGTTGGTGATATATCTGCTGTTGCATCTATAGCAATAGTAACTCCCTCAACTACAACAGGATTTCCAGTATTATTTGTAAATCTATAACGAACTCCTGCTCTTGAGTATCTTAATCTTATATCAACATCTTGATTTGTTGATATTGTAAATGTTCCGTTCCCAACAGTATTACCACCAGTTCCATATGGAATTGTTCCACCAGTTCCAAAACTTACTGTCGCTGTTCCAGAAGTACCTGTTATTGTTATTGTGCCATTTTCTTCTCTTCCTCTTCCACCAATACCTATTATTGAATCAATAGAGGTAGCTTTTGTAGTACTACCTGATTGTAAACGAAAAAGTTCTTGTATTTCTGTAGCTGTTGCGCTACGCACAAGTGTAAGCCCATTTACCCCACCAAAGTTTGTATATGTTGCATTACTACTTGGTACTGCTTGTGATACAGATACTTCTTCTACTGTTTGCGTATAATTTCTTATAGCAGTAACAGGGCCAATTTCTGTACCAACATTATCTTGTAATTTATCTGGATCAGAAAAAGCTTCTAACACACCATCAGTATCACCAAATCCTGCTGTCCATATTTCTTTTACATCATCTTCTCTAAATATAACTTCCCAGTTAGATGTAGACTGAGCAAATAGCTCAAAAGATTGACTTGGATTTAAAGATATTTCAGAGCCAGATATTTCTGGTTTAAGACAAATATCACTATTATTTGTAAACTTAATATTATATTTTGAAGTACCTGCATTCACACCAGATTTTATTTCAGTTACAGTTACATCAAGACCTGTTTTACCAACATCTGTTTCTGTTATACTGCCAGTATATGTTTCATCATATAAGAATACATTATTAGCCGCATAAAATACTTTGCTTGTATCTTGGTCAATACACATAAGATTTACACCACGCCTTATAGGCATTGTAGAACCTGCATTAAAAGTTGTTGGATATGCATGGTCAGGGTCTAATGTAATCTTATATTTTACAAGAGATGTAGTATTATCACCACTAGGACCTCTAGCTTTAGTGTTTGGTTGATTCATATATTGAAGTGTTGCTCTTATTCTTTCTAATTGAGAAACACCAAGACTATCACCAAAAGTATTATCTATTGCATCAAAGTCATTTGGTTCAACACGATATGGTGTAAATCCACCATCATCAAAAGCTATAATATATTGTTCATCATCAGAAAAAGCAAAAGGTTCAAGTCTTACATCCATATGAGATGTAGAAGAAGAAACACCTACATGTGGTATTGCATCATGCAACCATGTACCAGCACGTTTTTTTAAACCACCTTCAGGTCTTATGTAAAAATTTTCTACAGTCTCACCAGATTGAGCATATACCGCATTATCTGTTCTGCTTGAAAGAGAGGGATTTACTTCACCAAAAGAAAAATTATTTAAAGGTATTCGCACCCTTGCCATTAACTTCTCCTGTCAGTAATAAATCTCGATGTCACCAGTTTACGTGTTGTTTGTTGTTGTGAGTCTAATGTTTTAGCTTGCTGTGCCATAACGGCTGTTTGTGCATCAAACAATGATGCCATTTGCTCATCTCTTGCTAATGCAGTTGCAAGGATAGTTGCCATTCTATATTCAGCAAGCATTATAAAATAAGAAGGAAAGTTTGCTTCTGATACTCTGAATGCATAATCAGCAATCAAAGCATCTGCTGAATCTGTATCTGCATATACTTCATCTTCATATACGTTATATTCAATTGCTAAATCATTTACAGTAACAGCATGAAGCATTAAATAATCTGCTGGTAACTGATATTTTCTTGTATATCTACCAAGAGGTGTTCCAGATAAAAGATTTAGTTGAGCTTGTTTTGTTGCAAATCTCCATCGTGAAGATATAAGTAATGTGCGTATCATATCTTCATACATAGAATTTGATACACGACCCTCTTCACTATCTTCATCAAAAGATGAAATGGTATTTGCACCTACAAGAATTAATGCACGATTTGCTATATCTAATGAGGATGATGCGCTTGTTGGAGCCATATTATGTTAGAGAGATGTAAGTTGATACCTTGACATCTCCCTATCCCTAATTAGTCACCATCTGTCTCTGCAACAGCCGTACCATCACTTACATCGACAGTCGTACCATTGTTTGACAATACAGTAACAAAGTTTGTTGTTGGTGTGTTAGTGTCTTGAACAATTACCAAATCACGAACATTCATCATATTAACTGATTCACCAGTAAAATAACCAGCACTATTTACAGTTGCAATTGCGTCTGTTGTTTGATAAATCCAAAGATTTACACCACTAGCACCACCAATTCTATGAAGACCACTTGCTGAATAAGCCATTTAATCCTCCTATGTATTGTTATCTAAGACTTCATAGATACCATTGTTATCAATAACAACAGCACCCATTGACATCATAGAGGTTGCAAGATGTGATGCTTTCTGCGGAACATAGTTAAGTTCTGTAGAAACATCTGAGTTTACTCCTAAACCAACAGCAGAAGTATGATATGCCATACTCTTACCTGCGGCTACTGCGGCAGTTGAGAATATCTTAAATCCAAGAAATTCTTTCATAGTCATACCACCTGCAAATGGTAAGTTTTGCTCACCAACAAAATCTGATGATGCAAATTCTGTTATTGCAAATAAATCAGCATATCCTTTTGGATGCATTGCAAGATAACGACCACCATCTTCTGGAATGTTTGCAGTTCCAAAAGTCTCAAATAAAGTAAGTAAATCTGCTTTTTCAACAGCACTACTTGTGTTATGTATTTGAGTTGAGTTTGCACCTGCATCCATAGCAGTAATCAACAATTCATCTGTTTTACGTCCTAAAGCGGCGGCGGCAGATTGTGCTACTGCTTGACGCTCATCGATGTTTGTCTTTAATTCATCCAGCTTGTCTATATATTCAGCCGCATAAAAATCGGACATTGTTGCTTCCACAGTTGTATGTGCAAGTTCCATAGGGGTAACGTCACCATTGCGTGACTTAGTTGAAGCAGAACCAGTTCCTATTTTCTGAAAGCGTACAACGCTACCACGAACATTACCAACACTACGTACAGTATTTCTTAACTTAGAACCCATACGCTGATAAGCCATGTGAACTTCAGACTCGAACTGCTTAATAAAAGCGACATCTATTGTATTCGCCATTTTAAGCTCCTATTAAAAGTTTACATTTAACAGATTATCCACTTTTCGCTTCATCCAGTTATCCATTAGGGCTGTCAGCTACAGAGGGTCATACTATCTATTTGCCATTTATTTTAGAGAATGGCAACGTACAAAATGAAAACAATCATAATTATTTACATTTATTGGGGTATTTTTTACTGTAAACCCTAAAAATTTTAACCAATTTATTGTTTTTTTATTTTTAGCAGGAACAATATTCTCAAGCATATCATACTCTGTCATTAACCAATCAACAATTTGTTTGCTTGTTTTTGTTAATGATAACTGACATTTATATAATTCTTTACTTCCTAACATCCAAACTGTACCTGCATTTATATCTAAATCATTCTTAACATCTGCAACTCCAAACATAGCAACAGGTTCATCTTTAAATAATGCAGTAAACACATATCCGTCTTTTTCTTTTATAGGCTGATGTAATGCCATAAAAGGAGTAACTCTATGAATAAAACATTCATATAAATCTTCTTTTCGTAACTTATCTTGAAGATATTGGGCATGTTCATGTTGGGAGGAAATAATAGAAACATGCCCTTTTTTATGAAAACAGTTTTTAGTAGAGTTTGGAAAACCCATCATCAACCTGTTTTATAAAAGCTTTATCACGTTTTGCAGGATTCCAATATCGTTCATCTCTCATCATACTTTGCAAATCTTCAACTGTTACAGACTGCGCTGGTTGACTATTAGATGCCATAGAAGAATCTCCTACTTTATCCATTATAAATTCAAGAGCTTGTATTCCTTTAGCAGATTGCCCAAGTAAAAGTATTGCATCACCTAATTCTTCTGGAAAAAACTTATTAGCCCATAAGTCAACTGCTTCAATACGTGCATCCGCATTATCGCCAAGTTGTTGCTTTTCTTCTTCCAGATTAGGCTGAAAGCTATCTGCAAACTGTGCATACTTAGCAATACCAGATTCAAACTCTTCCTGACTATATCCATTTTCAAATGCATGATTAGCCCACCATTGAAATAGGTCATTATCATTTACTAAAGATTCATCTACTGTTTCTGGAATTTGATAATCACCAACAGTAGCAGGTCGTGATGACAATGCTTCTGTTTCTAGTTCTTGAAGTAGATTTGCTTTTATTTCTTCTTGGCTTGTGCCAAGTTTACTTTCAAGATTTGAATAAGAATTAACTAAATCTTCTGGTGTTTTAAATTTTTCTGGTAACCATTCTGGTCTTGAATCAGTAGGTGCTTCTGCTGGTGCTTCCACATTATCTACAACTTCATTCATTATTTTTTATCCTTTGTGCATGTTCAATTCGTTTTTCAATAATAGCAACAATAAATCGTTGCCCTTCTCTGTGACGTAGTTCGCCATCAGATGTATTTGGCCCTGATACTAAATCAAGAGTAACAGAACGCAAATAAGCTAATACTGCCTTACCAGATGGTGTATTAAATAAACTTTGAAAATTTTTAGAAATGATTTCATCATTTTCTTTACTGCGTGGAAAGCCATCAATTCCCAGATGTTGGGTCATTCATCATACCTTGTTGCTGTTGCATTGCCATTTGTTGTTGAGCCGCCATAATTATTTGTTGTCTTTGAGCATCATCCCTTATTAAAGAATCAGGCACACCAAACTTTTTGGCAAGATACACAGCAGTATCTTCAGATGAAACAAGTAAATTTAACAACTCTGGGCCAAATGTTTGCCCAACTAAACCTAAATAACGTGATACATTTGATATATCTTGATTGGCTTGTGCTTGTGCTAATGGAGATACAGAACGTATTTTAACCTCTCTTCCATTGATAGTAGGTATTTCTATACGCCCTTGTTTCTTTAATATATGTACAACTCGTTGTAATACAGGCTGTACCATTTCAGCTTGTAATCGTCCAAAGGCAGAGCCAATGCGTCTTGATAAGTCAGCCATACGTTCAGCTACTTCTGTTGCAGATGCAGGTGTTTTATTTGGATCGCCAAGCATATCATTGTATAATGCACGTTTAATATTATTTCTCATATCACCTAAAACAAGATTGGCAACATCAAAACTACCAGCAGGTCTTATTGGTTGTAATCCTTGTGAACCTTGAGCTTTAGGTATTATAGTTCCGGGAACAAGGTTTATCGTATCTGTGTTTATAACCCCATCATCATCCATTTGATAAATGCCTGAGATAGCCATCTGTGCATTTTCTAATACAAGCTCGATTGTCAGGTTGGTAGTTTTAATCGCACTTAATGCGTTAATTAAAGGGCCTCTTCCATAAATTTCACCTGCGGCTTTAGACCAGCGAAAACATACAAACGGATTAGAACCTGTTCCAGTAAATTGTTCTTGATGTATTAATTCTTGCTTCATTCTATCAATAACAAAGTAATCATATCTTTCTTCATTTTTTTGTTGATAGTTTCTGCAAACAACTTCTAGGATTTTTGCTTTTTCTTCTGGCGTTGATTCGACTGCTTTACGTACTTTTTCAAGTAAATCTGCCTTCGGGTATGCGATAGGTATGTCGACATATTTAAGTTCACGTTCCCTATAAACGTGGTCAATGTTATCATCAGGCCCAGTATCCAGCATAACAGATGGTAATGGGATTGCATTAAAACGGACTGGATTAATTGCGTTGCCCTCTTGAACAAGTAAGATGCCTGTGCCAACAGCCAAATCCATAAAGCTTTCATGTATTTCCTGACCAAAATTAGAGTTTTGAATAACTTCGAATACATATTCTGTAACCTCATCTAGCTGATTATTTACTGCATCTTGCTCTTCTTTTGGAACTTCTGAACCAGCAATAAAGTCAGCCCAACGAGCAAAGTTAGGAACAAGACCAGATTGCAAACGAGATGCAAACTCTTGTGTACCAACAACTGCTGTTTCATCAAATATCTTATCATCTCTTCTTTGACCTATTGCTTCTGTAAAAAAACTCTTACGCATAGGTAAAGCAAATTCATAACATTCTTCATATAAAGGCTCAAAATAAGAACGATGCGTTTTAGCACGTTCGTATTTTTGCAACATGTTTTCAGCTAATTTATCCATTATAATGTATCGCTATAATATCCAAGACCACCACGATTACTCGTTAATAAAGAACGTAATCCAGCACCACCACGCATCCTTCTTACTCTTTGCTCTAATGCTTCAGCTTTATTATCTGCAATCTTCCTACGTTCAGCCGCTTCTTGGTCTCTTCTCATTGCTTCAACATTTGGGTCGACTGCTGGTCTTGATGGCCCTCTTGACCTTGATAAACACATATTAAGCTCCTTTACATTCTAGCCCATAATCCTTGTCTACGCTTTCTAGGTTGTCTTGTAAAGACATCGTATTCTCTTTTTGCTTGAAAAGCACCCTTTGTTATATTCGTATTATGCATAACCTGTCTGCCTTCACCTGCTCCTAACATAAGATATTGCAAAGCATCATGTATATGAGAGTAATGATTTTTTTCTGGCTTGTCATCAAATCTTTCTCCAGAAACCTGCAACCTTCTATATTGATAACCACCTTCAAAACCTTTTATGATATTACGACATCTTGGGTCTATAAGAAGACCAGACTGCCCTTCTATCATTCTATTTAACGGAGACTGCACAGATTCAAGTCTTAAAGATACATCATTAGAAGGCGCAGGTCTAGCAACCAAACCAGCTCCACGCAAAATCTGAAATGGTGTAGATTCATCAGTTTGCGCACGGAAATCACCAGCAGGGTCACCAAATATAATAGCTTCACAAAAACTATATCGTGTTGCTAGTTCTTGTCTTAGTATTTCAGAAAACTTTACAATGCCCATATCAAAAGCAACTATTTCTTGTAAGATAAGCCATCTACCTCTTATCTTTTGTCCAAATACACAAGCAGGAGTAAGACCAAAATCAATACCAATATAAACAGGTATGGAGGCGGCAACGGGTATTTCTTCTTTGGCAACATGGACATCAGGTGCAAACATGGGATAAATGGGTTTGCCATCTTGAATACTCCCTAACTTATTCATTACATATACATCAATCCAGCTTTTTGTTTTGCCTTGTACAATGTTAGGATAATAATCTTCTCTCATGTTTGCTATGTTTTCAGCTTTAATATTTCGTATATATTCTAATACATTGCCTTCATTATCTTTCTTTTCTATCATTCCAGAAGGTTGTGTAAAGAACTGCCAGTTACTTGGCTTTACTAACATCTTTGCTTCTTCTTTTGCAATGTGGTCTGGAACTGGTACTTCACCTGACATAATAGGCCACCAATGGTCTTCTTCTGGTGCATTAGTATCACAGATTAAACCTGTCCAAGTACACCCACCATCTTTCATAGAAGGGAAACGACCTACACGCATAGAAGCCGCATCAATAATGCTCTTACTTACTTCTCTTGCTTCATTTATCCACACACCAGTTACCTCTAATGATAATAGTTTCTTTACATCTTCTGGCCTATCAAGAGCTAAAAATATAACTTCAACATCTAAATCATGTGTTTGTATCTTGTGTGTATAAGGAACAGACCAGTTGAACTTCCCCCAGACATGTTCTGGAAACCAATCAAGCCATGTTTTTATTGTGGTAGTTCTTAATTGTGGATTGGTATTACGTATGATTGCCCATCTTGAACGTCTTATTCCATCAGCATTTGGCTCTTGAGCTAATGCTCTTCTAAATATTTCAACACAACAAGCAACAGATTTACCACTTCCAACTGGGCCACGAATGCCACGAAAGAAACTATTATCTTTCATAAAATCTTTAATTATTTTTCCATCAGGTTTGTATTTAAAGTTTGTCACGATTGTCTATTCCAAACCTAATCATACGTTCTACAACCTCTGGCCCAATAGTATTAATAACTTTATCAGCTTCTGTATCAGTACAAAATTCTTCTGGATGGTGTATTAAATGTACCTTCTTAACAACCTGTCTTAGAATATCTCTATCTTCTTTTTTTAAAGAATGTAGAAAATAACTCATCGATATGCCTTTGTTTTCTTAGCTATATTTTTAGGTTGCTTGCTAAACTGCTTGCCTTTTCTTATTGCTTTGCGTTTGGCGGCAGTAGAGGCGGCATACTCTGAGGAGGATAGAGCTTTAATTGCCGCCTCTGGGAGATAGCGTTCACCTGTTGCTTTCGAGCCTTGAGTAGAAGGCTTGCCTGACTTGGTGCGCCATTTCTGTTTTGTCCAGTTTACTAATGAGCGTTGAGGAGCTTTCACGAAGTATATCCTCCTCCTGCTTTCTTGTAGGCTTTGGCAAGCATCTGCGCTTTACGAGCAGACCATTGACCACTAGCACCACCTTTGTTACCTGCTTTAATGCGTTGAAAGATTCTTCTTCTCATTGCAGGTTTAGTATAATTTCCAGCCGCATTAACTGCCATTTAAAGACCCATATTGTTTTTTTGCAGACTTTAATACATCACTTGTTGCACTTGATGGTATTTGTTTTAATAAACTTTGAGCTAATGTAACTGTGTTTGTTCCAGTTTTTCCATCTGTCATTGTGTGCTTAAATCCAAGTTCTTTTAATTTTTTTCTTAAAAGTTTAACTTCTTTTGTATAATGTTGTTGAGGTCTTGTTTCTTTTGTATCAGAAACTTCTGCAACAACAGACCTTGCAAGTTTCAATAAAGAAGCACGACTTGGTGGGTTTGGTGCTTTTTTATCTCTACCCATTTGACCTTTAGTATTCATTAGTATCCCCTAGAATATTTTCCAGCAGGTATTGGTTTTGCTGGTTTTTTCTTTTTAGCTTTAGATGGTGTACGTTTCTTTTGCATCATTTCATTTTCGCTTTCATAATTCTTTGTTGTAATGCTTTTGGAAGTGTCTTTTGCTTTGCAGTTAACATTGACTTCTTAGCCGCTTTCTTTTTTGCTGTTGGTCTTCCAACTTGTGAACCATAAGTTCCTTTTCCCATAGGCATATTAATCTCCCTTTCTTTGCTTTTTAAACCATTCAATCGCCATACGTTTTATTATTTTATTGTAATAATTTGGATCACCTGCAAACTCTGTAGTTCTATCTGCGGTAAATCCTGCAATGTCTTTAATTTTGCTTGCATCTCTTTCTGGCATCAAATCTATAAGACCAACCTTTGTTAGTTTAGGTTTTGCTTTAGGGTCACGCTTTTTAATTTCTTTTGTAACCCCTTCTTTTATCTTAAGAAGACTCGGAACTTTTTTCATTATACTGTCCTTTATCTACCAACTTTTTTCATAGCTTTTTTATGAGATGCAGAAAATGACATCCCAGACTTCATATCCTTAATCATAGAGTTCATATGTTTTTTTGTATGATGTTTTTTATGTTTTGCTAATGTTGAACGCTGTCGCTTAGTAAGTTCCATTATGCTCTAGCCTTTTTTGCTTTGTTTCGTTTTGTAATAGCTCTAGCCTTTGCTCTTGCATCAGCTTTACTACTTGCACCCCATGCACGTAAGCTTAAAAGTAATCGTGTAGGTCTTCCTTTAGAATCACGCTCTGGTCCATCATTACCAGCCATTCGAGCAAGGAAACTTGCTCTGCGAGGATTGTCTCCACTCTTTACTGGAGCTTTGAGTGTTCCTTGCTTATAAGACGCACGACCCTTTGCATTCAATCCACCTTTGGGATTCTTGCCTTCTTTTCTCTGCCATGCTGGTGTCTTTGCCATAACCAAACCTTACAGTAAAAAAATATATTTTAAAATACCTTTTGAAGAAAAATGCTAGTGAAGGTGGAGTCGAGTAGAACATAGACCGACTTTTGACCCCCACCCCACTATGTCAAGTCAATCTGCACAGTTATGTCTCCTGCGTGCATGTGCATGTGACGCTCGGGAGCTTTGAATCCTGCGCGGTCTAGGATATCCTTACTTGCTTCTAGCTGAACGTACTCCGACTTAGCTCCACGAGCAAGTTGCACAAGCTTCGCAGAGGCTAACGTAGCAGATACACCCATTGTCTCAGCTATCCTCTGCATCATGTACGATTGCACATGTGGCAACCGCAAAGTCTTACTGGCTGTCACTCTCCCTGCTTCACCAGAAGCATAACCTGCAAGACCAGCGGCTTCAGTCACGCTACATCCATTTGCTACGAGTGTATCAACAAGCCGCGTCTGTCTTGCGGTTAATTGCTTCGTTGCCACGTTACTCATACAATACCCTTTCTCAACCCCCCCTTGTGTTCCCCCCCTTTTGTGAACCAGAAGATAACACCTTGTCAAGTCACAATTCTGAATTGTGTTTCACAATTCCACTAGCATTCTATTTTGTAAGAATCCACAAGCAGGCCGAACCTGTGCAACAGGGAGGGAATGATGAACATCTGTTCATCCGTGGCTGTTGTGGATTCTCATGTCGTGTCATTGCTTCGCCAAGCAATGCCGACACAAGAGGCAAAATAGTATGCAAGTGGGTGACGTATAGCATCACTATGTGTGTTGCACCCTAAGTTGCCAGAATAGGCCGTTGCGACAATCTGGACGGAAACTATGACAAGACACTACCAAGCTTTGCTTGGTCAGCGTGTCACCTGTCATAGTTTCAATTCGTCAGATTGACGGACGTTTCGATTCTGGCAAGCGCAAGTCTGCGCGATAGTGCTGACTTAAGCAAATGACAAGCAAACCCATCGAGGGATTGCTTGTCATGTATCAACATACACACACACCAAGTGCAATCGTATCACACCCCTGACCAAGCACAGCTTGATCAGGGGCGTGCCAGAGTGTGCAGGTTCGTCAAGAGTGCAAGAAAGTTTCGACAAGGCTTTGCCTTGCGATACCAAAACTTTCTTGTTCCCTGCGGCATCAGCGGTACGCTGACTTCGCTCTTGACTAACCTATCGCCCACTATGGCTCAGAATACGATGCTTGCACATGGTGTGTGGGCATATTGTAAACACTCATTAGAAATACAAGGAGTTATATTATGAGTAAGAAAACTGTAAAAACTACAAACTTAGAAGATACAATTGACCACTTAGTAGATGGTTGCGACTTGCTGATGCTGGATGAGCCAGAGGCTCACCAGAATCCAGTATCTGGGGAAGAGAACCCCAAATACCAAGCATCAGCAATCTTCCTCTTCGGTGGACGTGCGCGGAAAAGCGCACGCGAGGTAATCAAGAAGCAAGATTACCTCGACACCTTGGAGGCCAAGATAGCCTCCGAAGAGGAAAACAATGGTCCAGAGTCAAGCAAGCTGATTGGCTTACGTAAAGGCTTACGCAAAGCGGAAGCCGAGTTAGCCACAGCCAAGTGGCTCTGGACTGTAGATGTCAGTCTCTTCAACGTCATGGTAGACCACATGGCTTGGAACGATGGCAAGGTGACAGAAGACCTTGGCGTAGATTGGTATTCCATGCAATGCGACAAAATCATGGAGCGCAAGGTCTTGTCACCTCAAGCTCCAACATCAGACGAGATTGCCCAACGCATGGCAGAACGTAAAGCCAGAATCAAGAACAATATCGTACAAATGCACTAACCTCCCAGTAGTCCCTGTGCCTTCGGCACAGGGACTATTTTTTTGTGCTTGTACAGATACAAGTTCTATGTCATACTGCATACATGCAGTACTAACGAAAGGCAGACAAAATGTTTGAAATCTTCAAAGGTACGTCACGAACTGAATTCATTTCTGAACTTGTGGCAACAATTTTGTTTTTTGGCACGATAACTTTTGTTGTCTGGTCAATTCTAATCATTTTTAGTTAATAAAGGAGAACCAAATGAACGACATGACTAAAACAAAAGACTATGCATTCCCAGTTGCAATGAAACATATACGTGCTGGTGATATTAATATCCCTAGCACTATGGCAAGAGCATTAGTACGAACTGATACTGGTGAACCTCTTGGTGTACATGGATCAAAGTATGAATATATTCTGCATGATGACGTTGTGAATAGTATGCTAGATGCTGTCAATCAATCTGACATATCAAAAGATTACACAACTGATATCAAAACATTTGACAACGGTGCAAAGATGTTCGGCAAGATTATATTCGATGACCTTACAGTTGAGCCTGTTGTTGGCGACCATGTACGATTTGAAATACTATTCTACAATTCATATGATGGTAGCTGGGCTTTCTTACAGGAATCTAAAGGCAGAAGAAGAGTTTGTATGAATGGTATGACAACAGCAGATACCATTACTAAAACAAAATACAAACATACCAGAGGTAATGCATTAGGTATAAATTTATCTCATGCAACTGGACTAATGAAACTAGGTCTTACTGCATTCTTTGACGAAAGTAGGTTATGGAAACGATGGACAGACCATAGAGTTGATAACGAAGATGCATATGAGTTCATCAAAAGATTTTCATATACAGGTACAGACCTAAACGGAAATGATAAGTACAATCAGAAAAAACATGATGAACTTATTGGACACTGGTATCGTTATTCAATCAGCCTTGGTAAAACCAAGTGGGCTTTATACAATGCCTTCACACATTGGGTAACACACAACGATAATATTGTGACAACGCTTAACAAAGAAAGAGACTTTGCCAAAGCATTGTCACGCACAGATTGGGTTACAATAGGAGGATAACCCATAAAACAATACCCCAAGCAATCACGCTTGGGGTATCATTATCACATCATGACCTCACAAAGGAGAACTATAATGACTAATACTAAAACATTTTTACCACTATTTCAAGATGCATATTCTGCAATGAATAAATTAGCTAAACAAGCTGAGAAAGAAGATTCAAGCTTCAGATTCAAAATCAATGCGGCTCTAGGTTCAATGAAAGATATTCAGAAAACAATAGATGAATGCATTGGGATGGATATCGAAAATGATTATCCATATGTTGTACGAAAAAATTAGGAGAAAAACTGATGCCATTATTTCAACGCAAACATTATGAGTTTCTTGCAGAAGAATTTATGCCACACGTAAGTTGGGCTGATAAAGTACATGTGATTGCAAAAAAACTTCAAGAAGATAACCCTAAATTTGATTACAATCGGTTTGTATCTAAAGCAACACAAGCATGGGAAGAATCAAACAACAAAGAACCAGAGATTGATGATGAAATACCACACCTCAGAGTATCTTGACGTATTATTCGTATGTCAAGATTGTGAAATGGAAACATTTGAATCACAACTTTGTGAACCATGTGAGGGCTACGGCACAGTATGTGCCTGTGGCTCTGACAACTTAAAACAAAAGGAGAACTATGATGAATAGTAACGATACACCAGCCTACGCTCGAACTACTGACCCAGAAACAAGCAAAGAGTCTGCAAAGAAAGTTAAGACCTCTAAACTACTTGAACGTGTATACAATGTTATTGCAAGCTTTGGACGCAGAGGATGTATATCAGATGATGTTATACAAATACTCGCTGTTGAAGGTAATGTGAGCTTTCATAGTATAACACCCAGATACAAACCTCTTGAAGAAGCAGGAAAAATAATTAGAGATGGTAACAAACGAAAAGGTAGGTCTGGAACAGAGCAATTGATTATGATTGCAGATGTACACTATCCTGCTGATAAGTATCAGGTATTAGAAGCAGGATATCGACCAAAAATTAATTAAATTATTTTTATCCCATTACGTCAATTATACTGACAAGTGATGATATACTAATAGTATGAAGTGGTTCAATAAGACTCTGCTATAAAAATGAATCATTTCATATTAGCGGTAGCCATGTTTTTTCCTTTCGTTTGGCTACCGCTTCTTAAAATATGGAGAACTAAATGATTACAATACAAACTGATAACTTAAAAAAAACACTAGAATGGATAGAGAGTTGTCCTTTCCATTATACTATTTCATCTATGCAAGGTGGATTCATTCATCTCAAAATACAAATACCACACACATCATTAGCTGAAATTGACAAAGAAATGTATGCAAACAAAATGACAGTTGACAGTACTGCATAGTTGCATCATATTAGATGAATGAATAGTTACATGAAGATATTAGAAAAGAAATCAGCAGACGCAAATGTCTACCTCAAAAAGGCATTTGTGTCTGCTGGTGTAAGAGACTCTACCTATTATCGTGCAAAGCATGGTAAAGATTTACGATACGAAACAGCACAGAAAGTTGAGAAAGAAATTGAAAGACTTTCAAAACTTAGTACGTGAACTCGTTTACTATCGTAAGGAGATGAACCTTACACAAGAAGAGTTAGCAGATAAGATTGGCGTTGCTAACTCTCTCATTAGCAAATGGGAGAACTTCGATAGATTGCCATCACCATTTATGTTTTGTTGTTGGGTAGATTCACTTGGCCTTGAGATCCAAATCAATAAGAAAGAGATTACAAAACCACCAAGGAGTTCCGTATCCCTGTGATGCGTGTGGATACGTAACTCATTGGTATGTTTGTATTATAGCTACAATCGAGCCACCAACACATTATACAATATGTGCAAACTGTTATGAGAGAGACATATGGCAGGAAAAAATCGCAGAAAAGGAGACTATCACGAAAGGCAAATCACAAAATGGCTACAAGAAATCGGCATCAAAGCGAAAAGACAACCGCTTTCTGGATCGTTGGGAGGAGAATATAGCGGAGATATCGTCATCAACATCGGAAAAAATAGATTGGTGGCAGAAGTAAAGTATAGAGATAAGTCAAACTTTCCTAATCCATTTACTGTAATACGTGATATGCTTATCTATAAACGTAAAGTTGGCACACCAAAAACAATCATAATGTTTGATGGTGATGTGTTTGAAAAAGTAATTATACCATTGATAAAGGAGAACCAAAATGGAAACAAAAAAAGAACTCACAACAATCGAGACTGAATCTGTTCGCAGATTACTAGCTGTCAACGATCCAAATCAAGTTGACATAAACTTAGTTGCAAAGATTCGAGAGATACCAAACGTCAAGCTAGAGTTCAAAACAAAAGAAAAGTTTGGGCCACATGGATATGAAGAGATATTTCAGGGATTTGATATTGAAATACCTAACAAGGCTACCGCTATAAAAATTGTAGAGATGGTAAAATTATCCATGTTACCTTTGCCAGTAAATCAGATTGAAGCACAGTTAGATTTACTTGCTAATCTTGTTGTCAAACCAGCAGGTATCAACGACCAACAGTATTCTAAGAAAAGAAAAGCAATGGCTCTTCAACTATCAGTTTTCCCTGCTGATATTGTAGCTACAGCTATAGCTAGAGTTGCAGAGACATGCACATTCTTTCCTGCATACAAAGAATTTTGTGACCATATACTTTGGAGAATCAAACTAAGAACCAGATTGTTCGATGCTTTGACTTCTAAAATGGTTGACTTTACTGCGTAGTAGCAGTAATATTATACTATCAAAAAGGAGAACCAAATGAATAGAAAAGGATTTATTGGCGGTTCAGATATGAACGTCATTATGAATAAAGACTGGCATGAACTTTGGCTAGTCAAGACTGGTAAAAAAGAACCAGAAGATTTATCTAATAATCTTGCAGTACAACTAGGCTCATACACAGAACAGTTTAATGTTGATTGGTTTAAGAAAAACCACCCAATGTTAATTAATGTTGTAAATCAACAAGAAGAGTTCAAAATGCTATGGCAAGACATACCACTCAAAGGTACTGTCGATGCCATAGTAAAACCAGACCATGCTATCTTAGAATGCAAACATACAAATGAATACTCAACTATGGAAAGTTGTTTGCGTCAGTATATGCCACAAATACAATTTTATATGTGGTTGGCACAATCAAATGCATGTTACTTGTCAGTTATATTTGGTAACAAAAAGTGGGAATGTGTTCATGTATCATTTGATGAAGATTATTTGAAAGTAATGCAACAAAAACTAAAACGGTTTTGGCTATGCGTAACAACATCTTCAACGCCATATCAAACACCATTACCTGTATCAATAGACACAATACCTGTAGATAATATGGTTAGAAGAGATGCAACAGGAGACAATGAATTTATATCCGCATGTCACGACTATATTCAATATCAAGAAGGAGCAGAAGCATTTAATAGTGCTAAGTCTTACTTGAAAGAAATGGTAGGAGACAATGAACGAGAAGTATATTGTGACCTACTATCAATCAAGCGTGATAAGCGTGGCTCATTACGCATTACAACAAAACAAACATAGGAGAACCTTATGACTACTAAAAAACAAACACCAAAAACAAATAACAATTCGCTTAACAATGCATTGCTACACTTTCAAAAGCTTGCTGTATCTGCAAAGAAAGATAGCAAAAATCCACACTTCAAGTCCAACTATGCAAGCCTAGAAGCAGTTATCGAAGCCGCATCAAAAGCACAAGAGTTTGGTATATGCTTTACACAAGAGATTGATTTTGAGTGGCATGAAGGCAATGGTATTACTTTTGTACGCACAACACTTATACATGTACCATCTGGTGATAGTCGTTCATCAAGAGTATTGATACGATCAAAAGACCCAACAGACCCACAGAAAATGGGTAGCGGTATTACCTATGCCAAACGATATGGTCTTCAATCAATGCTAGGTCTGCCATCAGAAGATGATGATGGTAATGAAGCATCAAAGCCATCACCAAAAGTACAAACATTAGCTGAAGCATTAGGCCCAACTCATGTTGGTGAAGATGGAACTTGGTAATGCTTACTTTACTTAGAGAGATTCTTACAGAACTCAAAAGAATAAATTATAATATTGAAAAACTTATGGAGAAAAAAAATAATGAACAATGAATTTGATAATACAAATCGTGGTAGCGTACATCCACCTTTCCCAGAACAAAAATTTATTTTGCAAGGCAATCTAAATGTAGATGGCGATAATGAAAACATTGCTCTAATTGCAGGACAATTAAAAGATGGAAGAAAAGTTATACACGTATATCACAAAGTAGGTATCATGTATGAAAACCAAAAAGAAGAAGGCTCAACCAAACCAGACTATGGTGGAACAATAGAAGCAAGCGAAATTATAAAACCAAAAAGAATTGCTGGTTGGAAAAAAATAAAACAAGATGATAATGGTAACACAAAAGCTTGGATGTCTTTACAACTCGAACAACAACAACCTCAAATACAAGAACCACAATCTGAAATAGATATTGAAGACATTCCTTTCTAATATACCTATGGAAGAAGTGGTTCTCCAACATAGGTAGGAGGGCAGAGTTTAGGCGTCTCTGCCCTTTTTTATTTATGTTTCACGTGAAACATTGGAGATAAATATGACAATAGATGAATTAAAACAACAACTTAAAGAACTAAATGAAAGAACTTTACACATTCCTGTCAAAGCACCATCAAGACAAGATAGAGCAAAGACCAGAGCAAGAGGAAACTTTGAAGGAAATAATCTTAATAATTTAAATAACAGGAGAACCAAATGAAAATAGTAGATTACACACCAGAAAAAACCAGAGGCAAATGGAACTTTATACCAAGCTTGCCATTTAATAAGTCATTATTATTTGAAACAGAACGTGAATGTGATAATGCTCGAAGAGCTATTACATGGCATGGATTTAAAACTGCTCAAAGAAAAACTTCTAAAGGTTGGTATATATGGAAGATACAAACCTAATCATGCAATCCTTCTCTGTATCCATTTGCTTTACTTAATGTAAGAACTTCCTTACGATTACCAAATTCTTTGTAACTACAATGAACCCAACCAGTATTACCACCAGTATAATATTCTAATATAAGCTGGTCAAAATCAAGGTTAGATACAATCCATTGAGCAAGCTCCATATTAGATACATTAGGAACTTCAAAGTCAGCCGCTTCACCTTTTGCGTGCTGACTTTTTTCTGAGCTTCCTATTGCTAAACATAACTCAACACTACGATACCCACTACTAGGCGTATAAGGCTTACCAAAATGATTACGAACAGGTTGTAGTATGTTCATAGCTAAATGACCTAAAGCCGCTATATGGTCTGCATTTGGATTATTATCAATACCTTTACGAATAGCTGTTTGACTTTTGGTAAGTTCTTCTAAAGAAAAATTTTCTGAAAGCATCATTCTTTTGGTTTCCTTTTTATTGATTCAGCTAGGCCTCCACCAAAATAAAAGCCAATAATTAATAACATTATCTCTCCAATGTAAAAATCATC
>TARA_R100000654_G_scaffold203_1_pt1 | contig 28648 bp, 20 predicted proteins | sample TARA_R100000654 | Tara Oceans TARA_R100000654 (sample SAMEA2622473) | marine metagenome | biome: marine biome (ENVO:00000447); feature: surface water layer (ENVO:00002042); material: "saline water (ENVO:00002010), including plankton (ENVO:xxxxxxxx)" | depth 5 m
CGCCTAACACCAGCCAAAAACGTCTGTTTCTGCTGAAAAACAAGCAAGGGGATGAGTTTGAAGTGCAGCTGAACTGTGCGCCCTTGCTCGATACCAACCGCCAAAATATAGGCTGGGTAGTGGCACTACAGGACATTACCCAGAATAGTCGTTTGCAAAAGATGCTCAGCTTTCAGGCGGTGCACGATACCCTGACAGGCCTTATCAACCGACGGGAATTTGAAAAGCGCTTGGAATCGCTGATCAATGAAGCCCACCACGATAAAGCAGAGCACTTGCTTTGCTATCTCGATTTAGACCAGTTCAAATTGGTAAATGACACCTGTGGTCATAGAGCTGGTGATGTTCTGTTGAAGCAACTCTCCAGTCTCCTTAAACCCGTACTGCGTCAAAGCGATACTCTGGCAAGGCTGGGGGGGGATGAATTCGGGGTGCTGCTCAGTCATTGTCCTATTGAAAAAGGTCTGGATATTGCCGAGACACTACGAAAAACCGTCACTGCTTTTCGTTTTTCCTGGGAAGGCCAGGTGTTTTCTGTCGGCGTCAGTATCGGTTTGGTCAGTATTACAGAAGCCAGTGGCAGCCTGGATGAAGTGTTGAGCCATGCAGATGCCGCCTGTTATGCCGCCAAAGATCGCGGGCGTAACCGGGTGCATCTGTTTCAGCCGGATGATATTCAGGCCCAGGAACGCCAGGGTCAAATTCAATGGGCCAGTCGGCTACAGGAAGCACTCGATAAAGACCTTTTCCGGCTTTATTTTCAAACGATTGTTCCGCTGGAAAACAGTGATAACATCATGCCACATTATGAAATTCTGGCCCGAATGATCGGACCAGAGGGCGAAATCATTCCGCCAGGTGCCTTTATTCCAGCGGCAGAACGTTTTGGATTAATGCCCAAAATCGACCAGTGGGTCATTCGTAACACACTGTCCTGGATGGGTGATCAACTTCGCCAGAATCAGCAGCCCGTATTTTGCTCAATTAACCTGTCTGGTGCCTCAATTGGTCGTGAAGACTGCCTCCAATTAATTCAGGAACAACTGGAAAAACGCAAAGTACCGGCAAATAATATTTGCTTTGAAATTACTGAAACTGCCGCCATCGCTGATCCAGCCAATGCCGGTCGCTTCATTACCGAACTGAAACGCTTAGGCTGCCAGTTTGCTCTGGATGATTTCGGAAGTGGCCTGTCTTCATTCGGCTATCTGAAACAATTACCCGTCGACTACTTGAAAATTGACGGTATTTTCATTCAGGAGCTCGCCAATAACCGGATTGACCAAGCCATGGTCGCTTCAATTAACAATATCGGCCATATTATGGGGTTAAAGACCATTGCAGAATTTGTTGAAGACGCTGCAACACTCAATATCCTGCGTCAGATTGGAGTGGATTATGTTCAGGGCTATTACCTGTCACGGCCAGAACCCTTGGAATCACTGACCAGTGTTCGGGTTATGCCGCGTTGAATAACGCTTCGTTAGGGGCAAAATTTTAGGTAATAGATTCAAAATAATTAAAAAAGCTTCCTGAACTTTGCTGAATGCAGCAAATGGTCAGCTATCTTTGACGAAATACTTTTATAAATTAGCTAAAATCAGTTTGGCTGAGCCCCATCACTCAATATGAATTCGGGCTTTCAACAATTGCTACTCATGAGCAGCCTGAAAAAGCTTGACGATATTTCGCCCATTTTTCTTAGCGTCGTACATAGCAGAATCAGCACAATTTAATAATTCATCATCTTCAGTGCTGTTTAATGGATAAAGCGCAACGCCTATGCTGGCTCCAACACTTACTTTTACACCCTCAATCTTCATTGATGACTGTAAGGACTTTAGAATTTTCTCTCCCACCTGCAAAGCGGTCTGTTCATTGCTTACTTTATGAAGCAATACCACGAACTCATCGCCCCCCAGTCTCGCTACCGAATCTGGTTTACGCAGACAGGCACGAATCCGTGCGGCACATTCAAGCAATACAGCATCACCCACATCGTGGCCATAAGTGTCATTAATGGGTTTAAATTCATCCAAATCAATAAACATTAAGGCCAAAGAGTATTTATCCCGTTCCGCCATGCTAATAGCTAAATGCAACCGCTCTCGAAAAAGTATTCGGTTCGGTAAACCGGTCAGTGGATCGTGATGAGCAAGATGCTGTGTATGTTCTTCCATAACTTTTCTATCAGTAATATCGTAAAACCAACCCAACATCATTTGCTTGCTGTGATAATCGATCTGAAGATAGGAGGCGAGAACCCATTTAGTGATTTTCTGAGCTCCATCAAAATTCAGTTCAACTAACTGGTTAGTAATCTGCTCACCTCGCTCAATTATCTTCACCGCATCATCATATTCCACTTTATTGGCGTAATAGCGTCGCGGAGTGATACCGATGGCTGACTCATATTTATTTTCGATTAAACCTGTATAACTTTTATTGGCAAATACAACCTCTTGATTGGTTATATCAATTATTGATGCCGCAATGGGGCTGAAATCCAACATCATTCTCAAGCGAGACTCGTTTTCTAGCGCTTGGATATGAAGCTTAGCGTTTTCCAGAAAAGTTTCGCCGGTCTTTTTAGCTGACAAAAATACAAATAATGTGAATAGCAAGAGCATTGAGCTCATACCGAGGGAAATCGTTTCGCCCTGCTGAAAAAGAAAGATTATATGTGGGAACAAAGTAGGTAGAACGAATGCAGTAACAGATATGCGATCTACTGAGAGTGAAGCCATAGCTCCCGCAGCCAATCCTCCGATGGTAAAGGACACAAATGCCTGATGAGAGATATTTCCCTCAGGCATCATAACCACTCCTCCTACACCCCAGATAATGCCCGTAATTAAAACGCTAAAACGAAAATACTGTAACCAACGCTTCTGATCGTGTTTAGGTTTTGCGTCTTTGCTTTGCCACTTATTGAACAAAATAAGTCTTAGGATCACGACACTCATTAAAGTCCCGTACCAGCTCAATGAGGTGGTTAAGGGAATAATGGGCTGTTGAACAACAACCAATACCAACCCTAAGAATGCACTAATAGTGATTGAAAAAATGATTCCCGAAAAAAGCATTTTGACTTTTTGGTTTAAGACACTTTCAATGTAAACTGGGTGGTCTGAATTTGGCTGAGCCATATAACAACCTAATTTAACCTTCTGATATGGAAATGAATTTTTGTTCTTATCCTCAGAAATTTTTATCACTTGAGGATCAGAAATCTTACTCCCTTGTGTTAAGAATGTAAGTGAACAGGTATCAAATTTTAAATTAGTTATTTAGGCCCCATATTCTGCTACAGAAAAATATTCAGCTACACCTGGATTTATCTCAAAATATTAACCAAGACCAAAATCTTATACATGGTCTTACTTATCTCCCTCTAATGCTTATGTTCTCATTAAACATGAAGAAGTATCCTGGGGAATTTGAAGCTACTTCAGGAAAAACTGATGATTAAAAAGATAATTATCTTATGTAGATCACAATTAATTTATTCACACCTTTGATCACGCTTTATAGGTTAAATTTAAACTGGCCTTATACTCTTATTAAGTTCCGTTTAATGCTCAAAAGTGCTCTATGAGATTCTATTTACCCAGCTTGAACTTCGGTTTCTAGCGGTTGCATTTCAGCACAATTGACTCGATTTCTGCCCATCGTTTTCGCCTGATATAAGGCTGTATCTGCCAGTCCGACAATCGATTCTATCGAAAGGTCATCCTGAGTTTGTTCAGCAACACCGAAGCTTGCCGTAACATTTATTGTCTGGCTTTGGTAGATAACAGGATGCTGCATAATCGTTAAACGTAGGCGCTCTGCCAATTGTCTGGCTTTTTCTATATCTGTTTCAGGTAAATATAAAACAAATTCTTCTCCGCCCCAGCGTGAGGCGACATCCCCTTTTCTGATGCAATCTATGATCAGTCTACCGATTTGACATAACACTTCATCCCCACCGTCATGACCATACTCATCATTCAGTTTTTTAAAATTATCCAGGTCAAAAATGATAATACTGCCGGTTCTTCCATTTCGCAGACTATTGCTCCAGGCTTTTTCAGTTGACTTTAGAAAGCCCCGGCGATTATTGAGCTGGGTTAATGGATCGGTATCAGCCAATTTTTCCACATGCGCTTTTTGAGCCTGGATACCACGGATCCGGCTGGACAAGGCCAGAGCTAATAAAGTCGCTTCAATGAGCATACCGATTTCTGCAGCTCTGAACAGCCATGGATTAAAGGGAATAAAGCCCCAGGTAGAGATCGCGGTAAGCATTATCCCCAGGCAACCAGCACTGACAGCAAAGACGAAATAAATGGCATGCGGAATATTACGTTTCAGTGCAAAGACTCCCATCCCAAACATCAGCATGATGTACAACGTGACAAAGCTAAACGCTAATAAGAGTGCTATGCCTTGTAGCGATAAAACCACGCAGAGTGCAAACAGACTCATCGATGACACAATAATGATTGATAGCGCTTTGACCGTTCGCTTTGAATATCGCTTGATATTGAGGAACAACAGGCCAAAAGTCAGTCCGAGACTGCATACCAGCAATAATAATAATGGCTGAATCCATTGTTGAACTTGGGGAGAATCCGGCCACAGAAACATAAAGCCATGTCCCGTGTAGCCCATGTTTGTCAATAGAAAAATGAGCATCAAACTGCTGTAAGCCAGATAGATTTTTTCACGAAGACCTATGTACAGCATGGCGTTGTAAAGCATCAGCGCTAACAAGTATCCATAAATCAGTCCATAACTGTACTGTTCGAGCGATTGCTTGGTTTGCTGCTGATCGGCAGACAACAGGTATATGGGCATGACCATCGGATCTGGAGTAACGAACCGAATAAGCAAGTCTGTTTGCCCAGGCGGAAAGTTGATGGAGGCTTGAAAATTTCGGGTTATAAACGGTCTTTGCGAAAAGGGATATTGATCCCCCATTTGGTACTGGGTTATTTTGCCGGACGCGTGATGAAAAGCAGCAATTTCAATGTTATCCATCCATGAATTATCAATGACCAGCCGCCGCTGACTATTCTCTGAATTATTGTTGTTTACGGTAATGCCCAACCAGATTGGTGCAACAGCAATACCGAAAGTGAGAACGCCCTGCTTGCTGGGTTGAAACTGTTGTTGCTGATAGAGCGTTAAGGCTTGCTCCAGACTGAGTTTATTTTGTTCGATGAAATAACTGGAATGTAATCCTAAAGGAGCCGCCTCAATTTGCGAAAGGTCGATAATATCGGCCCAACTCGCCTGAGTTAAGGATAATAAAAGCGTAAAGAACAGTAATAGCCTTACCCATACACGTCTGCTGAAATACCTAAAGCCTGCTACTGAACTCAAACTGTTTCCTTAAACTGCTATTAATAAATCAATAACATCCCATTCAATTGATTTTATTAAGCTTATGAAATCAGTGTTCAATAGCCAAACATCCATTCTGGCAGTTCACTAGCCAAGCTAAATTTAGTAAGTAGCAATAACTGTTTTTTAATATTCCATAATTTGGCTTTGGCCGCAATTCTAATAAGGTTTAACAAGACAAGGTTATTCAGCTTAGGCCATAGATCAACATTGTTCTAGCCCATCATTTATATCGAGAATTGTTCAAAGGAATCAAACTTGATTTCTTTTTATACTTTTTCAAGTTAGCTGACCCCTTGATTACTTTCTATTTTTACATTTATTAGATGTTATCAATATATCTTTAATTGCTGGTAAATAACTTACAGCTTCATCGTGATAATAATGGGAGCCACAGCCACTAATTAACAATACCATTAAAGCCAAACTATCGTCCTTTTCACTGATGCACAGTTTCTCCTTTTATATCTAACAGCACCCTTTAATCAATCTACGATCAAGAGGTTAGCCACTGGCCGAGCTTCTAAATCCATAATTTGTTAGTTACCATTTGGACACATTTCTTGCCATAACCAAAGATGATTTTCATCAAGAATTGATTTAACATAGGCGTCATCCTGCTCCCTCCACTGGATATCTTGGCGGCACCATTCAATACCTTTAAATTCCCTACAATGCCCATCGATCACATCAAATGTTATTCCAGCACTAGTTAAAAGATTTATAACTTCAGGGTTACGGTCTGATAGAAAAACCTCGTCCTTAACTTGTCCTACATTTCTCCAAGACTTTCGACAACACTTTTCTGAGCATGGATTCATTCTGAGATCAGAGTGTATTTTTTCAAAGTTAGCTTTATCATCTTCTTTCACGCAAATCCACGTATAACGCGGATCAGGTTCGGGGTGGAAAAGATGCTGGAATTTCCTGTCATCTTTTTTTGGAACTATAAAATCAATATTATTAACCGCGAATTCGGAAATTATTAGATCTTGTTTTAGGTCAGTTAAAACACAGCCTTCCCAGCCAATATCAGAATTACATCCCATTAATAAAGTAGCTAACACAAAAGTAAAAACTAGCTTTTGTTTTATAAAGAACATATGACACCTTCTTATGGAGGGTGAACCCTTTGATAGCATTATGAATAAATCCGCTTTGACCACGTTCAAGGGTTCACCCAACTTGATTTGCTTATAAGCCATTGAATAATGGAAAAACCACATTATTCATGAAGTTTGCTCCTTTCTCTGTATGAAGCCAAAACAAACCAGCTAAATTCAACAAAACTGTTACCCAATAAACATTTATAAACGCTTTCTTGATTGATTTATGGCGTAATTTCTTTTGGGCGATATAGGCACCCGGCCATCCACCGATTAGAGAAATTAAATGCAATGTGCTTTCTTGGATTCTCCATTGGCCATTTTGAGCCGCGGATTTATCCATCGCGTAAGCGATAAACGCAATCAGACTCATGATTAGATACAGACCGACTATAACTAAAGGTAACTTTCCACTTAAGACGGACACAAACAGCCCAATGAAAAAGACAACAGTAAAGACGCCACCGAAGCCTCTTTGGCTTTTTACTTTTTCTCGTTTTTTTGACTTAGAAATGTCACGAGCAAATTGAATATTTTCGGCTTTATAACGATTGTTAATATCACGGGCTATTTCGTAGATAATGACTTCACCATTCACTGGTCTACGGAATGGTGGGTTGAAGGCTTTAATATGGACAAAAGCACGCTCTCCACCGCCATTTGGCTCGACAAAACCAAAGCCTCGATCATCATTCCAATTTGATATTTTCCCTTGCAGCTTCATGCTTTCCCTCGCATTTTATATCTACCAGCTTGTAGGGTGCCTCTGGCATAACGTCGAACTTGCTAGCTCAAAAATTATTCAGAGTGTTCCCAGTTCAAATTTCAGCTTTAACCATCCATCTTCCAATCTGGTGGACTCAGTTTCACTGCGTTTTAATTGTTCGCTGTTCACATCAGCGTGTTGTTGAATGTACTCGATAACGGATTGCTGACGTTTTTCAGCTAATTGTTGCAGCTGGGTAGCTGATATCGACTCTGCTTCAATTAATCGCTGTTTCAAATCAGCGTTGTAAGCCAGCACATCCAGTTCAGTTGTATCCTGAGTTTCAGGTTTTACAGTGAATTCTTGTTGCAGTGTCCTCAAAATTGGACTTAATTCCGCCTCAAGATAAAGTTTTTCCAAAACTGTTTGTCGACGTTCTGCCAATTGTGTTTCCGGATCGGTTTGATCGAGACGCGATTCAATACGCTGCTCGACGGCTGATTTTTTGAGCTGTTGACGATCGGCATCAATTGCAAAGGTTGGGGGAATGTTTATCGCCAATTGCGGACGCTCGGCCAATGCTCCTGCAAGCTTCTGTAATTTTTCCTGTTCAGGAGGAGCCAGGCCACTGTCGCCGGGGCGAAAACGTACGTTGTCTATGGGTTCCTCATTGTCACTGCCGAATAACCCTCCCAAAAATTTGAAAGGTGCCGTAACAATATTGGTGACTGCCTGATTAATAGCTTGCCCAATAACCGCACTCATATCGAAATTGGGATCACTGACACTGCCGCTTACTGGAATGGTCAGATCAATCCCCCCTTCCTTATTTTTAAGTAAAGACACCGCCAAATCTAACGGTAAATCCAGGGCATCTGGCGCCTCAACCCGTTCCCCAAGCTCGATATCACGCAACACAATATTATTTGTTGCAGATAGTTCACCCTCATCAACCTTATACGTCAGCTCTACGTCACCACGTCCTTCGTCGATACGTCTACCTGCAAATTTGATTGTATAGGGGCTCATTGCAGGCAAATCAATATTACTGAAAGACAGTTTTACCGTCGCAAAATCGCGAAGGGCTAATGGTTTTATTTCACCATCAATTTCCACCAAACCAAATTCATCAACCTTTCCTTCCAATGTCATTTCTACAGGTTGCTCCGAAAGCGTAGAAAAACCACTTATTTCGCCATTGAGTGCCTGCATATTTGTATCAAAAACTATCGGTAAACTGGCATCGGTAAAACGTGAGCTGGCGTCATTAATAATGGCTTTGCCAATTGACACCTCATATCCATTGAAGAGGCTGTCTTGATCTTTACTCTCTGTCTCAGCTTTGTCGTTTGGTTGCTCCTTGAGTAATCCTCTTACATTGGTTTCGCCATCTTCGTTGATAAATATGCGGGCATATAGTGCATCAACAATCACTTCCGAGATGGCTAGTCGTTGTTTCGCTAATGAAAAATCAATTGTATTAAGGTCCAGCTGGTCGAAGCTGAACAGTTTTTCATTGTTTTTCTGATTATCGAGCTGTACACCTTCAACCGTTAGATTAGCCTGGATGCTAAACGGCTTTTGTTGATTAGAAGTAATCTGGGCGGTGGAGCTGACTTCACCTTTGACAATACCAACATGTGCATACATGCTGAGATAAGGTTGCACCGGCTTCAAGGCTAATTTATCTATAGTAGCCTCTGCCTGAACGTCCAGTTCTGGAAACAATTGAATGTCACCCTCAATCCCAATATCACCTCCTGTTTGCAAACTGATATCAGTAGTAAAAGGAATCTGATTACCCTCTGCCATAGTGAAATTCTGCATGCTGCCAGACAGCATCATTGTTTGAGTAAAGGGCGTTTTCAGTTGTTCATCCATTAACGTCAGCTTGGTATTATTGATGGCCAGATTGGCGATATCGAGCTGAAGTGGTGATGCTTCCGTATCCGGTTCATCCGTGGCAGGCTCAGGCATATTTTCCAATACTTGTAACCAGTCGATTTCACCCTGCTCGTTTAGGGTTGCAGCCAGATTGAAATCATCCAGTGAAACCGATTTTATAGTGAGCTGATTGTCTGGATAAACATAACGCCCATTACTAATGGTCAGCTTACCGCCTTGCAATAACGCTTCACTCTCACCAGGCTGGTGAATATCTAACTCGGCTATTTCAATATCTACCTCACTGAGATCTATTTTTGTAGCATCACCGGCCAAATTGATATCGTAAGACGTTTGCAGTTCAACTCGGCCACTATTCAGTTCAACAGGCAGCTGCCCCTTAAAATAACGATATGGCGTCTGCAAACTGAAATTGTCCAGCGTTACCTGGCCTGCTACCTGTAACGGCGACATGGTTAAATTTCCGCCTGCCGACAATTTCGCGTCGTTTTCCAGTCCAATCTCTAAATCTATATTGGCGGTTTGACTGGCCTCTGTGGAAAAATCTTGTAGTTGAATATTGACCGGACGCAATACCGTTTCAAAAGGCTCCTGCGGATTTTCATCACGATACTGAATCTCACCTTCGGTAAAACTTAACGCATCAATTTTCAAGGTAAAGGGTGACGTGTTTTGTTTAGCGGTTTGTTCATCAGTAGCATCCGTCACTGCCTCAGAACCTTGTCCAGGCAGGCCAGCTATTAACTGCATCCAGTTGATATCACCCTGCTGGTTTCGGCTGACTGCCAGTTTGAAATCAGTCAATGAAACGTTATCCAATATGAGCTGATTTTCCGGAAAGGCATAACTGGCGTTTTTTATCTCCAGTTTCCCGTCTTGCAATAACGCTTCGGTCATTTCGGGCTGATGAATACTAAAACCGGTCAAGCCTATATCAATCGCACTGAGATCAATATCTGCCACTTCATCGGCAAAATCGATATCGTAGGACAATTGTAAATCCAGCCGCCCCTGGTTCAATTCAAATGGCAACTGTGCCTTAAAATAACGATACGGCGACTGTAAACTGAAATTATCCAGAGTTACCTGACCCGATAACTGTAACGGAGCCATGCTTAGCTTTCCGTCTGCGGACAATTTTGCGTCATTTTCCAGTCCGATCGCCAAATCTAAACTGGCGTTTTGGCTGGCCTCGGTGGAAAAGTCTTGCAGATGAATATTAACCGGACGCAATACCGTTTCAAAAGGCTCTTTGGGTACTTCATCCCGATAATGAATCTCACCTTCGGTATAGTTAACCGCAGCTATTTCCAAGGTGAATAAAGACTCGTCTTTTTCGCTGGATTGATTGGCTTCGTCTTCAGACGCATCCTCTTTAGCTGAAGCAGCCCAGTTGTCCGCCAGTCTTGTCAGCGTATTATCCGTTGTTGAATAACGTCGGAAATGTAGTGTCGTATCAGCCAGGCTGATTTCTTCCAGTCGTAAGGTCAGTCTCACCAAGTGCAAAGGTTGCAGATTGAGGTAGAGCTTTTCTGAGGCTGCCAGCGGCTCATCCTGCTCGGTGGTTAATTGCAGATTGTCGACTGTCGCTTCAAATGTATAGGGATTAAACTGGATTCGTTCAACACTGACCTGGACGCCAAGCCGCTGCTGCAGGGTCTTCACCAATTGCTTTTCTGCCACCCAGGGCAGTATAAAGAAACCGATTAGGGTATATAACACCAAAATACCGACGACCCAGATCAGTAGACTTCGATATTTCAGAAAGGTGTTTTTGGCAGATTGCATGGCTAATAGCTGATCTCAGAGGTAGAGATAAGTTAGTGTACCGAAATAATACGCTTGGGCGTAACCAATGGGCTGAAATTGTTTGTTTTTCAGGCTGCCACTAAAGATACCTTCATTTAAGGTCAGCTCTGTGTTTCAACCAGTTCTGCCTTAGGCATACTGAAATAGGCCCCTTGGGAAAAGTCGATGCCCAGCGCCTGAACTTGTTTCTGTACAGCTTCGCAGTGAACAAACTCCGCAACGGTTTTGATGCCAAGACTTCGGGCAAATTGCACTACGCCACGGGTCACAATAATGGCTGACTGATCATCATTGAGGTTTCTTATCAGGCTGCCATCGATTTTGATGAGATCTACATTAAGACGTAGCAAATGTTCAAAATTAGAGTAACCGGTGCCGAAATCATCGATGGCAATTTTACAGCCAAAGCCTTTGGCTTTATCGATAAACAAACGAACTTCGTTGTAATTATCGATGCCATCGCATTCGAGGATTTCAAAAATTAACCGTTCTCCAACCTGATAGGTTTTGAGCTTTTCAAAAATAAACTGCGTAAGCTCTCTGTCGAGTAGATCATGATAGGAAAGATTAATTGAGAATTCGTAATCCAGATCGGCAAATTTCTGGAACGATTTTTCTACCATTACCCTGGTCAACAAGCTATCAAGACGTAATTTACTGGCAATGGCTAAAAACAAACCGGGACTGATCACTTTGCCATCCGGCTCAATCATACGGATTAGGCATTCATATTTAGTGATTCGACCGCTCTGATTATCGAATATCGGCTGAAACCACGGCACAATGCGGTCTTGTTGCAAGGCTTGTTTAAGCTGTCTGGCCCAGAACAGGTTTTGTTCGTAGACACGCTTAACATCCTGCTCGTTATTGTAAATGGAATAATTTCGCGATTTTTCACGGGCAATACGTAATGCAGCGGTTGCATGACTAATCAGTATATCGGGAGAGCTTTCACTGTCGGTGTCGGTATTGTGCTGTTCGGCGGCACCAATGGTAGCCGTCAGGCTAATATCCTGATCCTGCCATTTCAGTTGTTGTTCCTGCAGGAAATCACTTAATTGTCTTAAAAAGCCGATTAAAAACTCTTTTGTCCAGGCAAATCCCAACAGAACAAACTCGTCACCTGATAACCGATACAGTCTGGCGCTATCAGCATGATTGTACCCCTGACAGAATTCAGCAATATTTCCGGCAAGGCTTTGTAAAACTGCATCACCACAATCATTACCAAAAATACTGTTCAGCTCACGGAACCGATCAATATTTATCAATATCAGGGTACTGTCATGATGCTGTTCCAGATCCATTAATAATCTTGCCCTATTGGGTAAGCCGGTCAGTTGGTCGGTATAGGAAGCCTGTAATTCCTGCATCAGCAAAGCAATGCGATAGACCAGATAAGCTGATAGCAACAGTATGACAATACTGGTTGCAATGAGGATACGTTGATTAATCATCCGCATCGGAGCGATCACGGCATCAATTTCATTTTTAGGCATACCAACGGCAAATAACATTTGAGCAGGCGTGGCCGCCGCGTAAAGTACATATTCTTTGTCTTCAACGCTGAACTGATGCATTTGCAACAAAGCTTTTTGCTGACGCGATTCAAGCTGCGAAATGTCATGTTTAGTTGATAAACCGATAAAGTCCTGGCGCATTACTGAATCAATAATTTGTTGGGCATAACGTTCATTATTAAGTCGGCTCAAACTGGAAAGTTTGCGTTTATTTTTATCTATCAATACTGCAAAGGTGTTTGGGGTAATGCTCACCTGACTGACCAGATCAATAACCTGTTTCGCTTCCCAGTCTGTTGAAGCATAACCAACCACTTGCTGTTGGCTGTTCAATATGGGTTTTATTAGCGTCAGTACGGCACTGTCAGTGATTTCATTGTAATAAACCGGCGTCCAGTAGATTTTGCGGCCTTGCATACCATTATTTTCAGCATCTTTTAGACCTGCCAGTTCGAACCAGCGTTGTTGCTTAAGGCCGGTTAAATCAGAACTCGACTCTGTGAGTGTTTGTATGGTGTTGGTTTTGTCGCGAAATGTATAACGGGAAATCAACTGATCTTTCTGACTGACATACTCGGAGTCAAACCAGATGCCCACGGCTGAAGTACCGTTAAAGTCATTCAGCTTGGTTTTTAAAAGCGTATTCAGCTCAGTATCAAAGTCCTGTTTAGTGCTTTGCGAGCCATATAAATCAACAAACAGATTTCCGATACGGGCTAAATCCGTGGTGTAACGTTCCAATGCACTTTGTGTTTGTGCAATTTTATTCAGATTGTTGAAAAAGGTTTCTTCAATCTGCTTCTGCCGCACTCCACCAATGGCATCTTCAGAATAATTCAAATTTAGGGACGACAATATCCACATACCGGCAATAAACAGAATTACCAGCATAAATAACATCCACAAGATGAGTTTTTTGGAGGAGTCGACCAGTAATGAGCGCAGCATCAATCAGCCTTACCAGAAACCATTATTCCTGTCCTTCCAACGTACGATGTATTTGTTGGCGGGCGCTATTGAGCGTATCAGGATTAATTCCATTTCGAAGTTTTTGAGCCAGTTCTGCCGCTTCAGCAGAACCCTGCTGCTGTGCGATCTCAAACCAGGCAACGGCTTTGGCTTTATCCTCGATGCTATTATTTCCTTGGAATATCTGTCCCATCATTAAAGCAGATTCGGCATATCCTGCTCTAACAGCCTCTATCAGCCAATTCTGGCCTTTAATAAAACTTGAAGGATTTTTATTCTGTTGAACCATTAAGGCCCCCAACGAGTGTTTTGCAGGAGTATTGTTATTTAGTGCAGCACGCTGATACCAAAAAAGTGCCTTATCAATGTTCTGCTCCACTCCAATACCGGTCTCATAACTCCAGGCAGTCATATACTGTGCATCGGCGTAATCATCTTCTGCGGCTTTCTCAAACCAGTGAAAAGCCATTTGAGCATCCTGCTTTACGCCCAGCCCGGAAGCATATAGCTCACCGATCAGATAGCGTGCACGCGGGGATTCTGGTTCAACTTTTTTCGCCCATGTTAATGATTGTGAATAATTCGCCAGCGCTTTATGAATAATGGCCATATTTAATTGAGAACGCACATCGCCTCTATTAGCTGGTAACAGACAAGCTGTTTTTGCTTCTCTAAAATTGCTGATAGTTGTTAACAAGTAGCAATCGTTCAGTTGCTGTTTATTTACATTTGAGACAATGGCTTCATCCAGCACAGTTTTCTCAGGGAGTGACGGGCTTTCCGTATCAGAATCAGCTATTTTTCCGGATGGCTTGACGTTTGCCAGCCTCAACGCAAATGCTTCTACCTGTTTAGGACAGGAATAATTGTAACCAGCCTGGTAGCGATTCAGTGATTCCTGGGTAAGGGGTCGAGTGGCATATTTATCGGCGATTTCCTGACAGCGAATTTTTCTTGCAGCGCTAATCTGACGCAAGGGTTCAGCACGATCTTCATCGTCATTATGCTGATTAATATAATCGGTCAGAGGATCGATATAAGGCTGGGCTAACAATGCTTCTACCTCATCATCATAGTTCACATTGTTTGCAGGGGAGCTGAGAGCCTCAAGTTGGTCGCTTGTTTTTTCTAGCCAGCCTCGTGACTGCGCAAAGATATCCTTGGGTTGGTACCCGGCGCATCCAGAAAGCATGCTTATTAACAACAGGGAAATTGCTAGTCGTTGCAATGTGGGCCTTCAACTTCAAATTAATAATTGCTGAATAAGATTAATCTAAATTGCGTTAAGTTTCTTAGTTTTCAGATTAATACGTGACTCATTTGAACAGAAATGCGCCTATAAATTCAAAAGTATGTAAATTCACACAATCTCTATCAAGACGATCATGTCTGCAAAAAAACCTCATCCCCTAACCGAATCACTGCACTTTGTTTGATGGCTCCATAAATACCCAGATTTTGATCGGCTTGTTTGACAATGGTTCGTAATATGCTGCTGTCGGATTCTAGCGATTGCTGTGTTCGGGTCACCGCCCCACAACGAGGTGTGCTGCTACTACATTCAATGGTGGCACGACCAATTTGCAGTTTATTATCAACCCAGGCCTGCTCAACCAGCCCTTCCATGCCAGGCAGCGTTTCGATAACCAGATTGGGACGAAAACGTTGCACATCCCAATCGGCTTCCGGATTGAGTTGTTGCATATGAGCTAGCGTCGCGGTGGTGAGCAGGTGAAAAGGTGTCACCAGAAAAAAAGTCCCTGGGAGAGAAACAAAATCCTTTGCTGCTGATGGCAAATCATCCAGGATCTCAGGCAATGGTTCATCGGCTTCACGATCAAAGGTGTCTTTTAACTCTTGCAACCAGGTATGGTCATCTTTTTTATGACGTCGATAAAAATCCAGTTCGGCTAAGGGCCTTAGCGACTCCAACGTTGACTCATGACCGGTTAATTCAGATAACAGACTATGGATCTGGGAATCGTCACTGCCTATAACACGACCATCCGGAAAATGGATGTCGACCTGATCATGGGCTCCGGTCATCTGGGTACTGCGACAACGGGCAACACAACGTAATAACTGGGGCCTGAATTTACAGCTTTGAATTTCCTGACGCTCCACATCCCGCAACGCCCAGATACGATCCCCTTGTAAGCCCATATCGCCCAAATGACAATAATTCAGGTTTTCGCCTGCCATGCCTTTGACTGGATAACGCCAGATTTGTTGTACGGTTCCAACTTTGATCATGAATACTCCTGAATTATCAATCAGATTGATAAATGCCCGTTCAGTGTTTTTTCATGTTCACGCCGTTGTAATACACGAAATTAAAGATGAGTTTGGATAGATAAATTACTCGTGAGCGCCAAAACTGTTGCTACCGCTTAAAGAGCGCAGTTTATTAACCGCTAGCGAAGCTGCTGCCGTACGGGTTTCCACTCCCAGTTTAGTAAACACATGTTCCATATGTTTATTAACGGTACGCGGGCTGGTACCGAGAATTTCACCGATACTTTTGTCGGTTTTGCCAAGGATTACCCAGTGCAACACTTCCGACTCCCGGTTGGTGAGATTAAATACCGCACGCAAGGCTTCAATCTGTGCGGTTTCAGACTCTTCTCGTAACAGGATCAGCCATTGCTCTTCACTTTGCAGATCAGCAGGATTAAAAATTAGTCGCCCGGTTGGTTTATGTACGATGTATGGACGTAACCGTCTTTCTCCACCCTGATGTAATTGCATCACCCAATCCTGCAATGCTCCAGGGGTATCCTGAATCAACAGATCGTCATCATGACTCATATATTTTTCAATCAACTGACGCGCCAAAGGGGTTTGCCAGACAATCTTGCCGGTGCTCGGTAACACCGCAATGGCAGCCTGGCCGAATGCATCCAGTGCGCCCTGGGTCTGATTGATCAAACGTGAATTTTTCAGATGCGTATTGATACGGGCAATGACTTCGACCGGGCTCAACGGTTTGGTGACATAATCGATACCACCAGCGGAAAATCCGGCAACAACATGCTCGGATTCGGTCAGGCCAGTCATAAAAATCACTGGAATATGTCGGGTATTTAAATCCTGCTTTAGCAGCCGGCAGACTTCAAATCCATCCATTCCGGGCATTAACGCATCCAGAAGAACAATATCCGGAGTAGCTTCCAGACTGATTTTTAATGCGGATTCGCCATTATCGGCCACCAGAACGGTATAACCGGATTCCACCAAAGCATCATGTAAGAGCGCCAGCGTATCGGGTGTGTCATCAACCACCAGCACCACAGCATTAAGCGGGCTTTCAGACATTAGCTAATTTCTCTTCTATAAAGGTTTTCATGGTGCCTAATTGAAATTTTTCAGACATTTGACGTATTTCACTAACAAACTGTTCACAGGACAGACCTTGTTCATCAATCTCGGTAATCAATTTACGGACACCGACCAGATAGCCCATGTTGATCATCTCCAGCAAGTTATTCAACACCTCTACCGGGGGCAGTGAATATTCCACCACGGAGGATTCAGAAATCAGTTCTTCCTTATTTTCTATCCATTGCAGATTAAGTCTTTCACCAATCCAGTTGATCAGTTCAAAGAGATTAACCGGTTTCAGGATAAAGTCTTTATCGGTAATACCCGATGAATTTTCCAGGTTTTTATCGAATGCATTAGCTGAAATAATGCCAATTTTGACATCAGACTTATGCACATTACGGATCAGATGACAGGTTTCCCAGCCGTCCATTTCCGGCATCGCCAAATCCATAAAAATGATTTCCGGCTGAAAATCCGGATAAATGCGTAAACATTCTGCTCCCGAAGCAGCTTCTTTGACTTCGAAACCCAGTGGCTCAAGAATATTTAACAGTAGTTCACGATCCACCGGTTCGTTATCCACCACCAGTAATTTACGCCGCGGTCCCCGGTAACCCACTGGCATTCGGGTGGAGATAAGCGGTAAATCTTCTTCGACCCGCACTGAAGGTAAAAACAGTCTGACAAAAAAAGTGGTGCCTTTGCCAACCTTACTTTCAACGTGCAAAACACCACCCATCAACTCGGTGAGCAACTTGCTGATCGTCAGTCCTAATCCGGTACCACCAATTCCCTGTGCCGCACTGCCCCGAATAAATGGCTCAAAAATATGATCGAGCTCGGATTGCTTGATGCCAGGGCCGGTATCTTCCACCTCTATCGAGAGAAATTCACGGGCATGATTAAACCGCAGGTAAATAGCACCTTCACTAGTGTATTTCACTGCGTTACCAATAATATTGATCAATATCTGGCTTAACCGTTTGTGATCGGCACGCACAATTCGAGGTAAATCCGAGCTGATTTCATATTCAAATTTCAGCCCTTTGTTAATCGCCTGTAATTCAAACATGCTGATAATTTGCTGGATATACTCAGGAAAACGCAGCGATTTGATGTCAAATTGCAGCTTTCCACCTTCTATACGGGCAATGTCCAAAGTGCCTTCAATCAACGACAGTAGATGTTCACCACTACGCAGAATCACTTTGATGGCATTTTTGTTTTCTGTCGTCACATCGGCATTGTTATCCATCAGTTGGGCATAGCCCAGTATGCTGTTTAATGGAGTACGCAACTCATGACTGATACCGGTGATATAGCGACTTTTAGCCTGGTTTGCCTGTTCTGCAACCACACGGGCCTGCTGTAATTCAGCATCGGTTTGTTCATGCAAAATGATTTCACGTTGCAGCAAACTGGTTTGATGGTTGGACTCCTGCTGGGCCACATTACGACTTTGTGATGTCAGAATAAGCCACCAGACAATAATCCCGCTGACCAATACCAATGCTGCAAAGGCTTTCAGGAAGCCAATCTGGATCTCCGGCAAAATCTGCCACGCATTCTCGGTCAGGGTCAGCGAGATATGCAGATAAATCAGCCCAAAAATCGACGCAAGCAACAGCACCGTCATACCCATCAGCAGAATGTAATGCCCAACCCCATTCTGGATATAACCCCATAATGCTTTCGGCAGCAGTTTTGTCATGGTCGCCTGCCACTGCGAATCCAGTTTGGCATGAGGCTTACAGGCATCATTACAGCGGGCATCCAGACAACAGCACAAAGAACAAATCGCACCTTGATAGGCTGGACAATAGGCTATGTCGTCAATTTCGTACTCACGCTCACATATGCTGCAGGTTTCTTTGGTTTTAGCGGGATGAAACTTATATGGCTGACGCGCCAGATAATATTTTCCTTTGGTCCACCTGGCAAATAACGGCGAACAGATTAACGCCGTAAACATGGCAATAAACGATGAAAATGACTGCGCTTCCAAGCCAAATACGCCGACAAACGCCAGCACTGATAACAATGAAGCAATCGCCATTGCTCCCACTCCTACCGGGTTGATGTCATACAGATAGGCCCGGCGGAATTCGACGCCTTTAGGACTTAAGCCAAGGGGTTTATTAATCACCAGATCGGCCACCACCGCGGTGATCCAGGAAATGGCGATATTCGAGTACAGCCCCAGAATCTGTTCCAGTGCCTGAAACACATCCAGCAGCATCAACATGGTCGCAATCAAGACATTGAACAATAACCACACTACCCTGCCAGGATGGCTATGAGTCAGACGAGCAAAGAAATTGGACCAGGCCAGTGAACCTGCGTAGGCATTGGTGATATTGATCTTAATTTGGGACAGCACCACAAAAAAGACCGTGACCGCCAGCAACACATCCGCGTTGGAAAAAACATAGCTAAATGCCACATGGTACATATAGGTGGGGTTAACGGCTTCTTCAACCGACTTGGCCCCGTTCAACACCAGGTAAGCCAATAAAACCCCGGCAAACATTTTGATCATGCCGATAAAAATCCAGCCCGGACCGGCGAATATAACTCCTAAATGCCAGCGAAAACGGTTTTTTTGGGTTTTTTCCGGCATAAATCGCAGAAAGTCGACCTGTTCCCCCACCTGAGGGATCAATGCCATACCAATGGCGATGGCAGTACCAAACATATAAATATTAAACGTACTGTCATAACCAGAGCTGCCGGCAAAATTCATTAAGCCACGAATTGCATCGGGCTCTTTGGCAAAAATAAAAATGAATGGCAGCACCATAAGGAATAGCCATATCGGCTGGGTAATCATCTGGATCCGGCTGATTAACGTCACACCATGGGTCACTAATGGAATAACCACCACAGCAGAAATCAGATACCAGACATAGATGGGCAAGTCGAAATACATGCTCAGGGCATACGCCATGATCACGGCTTCCAGCGCAAACAGAATAAAGGTGAAGGTAGCGTAGACAAAAGAGGAAATGGTAGAACCGATGTAGCCAAATCCCGCACCGCGGGTCAGCAAATCCATATCCAGGCCATACTTGGCGGCATAATAACTGATGGGCAAACTGGTCAGAAAGATAATCAGACTAATGGTCAGAATGGCCCAAAAGGCATTCACAAAACCAAAGTTAACGGCCAAAGCACCGCCGATAACCTCCAGAACCAGAAATGAAATGGCACCAAGTGCAGTATTGGAGACACGGAAAATCGACCATTTTCTGAACGAATGTGGTGTAAAACGCAACGCATAGTCTTCCAGCGTTTCGTTGGCGACCCAGGTATTGTAATCACGACGGATTTTAACAATACGTTGCGGTGCATTATTTTCTGATGACTCCATCAAAGCATTACTTCCCGATAAATTTAGCCCATGGCTTGATGGATCTGCGCACTCAATAGAATTGAGTTATATACACATAGCTTACCCAGTCACATCATAACGTATGACTGACGAGTTTTTATCTACGTAATATTGCGTATTGAGGTTTTTAAAGCTAGAAATGACGGGGGATGAGCGATCCCCCGTCTCTAGACATCATTTACATGATCAATAAATAGGCGCCACTAAGCGTTAAAAGCGCAGCAAAACCGCGTTGAAGTATTATGCCTAATTGATTTTTAAAGCTCGCGAGATAAACCCCTGCGCTGAGTAATATCATTGTGGCCAATAGCATGCCCGCAACCGCCGCCATACCATTACCGGCAGCCACCAGCTCCTGACCATGAACAAAGCCATGCAATAACGCAAATACTGTGGTTAATGTCAGTTGCCAGAATCGATTAATTGAGGTGTTGAGTAAAATCACCAGACCCATTGCCAAAACACTGACGGCAATCGCTACTTCAACAAATGCCAATCCGGAAATCATTGCACCCAGTGCCACACCGCCCAACATAAATATCACAAACTGCATCGGCACCTGCCAGCGTGCAGAAGACAAAGACTTTCCGGCCCAGTAACCTACCGCCAGCATCACCAGCAAATGATCAATACCGGTAAACGGATGGGTGAACCCACTGGCAAAATTAGCCATATCATGGCCCGGATGGGCAAAAACAATGGCCGGAAAAGCGAATATACCCAGTAACGTTAACATCATTTTTTTCATTTCTTTTCCCTCTTGATTAAACGATTAATTCAACATCAGTCCCTGTTTTTCAATAAACGCCACAATCTCATCCAGACCGTCTTCCTGTTTCAGGTTGCTGAAAACAAAGGGCCGTTCGCCACGCATGCGTTTTGAATCACGATCCATCACGTCCAGCGAAGCACCCACCAAAGGCGCTAAATCGGTTTTATTGATCACCAGCAGATCCGACTTGGTAATGCCCGGGCCGCCTTTACGGGGTATCTTTTCACCGGCAGACACATCAATCACATAGATAGTCAGATCCGACAATTCCGGACTGAACGTCGCAGCCAGGTTATCGCCACCGCTTTCGACAAACACGATGTCCAACGGATCGAAACGTTTACTGAGTTGGGCCACAGCTTCCAGATTCATCGATGCATCTTCACGGATGGCTGTATGCGGACAACCACCAGTCTCAACACCAATAATACGGTCTGCAGACAAAGCTTCATTGCGGGTTAAGAACTCGGCATCTTCCTTGGTATAAATATCATTGGTCACCACAGCAATATTGTATTTATCACGTAATCTTTTACATAAGGCCAACGTTAAGGCGGTTTTACCGGAACCAACCGGACCACCTATGCCAACTCGTAAAGGTTCTTTCATTTTGTTTTTCTCTTCTTCATGAACGAAATAAACGGGAATACTGGGTTTCATGTCGACAGCCAGCAATGCTCAGCGCCGGACAGAAATTCTGAATATCGTCATCAGGCAATTGTATGGCTTGATCAACTAAAGCAGGCAAAGTCATCGCTAACTCTGACAGAATACGTTGCCCGGCCACCTGTCCCAAAGGCACGGTTTTCATCACCGCACTGACCTGATTTTCCAGAAAAGACCAGGCATAGGCATGCAACATATCATCAAGCGCAATTTCCCAGCACAGGGCGCTGACTGAATAAATGGTTGGAAAAGCCGGTTGTTGCAGGCTGCCGCTTAATAAGACGATTTGAGGTGGCCAGGTAGCTAAATCACGTTGTAAACGGAGTAATGAATAGGCCATCTGCCGGGTTTCTGCCAGTGCTTCACTGCTATCGCGTCCTGCCTGATAATACTCATCCCAATAGTGTATTAGTGGACCATCCATTTGTTGCCAGGCTTTATATAACCTTAGCAATACCGGTAATTCAAAGTTGGCATAATAAATCGACAGCACATCGCCAATCCACTGCTTCGATGATTCAATATCAATCACCTCACCGGAGTCAATTGCCCATTCGAGTCCCTGTGAATAACTGTATGCACCTACCGGCAGCATCGGACTGGCAAGCTGTAACAGACGGGAAAGCGAGGTAGAGCTCATCTTAGTGACTATGTCCGTGTGCATGAACGTGATCATGTGAATGTTCATCGTCATGATGATGGTGATGCCCGCCACCAGCAGCATAGGCTCCGGATTCCGGTTCAAATGGTGCCTGTAATTCTTCAACCTGCACACCTAACCCCAGCAACATATCTTTGAGAACTGAGTCAGTTTCCAGCTTTAGCCAGCCATCCCCTATTTCCAGCGGAACATGACGATTCCCCAAATGGTAAGCCGCTCGAGTTAAAGCCTTTGAAGTGGTAGCAGTTACTTTCATCATGGCCTGATCGGCAGCAATCACTTCAATGATTTCACCACTATCTGCCTGCAGAAAATCGCCACCACGTAAAATTGTGCCGCGCTGCATATATAACGCGGCTTCTACGCCTGACTGCAAGGTCACGCGAATCCGGCTTTTCTGCCTTAAATCAAAACTCAGACTGACCACATCAGCAATCTCCGTATCGCTGTGAATATGATCCAGTTTGGTCGAAATCGATAACATTGTTGACCCTTGTCTATAAATTGCTAAAACAGGAAATAACGCTGGGCCATTGGCAGTTCGGTGGCAGGTTCACAAATCAGAAACTCGCCATCGGCCATGACTTGATAGGTTTCAGGATCCACGTCAATTTTTGGCGTGGCATTATTCAGCACCATATCTTTTTTACTGATATTTCGGCAGTTTTTCACTGCTACCAGCGGTTTCTGCAAATCCAGTGCTGCAACCGCAGGATTGGCCAAAGCCGCTTCGGAAACAAAGGTTAATGAGGTTTTTAAGGCTTTACCAAAACTGCCAAACATCGGCCGATAATGCACCGGTTGTGGTGTGGGGATAGACGCATTAGGATCGCCCATTGCCGCTGCGGCAATCATGCCGCCTTTTAATATCAGCGACGGTTTCACCCCGAAAAATGCCGGACGCCATAACACCAAATCAGCAAATTTACCGGCTTCAATGGAACCGACTTTATGGGAAAAGCCATGGGTAATCGCCGGATTAATGGTGTACTTGGCAATGTAACGTTTTACCCGGAAGTTATCTGCATCACCTTCGCCACGCCCGGCATCTTCTTTCAAAGGTCCTCGCTGTACTTTCATTTTATGCGCGGTCTGCCAGGTGCGAATGACCACCTCACCTACCCGCCCCATCGCCTGGGAATCTGAAGACATAATGGCAAACGCTCCGGTATCGTGAAGAATATCCTCAGCGGCAATGGTTTCGCGGCGGATACGTGATTCGGCAAACGCCACATCTTCGGCAATCGATGGATCCAGATGATGACACACCATCAACATATCCAGATGTTCATCTATAGTGTTGATACTAAATGGTCGCGTGGGATTGGTGGACGAAGGAATAACATTTTCGGCTGAGATAGCTTTGATAATATCCGGCGCATGACCACCACCAGCACCTTCGGTGTGAAAAGTATGAATGGTGCGGCCTTTAAAGGCAGCCAGCGTGGTTTCTACAAAACCTGATTCATTGAGCGTATCGGTATGGATCGCCACCTGAACATCCATCTCTTCGGCCACGGATAAACAATTATCGATAGCAGCAGGTGTAGTACCCCAGTCTTCGTGCAATTTCAGGCCGATAACGCCAGCTTCAATCTGTTCTCTGGCAGGTTCTGGTTGGGAGACATTTCCTTTGCCAAAAAACCCCATATTCATCGGAAAGGCTTCAGCGGCTTCCAGCATCCGGTGAATATGCCAAGGTCCTGGCGTACAGGTGGTTGCATTGGTTCCGGTTGCCGGTCCGGTGCCACCGCCCAGCATGGTGGTTATCCCCGACATCAGGGCTTCTTCAATTTGTTGAGGACAGATCCAGTGAATATGACTGTCGATACCACCCGCGGTAAGAATCATGCCTTCGCCGGCAATGACCTCGGTGCCGGCACCTAAAGGAATCGTTACGTCAGGTTGAATATCTGGATTTCCGGCTTTGCCAATGGCCCATATATGTCCATCTTTGAGCCCCACATCGGCTTTGATAATGCCGGTAACGGCATCCACTATCAGGGCATTGGTAATCACTGTATCAGCGACTTCAGAAGATACTTTCTGTGACTGCCCCATCCCATCGCGGATGACCTTTCCACCACCGAACTTGACCTCTTCACCGTAGGTGGTGAGGTCCTGTTCGACTTCAATCCATAATTCTGTATCGGCCAGTCGGATTTTGTCGCCAACAGTGGGGCCAAACATTTCGGCATAAGCCTGCCGATCAATTTTCAGACTCATGATAAAGCTCCCAGCACACGACCAGCAAAGCCATAAACCTGTCGCAAACCGGACAACGCAACCAATTCGACGGTACGTGTTTGACCAGGCTCAAACCGGACAGCGGTACCCGGAGCAATATTTAAGCGAAATCCATATGCCTTATCGCGATCAAACTGCAAAGCATCGTTGACTTCAAAAAAATGATAATGCGATCCAATCTGTACCGGCCGGTCGCCGCTGTTGGAGACATCAAGAGTGATTTGTTCGCGATCTACATTCATCTGTAAATCGCCTGGTTTTACTCGCATTTCTCCGGGAATCATAGTCAGTATCCTCAGATAATTGGGTTATGCACGGTGACCAGTTTGGTGCCGTCAGGAAAGGTGGCTTCGACCTGAATTTCCGGCAGCATTTCAGCAATACCCTCCATCACATCATCCAATGTCAGTAATGTCGCACCATAGTCCATCAATTCAGCAACCGTTCGGCCATCTCTTGCCCCTTCCATAATCGCCGCCGAGATATAGGCAACCGCTTCCGGGTAATTCAGCTTCAGACCTCGGTCTTTACGTCGCTCGGCCACCAGTGCCGCGGTAAAAATAAGTAATTTATCTTTTTCTCTAGGAGTCAGTTCCATTGCTTTTTCAACCTTGTTTATCTTTATCTAGGTAGCCCAAATGCGAGGCCGGACAGCTGATCGCTTGCCATACCACGGACGCAGGCAGTGCCATAATTTTTCAAAATATATTTTGGCTTCCTGGGCACAGGGACCAATATAACGTGCCGTGAATATATCCGGCAGTGCTGAAACGCCATAATCGGCTGAAGAATCAATATTAATGTCCTGACAGCTTTGCAGGATCTCTGCAGGCGCAGTGCCAGCGGCCACCACGAAACTGCCAAATACCACTTGGTTATGTAATCCGGCCATTGAACGCAGCACTCTGCTATCTGGATCCAGTAATGCAGACTCATTCCAGATTAATCTGTCTTCACGTTTAATCAGTAACTTTTGGCGAAAACGCCCACTAGTCCAGCGCTCACCACTTGCCTGCCTGCCCAGACAAACCACTTCCCAACCCGCAAATACGGCTGTTTCACTAAGATTAACCTGAGTATTAAGCGCCACATCAGCGCCGTTAAATACGATATTTTCCTGCGGCAGCCATTCTAATTGACCATTATCATCAATCGTCATTTCAATTTGTTGACTGGCCTGACGACCAGCTGACTTATACCATTTGGTGGCGCCTGGAGTGGTTAGCACTGCGGATGATTCGGTTTGCATTTGCACCGTTAATTGCAGATTATCGCCACCTGCCACGCCACCGGGAGGGTGAATAATCACGCCATGGGCAGGATTATCACCTTCAGGGTAAAGAATTTTCTGAATCACCAACGGCCCATAATGCTGTCGACGGGCAAGGATGGTTTTATTAATGCGGCTATCGAAGATCAGTTTGAGACTGGCATCCCAGCCAGTCATCAACTGATTAATTACGGGTTTATCATTTTGTTGTGTTAATTCTGAGTAAACATTCATGCCAACACACTCCTTCATGTTGGACATAGAGCATCATATTTAAGCGCCAATAACAAACGCTTATACCGTCAAATATTTCTTTATCGTGTCGGCATCAACGTCAGCCCGCATATCCTCGTGGATAAATTTGCCTTTTTCAATCACGATAATACGGTCAGCAACTTCCATTGTGAAACTCAATACCTGCTCAGAAACGATAATGGTGATTTCACGCATTTTACGAATTTCATTCAACACCTTGGCAATGTCTTTGATGATGGAAGGTTGAATGCCTTCCGTCGGTTCATCCAGCAGTAATACTTTGGGATTGGTCACCAAAGCCCGGGCAATCGCCAACTGTTGTTGCTGCCCACCTGAAAGGTTACCCCCCTTGCGATGCCGCATATCATGTAACACAGGAAACAAGGCAAATATCTCATCCGGAATTTGTTTCATTTTCGACACCTGCAGACCTGTTTCGATATTTTCCTGCACCGTTAAGGTTGGAAAAATCATTCTTCCCTGCGGTACATAAGCAATTCCATTGGCAACACGGTTGTGACTTTCCATACTGCCGACTTCAGTCCCTTCAATACTGACTTTATCTGATTGACTGGGCAGGATCCCCATCAGGGATTTGAATAACGTGGTTTTACCCATTCCGTTACGTCCCATAATGGCCAGCGTTTCATTTTTACCGACTTTAAAGCTGATGTCATGAATAACCTGGCTCTGGCTGTAACTTACTTGCAAATTTTCTACTTCAAACATGGTTAATCTCCCAGCTTAAAATCAATGCCCAAGATAGACTTCAATGACTTTTTCATCCGCCTGAACATTGTCCATCGTCCCCTCAGCAAGAATTTTGCCTTGGTGCAGAACGGTGACTTTACGGGCGATTTTCTTCACAAACTCCATATCATGCTCAATCACTATCACCGATCGATTCTGGCAAATCCGATTGAGCAATTCGGCGGTTTCATCGCGCTCTTTGGCGCTCATTCCGGCCACTGGCTCATCCAGCATTAATAATTCCGGGTCCTGCATCAGTAACATGCCAATCTCCAGCCATTGTTTCTGACCATGACTGAGAATCGCCGCTTCAGTATCAAGAAAGTTTTCCAACTGAATTTCTTTGGCCACTTCATTAACGCGTTTAATCACTTCATCAGTGGTCTTGAAAAACAGACTGCCAAATACACCACGTCCTTCCGGATATGAAACTTCAAGATTCTGGTACACCGTCAGGTTTTCGTAGATAGATGGCGTTTGGAATTTACGACCAATACCTGCCCGAACGATTTCATGTTCGGCCATCTTGGTCATTTGTTTGTTTTTAAAACTAATCGAACCGGAACTGGATTTGGTTTTGCCGCAGATCAGATCCAGTAAGGTGGTTTTACCTGCTCCGTTAGGACCAATAACCACTCGCAGTTCATTCTTATCGATATACATAGTTAACGAATCGACTGCTTTGAAGCCATCAAATGAAACGGTGAGATCTTCAATTGCCAGCAAAAAATCTGTTGTAGTTGTCATTATTTAGCTCCCTCGGTGGTGGCTTCAGATTCAATCTTAGTGGCAGATTTTTTTTCTGATTGCACTGGTTTATCAAATAATGGCTTTAAAAACTTCACTTTGGGTGCATATTTGTTGTAAATACCCGCCAATCCATTTGGGAAAAACATCACCACTGCGATAAACAACCCACCCATCAGGAATAACCATAATTCAGGGAAAGTTTCTGAAAACGCCGTTTTACCGTAATTCACCAACAAGGTGCCGTAGACCACACCAACCAATGACATACGGCCACCGACAGCAGCGAAAATAACCATTTCAATCGAAGGAACGATGCCGACAAAAGACGGTGACATAAAGCCCACTTGCAAGGTAAACATCGCACCGCCGATGGCAGCAATGACGGCTGATACACAAAATACGAATATTTTGAAATTGGAAACGTCATAGCCTGAAAAACGCACCCGATCTTCCTTGTCTTTCATCGCCAGAAGCAGTTGACCGAGTTTGCTGGTGAGAATGAATTTACTCACCATAATGACGCCCAATAGCAAAATAGCATTGATGAAATATAGGATATATTTGGAAGAATCATCCCGAATATCCCAGCCGTTTAAGGTTCTCAGATCGGTAATACCGTTAATACCGCCAGTAAATCCCTGCTGACCAACAATCAATACCGTCAGAATCACCGCAATGACCTGCGTGATTATCGCAAAGTAAACACCGCCTACCCGACGCTTAAACATCGAGTAACCAATGATAAAAGCAAATATCGACGGCACCAGAAGAATAGCTAATAAGGTAAAAGTGAAACTTTCAAAAGGCACCCAAAACCATGGTAACTCGGTCAGCTGATTCCAATCCATAAAGTCTGGAATACCTGGCGTAGTCTGAATACTGGTGCTTTCCGGATCAGAGGCTTCGAGTTTCAAGAACATGGCCATCGCATAGCCACCCAGGCCAAAAAATATCCCTTGTCCTAAACTTAAAATGCCGCCATATCCCCACAACAACACCAGACTGACCGCTGCAAAAGCGTAGGTCAGATATTTTCCGACCAGATTTAACCGGAACAAGTCTAATGCCAGAGGTAATACCACTAAAATCAGCAGTGCCAGAATACCAAGGGCAATCGCCCCACTCTTACCACCTAAAAATCGCTCATAGACAAAAT
>TARA_R100000654_G_scaffold839_1_pt1 | contig 28468 bp, 20 predicted proteins | sample TARA_R100000654 | Tara Oceans TARA_R100000654 (sample SAMEA2622473) | marine metagenome | biome: marine biome (ENVO:00000447); feature: surface water layer (ENVO:00002042); material: "saline water (ENVO:00002010), including plankton (ENVO:xxxxxxxx)" | depth 5 m
GCAGGTATAAGACAAGATTATATTGATCAATCAGTATCACTTAATCTTGCTTTTCCTTCTGAGGCAACTCCACGTTGGATAAATCAAGTACATATGGAAGCATGGAAACATGGCATAAAAACTTTGTATTATATGCGTACTGAGTCTGTACTGAGAGGAGATATAGCCGCAGCAGCTATGGATCCTAATTGTTTAAGCTGCGATGGTTAATATAAATTAATAATATGGGAAAGCGATTTACATTTGCTGATGCAAAAGCAAAAATAAAAGAATTAGAAGATAAAATTGAATCTTTAAATTTAGATACAGGAGATAATATTTATTCTTCTTCAGAAAATAAAATAATAAAACTATATAAAGTATGGGCATTACTAGGCCCGGTGTTTGGTTTTGTTGTTGGATTATTATTCTTTTAAACAAATAAAGGGGCCTAAACAGCCCCTTTTTTTAATACTCACCTTTATACATTGTGCCAATTATTTTTTTTTCTTTTGTTAAATTATTATCTTGCACGTTATTAGTTAAGCTTACCTCTGCGTTTTCTGAAGCTTCAACCTCAGGGTTATTACTATCTTCTTCGCCTCCTCCGTCGTAAAATTTATTTGTTTTAAATAAATTTTCTCTATTTTCTTTATCTTTTACTGTCATATCTTGCACAGATTGAAATCTAGATTTTGCAGCATCTACGCTATCATATTTACCTTTCATAAACTGTTTTTCAGCCCATTGTTGTTTTCTATCTTCTGCTCTTTTCTTTCTTTCGTCTAATCTAGCTTTTTGTAATTTCATTCTTAAAGCTTTTTTTCTATCTCTAAAAGCAGCTTCTTTCTTTCCATCTTTATCAAGATCAGACGTTCTTACATTTATTAAACCTCTTTGAGTGTAGCTTATTTCTTTTTTAATATCTTTTTTTGAATCTACAAATTTTTGTTTTCTTTTTTCTTTTTTAGTTCTTGCGGATTCAAAATTTTTACTAAGTCTTTCTCTTTCTGCATCAACAGTATTATCAATATTAGGTGAAGAAATTTTCATTTTTTTTTCTTCTTCCTTAGATTTTTTTCTTAAAGATTCTATACCACTAAAGGCGCTTAGTGAAGGTAATGGTGTATTTCTCATAATTATATTGCTTTATTTGCGGATTTTTCCCAAGGAAATGATCTATGCCCTTCAGGCAAAGCTTTCCCGTTATAAATTATTTTTTTATCGTTAGTTCTAGGGTATTTACAACCCATCCAATATACAAAAGAATTATCATAGTTTAATTTACCAGACTTCATATCTTTTACATGTTGTTTCTCATGTGCTATAACTTTTTTTCTTTTTTCTTTTGGCAATCCTTCCCTGATTTGTATTGTGCCGTCTTTATGTGCTTTTCCAAGTACACCATTAGGTAAATTTTCTAATTTTTTAATAGGGCTTACTATCCTCGAGCTTTTTCTGCTCTTTTTCTTTTTCTTTTTCTTTTTCTTTTTAAATATTTCTGGATAATCTCTTTTAATAGGGTCTTCCATTAATAAATCCCACTGATTAAAACCTAAAGATAAAGCTATAGATTGCCACGCTTCAGTATCTTTATCCATAGCTAATTTTAAATTTCTAGCTTTTTGCAATACTCTATCTGCAGGTAAATTAATTATTGCAGAAGAAAGTTGTCCTGCTGCCATTAATGCTGGATTATTAATATTATATAAAGGCAACGTTTTCATTTTTTCTAATTCTTGTTTATATTGAAAAGCACGCCCTACTGACATTAGTTTACTTATTTTAGAATCTAACGGTGGAGAAAGAGTTGTAATTTCCATAAAAGATTTTTGATAATCTTTTCTATTAGTTTTTTTCAAACCTAACTCTTTACCATATGTTTGTAAAATAATATCCTGTATAACATTTTTTGCTGTAACAGCAACGGCCCCAGCTAATCCCATACCTCTTAATAAAGTATCAAATATACTATTTGCAGATCTAAGATACTTATTCTTTTTAGCCATTTCTCTAGCCTTTTCATCTTCTTCATCATCTCCATACATTAAAGCAAATAAAGCATTTTGTAAACCTGTAAATATAATATTTTGAACAGCACCGTACCATACAATTTTAGAAACATTTGTTTTCCAATCGCCTCTTTTGTTTTTTAAGTCTAGAATAGCTTTTTTCATCAATCTAGTATATTGTATAGGTGTGTTAGCAAAAGCTAGCACAACGCGTCCTAAAGGGCTTGCTTGTTGCATAGAAACTCTATCTGGTCGAGAGGATTGTTGAGCTTCTTCAGAAAGCTCTTTCCAATCTAAATATGCTTGTTCTTCAGCTTGCTTTTGATCCATACCTTCTTTCATAAGAGATCTAATTCTATTTCTATAAAATGTAGCACCACCAAAAGATATTGCAAAACTATCTGCAAATTGAGTTGGTATAAATCCTTTTTTAAGTATATAAGCAATACCGGCTCTATACTTATTATTAGACAATTCAGCTGCTTTTGCTATTTCATCAGCATTAACATCTGTTTGTAAGCCACCTCTTCTTTGTTTTAGAAAATCTGAGTTAAAAAGAAAACTAAAGTCTTTCCAAAATTGTGGTTGATTAGCAAAAGCTTGTGCAATTCTTAAAGGATTATTATCACTAAAATTTGTATAGTTTACAGCAGATAATGTTTGAAGAAGTGCAGATCTACTATTAAAGAACATTATACCACCCACAGAATTATTTAGCCAGTTTAACCATTGATTAGCTATTTTATTTTGTCCGGTAGGTCTATTACTTCCGGTTGCCATTCTGTAAAGCATATCTTTTAAAGCTTCTACATAATTATCACCATATATAGCTTTAAGTTTATTTAAATTTTCTTTGCTATACACAGTTTCAACAGCTTCTCTCCAGTCTTTTAAAAAATCTTTTCTTTTAACATTATCTAAATCTTGAATTATATCCGTTGTTATAGTACCAGCTAACCAATCAGAAGAAGGTTTAGGATATGCATTACCTAATAATTGTTGGATTTGATTTGCAAAATTTAATAGTTCACTATTTTTTTCAACATGTTTAACAATAGCATCAATATCTTTTTTAGCAGTACCTTCGGGTAACATATTTTGTTTATTCCATATATATAATCTTACAGCATTTTGATTATCAAAACCTCTAACTGCTTCTTGTCTTAAATTAGCAGGTGTATTTTTAATTTTACCTTTAAGATTATTCCATGCATCTAACGTAACTTGTTTAGCGCTTTCATATTCAGAAATACCTCTAGCGTAAGGTGCTATAATATTATCTTTATACCATTGCAACTGTTGCTCACCAACTTTTCCTTTACCAAGTGTTACATATACAAGGCCCATATAATCTTCTGCTGAATAAGGAACAAAAAATTTAAAAGGATTGTTCTTTTTACCAAGCATATTAGCTCTAGATTCAGAATATTTTGCATTTCTATCTTTACCTGTAGTTTCTTCTAATATTATATTGAACTCTTCACTTAATTTTTTAGAAGCAAGATCTGTATCATAAGTTTTTTCTATACCTTCTTTAGCTAACTTTTGCTGTGTATTATCTTTATAAAAGTTTTTATCATATACATTACCTGTTGATAACTCTCTTAATTTTAAATCAAATCCGGGTATTTCAAAATTAAAGTATCTAATTAAAGATGAATCACCTATTTTAAAATATGATGGCATATGTTGTTTATAAACTTTATTTACCATATCATCATACTTTATAGGTATATGTGCTATTCTATATGATTGTAACAACTTTTTAAAATCAGCTTTATTGCCTTGTGGATTATGCATATAATCTACAGCAGCCATAGCTATACCAACAGCTGGAGTCATATGTTCTAATCTATATATTCCTTTTATTATTGCATTTCCGTCTTTATCTAATATGTTATCAGGTAAAAAATCATAAATACCAGCAGATCTAATTAAACCTTTAGGATTATTATTCATAGAAATCATAAGTGCTACAGACTCATCTATACCAACTCCCGCTTCTTTAATTTTATCAACAAATTCTAATAAAGCTTTATTGTTTTCTATAGATTTTTTTCTTAAAAATTCTATACCATTTTTTGTAAGTGATGACTTACTTTGTTTATGTAATGGAACAGTTAAATTAGCATCATAATTTGAATACTCTTTACCTTTTTGTAATTTTAAACTACTTACAAAATCATTAAAATCTTTTACATTATTAAATAGTCCATATCTTTGACTACCTTTTTTACCTTCATATATTACAGTGCCATCTACCATTTTTAATGTACCATCACCCATTTTTGAAGGTGCAGTAAATCCTGGCCCTAAAAATTTATTTATAAAGTTAACGTCGTTAATTCTTTTAAAAACATCACCTAATTGTTTTCTAACTCTAGTTTGAAATTCTTTATCATTATAATCAATATTTAAATCATGACCTGTAATAATTTTAACTAATGTTTTGTAATTTTTTAATTCAGCTTCATCTAATACTTTATTAGTAAGCCATTTAACTAATTCATATTTTTCTCCGGTACTTGGAATTATAAATGTACCTGCTTCTTTTATATCTTTAGATAATTTATCATATGCGGTTTGAAGCTCATTTGCAAGTTTATCAGATCTATTTTGATTTATGTCTTTAGGAATATCTAAAGCATCTAAAGCTGATTTAAAATTATATTTATGATTACTTAAAAAATTATTATCAAGTTCTTGTAATATTTTTCCTTTTACATTAATAAAATCTATGCCTTTGCTTTTTGCTAAAGACTTAATAATATTAGTACTTGCTAAATCTATGCCAAAATCATTATTAAAAGCATCGTTAACTTCTTTATTATTAAGTATAAGTTCCCTACCAAGCTGTGTACCAAAAGCTTGATTTAATGATTTTTTACGATCGCTTTTAGTACTAGCAGGTTGATCAGGTGTAATATCTTTACCTAAATAATAATCAATAAATTCTTGATCACTAGGAGGATTTTCTTTACTCCAGATTTGTGAAATACCACTTCCCCTGTTAAAATTAATATTATCTAATGCAATGTTTTTTAAGTTTTTTACATTTTTATCTAAAAAGTTTTCAAATGATTTACCTTTACCTAAAACAGGTTTTACAAGATTAAATAATTGTTTTTGTAAAAACTTATTTCTTTCTCTATCTCTTAAATTTACTTTTTTCTTACCTTCAACTTTTTTATCTGTTAAAGCTTTACCAACTTTAATAGCTGTTAAAGGTATAAGTTTTTTAGCCTTTTCAATTAATTCAGGTGTAGCTAATTTTTGTGCTGCGGACTCTTGAATGCTAATTTCTTGATTACCAGTATCTTCAACTTTTACTTGTTTTGCTTCTGGTTTATCAAGTCTATCTTCAACTTTAGTTTTTTCACTTTCTTTAAATAAATCTTTTCTAGCGTCTAACTTTCCAAATCTTGTATTAGCAAATATAAATTCACCAAAGCCTTCCACTCCAACTTTAGTACCGTCCGCTCTTGTTTGTTCGGGATCAAATTTAACTAACCTGTCGGTTACATTATCAATTATTCTATTTGCTTCTTCCTGACTTTCAGCTCTGCTCCTAATATAATTATTAATAACTCTATCTCTTTGTGTTAAAGATTCATATATGTCATTAAATACTCTAGGATTTTGAAAGTCCTGTTTAGTTTTTACTGTTTTAGGAATTAAATTATTTATTTCTTCTAAAACACTTTTGGAAGAAGCAAGATCTTTTTTTGTATTTCGTTTTATTTTTCTTAATGATCTTTGTAATTCTTCTCTTCTTGCTCTAGTTTCTGGTGTAATATTAAATTCAGATTCTCTTTCTTCTATTAATCTTAATTCTTCAACAATCTCTTTTTCATCTGGTGTTGATTGAGATGTTTTTACAGATGAAGGTAGTTTTAATTGTTCAACTGGCTTACCATTAAATTCATTATATTTTAATAAAAAAGGTATAACATCTTCACCAGATTTTACATTTTCAAAATTTAAAACATCCAAAGTATCATTACCTAAAAACTTAGTTAATTTTTCACCAATTTCAGCAAGAATGCCTGCATCTTCAACAGTAACATTTTCTTCTGTTAAATTTTCACCTCTTAAAAAATCAGATATAGATGTAAAATATTCTTTATTATATTGTTCAGTTCCTGGCATAAGACCATCAATTAGTAATCTACGCTCAGTGGCCATTAAAATTCTACTTATTTTAGAATCATTTTTACTTATAGATTCTAATTCTGCTATTAAGTCAGACATAGTTTCATTATCCAAATTTTGTTGGATAACATGCATAGCCTCATGATGTACCACATTAGCGGCCACTCCAGCACCTACAACACCCCCTTTACCTCGGAAAGCTTGCCTGACATTTTGATCTATTGTAACCAAAAATGTTTTTTCGCCTTGTGGTAAATATCCAGCAAAATTTTCATTATTAATAAGGCCCTCTGCAACTGACTTTTTATCTAAGTTATTTTCTTTAGCCCATTTTTCAAAAGCTTTTCTTGTTTTAAAATTTTTATATGTAGTATTAGCAAATACCCCATCTTCTTGTTCATTTATATATTTACCAAGTGTTTTATCTGAAGCTAAATATTGTTGCTCAGCTAAAATAATTTGCATTTGTTCTTGTACGTTAGCTAAGTTCTCTTTATTTTTTTCAGATTTTTTTACATCAAATGGTCTATCAGACAATGAATTCTTTAATGTTTCTCTTTCCTGTAATAATTTTTGTTGCTCTAATGCTAGCTCACCAAATTTAACTCTTGTTTTAGGGTCAAACTTGTCAATTCTTCTACTATAAATTAAATCTTCTACAGTATCTAATTCATCAATTTCTTGTATATATTGTTCTTCGGTAATTGCTCCTTTATCAAGTTTATCTTTAGCTTTTTTCCTTCTTACATTAATTTGATCTCTTGTTGTATTAGAACCTTGCTCAAATAAACCTCTATAAGCTTCTTTTCTAGCTTTTCTTATTGCTCTAGCACCAGCACTTATACCAGGAGACGCAAAAGCAGCTTGGGTAAAAGATTCTTTTAAACGCATAGGGTCATAAACATTAATACTTAAGTTGTTGCCATCAGCATCTTTAACTTTTTTTAATGCTTCATTTACACCTGCTATTATTAAAGGTTCTTGAATAAACCCTTCTGTTGTTGCCTCCCCTAATACACTTACAGTGGGATTAATATAATTTCTCCAATTAGTTGCATTAACTTTAGCATTTTTCAATCCTTGTTTTATATAACCTTTTTGAAAAGCTTTAAAAACAGGTTTAGGTGTTGCTTTAACCAGTCCTTTAGTTAAAAATTGAGCGCCTTTACCAAGTAAAAAACCAGCTCCAACCCTTTCTGAAGCTGCAACAAGTGCAGCAGTTATATCAGAGGTTTTAAGATCTATTTCATTATTATCAAACATTTCTTGTAATAAATCAATTTGTTCAAAGTTTGATAATTCACTTACATTCTTATCCATAGATTTAGCTTTTTCAGCTAAAGCGGTATCTAATGTTTCTTTTATAATTTGGCCTTTTTCTAAAAAATAATTTGCTAAACCTCCAGACATCATAGCCATACCGGTATATACAGTTTGCTGGCCAAGACCTTGTTGTACGTCTCTAAAAGTTATACCATCTTCATCATAAAAAGCGTTATTACCTAATGCTTCTAAAATAGGTTCAAATCTTTTAGACTTAACATAATTTTCAGCAAATCTATTTTGTTCTTTTTGTATTTCTTTTGTATAATACTCTATAGGATCTCCTTTAATTGGTCTGCTTTTTTCATCAATATAATTATTTAATTTTCTTTGAAGAATTTCATCTTTTGAAGGCGTAAAACTAAAACCTCCATATTTTTTAGATGCTTCTTCTGCCTCTTTAAGCATTCTTGCTCCTCTTCTACCCGATGTAATATCATCTAGCCTTGTTTGTAATTTATTTATTCTATCTTGAGAAGATTTTAATGCAATATTTTCAGGAGTTGATCTTAATTCAAGAAAAGAAGAAGCAATACCCGCTTTAAAGCTTTTAGGTAAAGGAATATTTCCAAAAAAAGAGCTATTATCTAAATAGTTATCTCTTAATTGTTCTTTTTTTTCTTTTTCCTCTTGTGTTAAAAATTCATTATATTGATTATTTACATTTTTATTGAAAGCATCTTCATATGTTTTAATAAGATTATTCATACTAGAAGAATTACCCGCTGCCTGAGCAAATAAAGTATTGCTATAATTGTTAAGCTCTTTATTGGCTTCTGTATAAAATATTTTATTTTTTCTAATTTTTTCTTCTAGTTCTTTTCTTTTTTTATCAACTTTAGGTTTTATTTGTTCTAAAATAGCGTTTTGCATATTTTTAAACTGAGGGTCTTCATAAAAGCTATTAAATATTTCATTAGATTTTTTTTCATATTCTTTATCTCCTAAAGAACTAGGTTTAATATCTTTAAATTTATTATCTAAAGATTTATAAACGGCATTAGCATCTGTGGGTATTTCTTTTAAATTATTTTTGTCCTCAAAACTAGGTATAATAAAACGATTAAAATTTTGTGGTTCTACAGTTTTTTTAGGGCCTATTACTTCCTCTTCAGATTGATTTGAAGTTTCAATCTGTGTTGCATTTTTACCTTCTTCAGTTAATAAAAAAGCCTGAAGTTCATCATCTGATATATCACGTATTTCACCGTTTGCTAATCTAAATGTTGGCATATTATTTAATCTTCGGATTATTATTTACATTATCTAAACTACTACCGTTTCGTATATATTCATCAAGCTTTTTAGGATCTAATACTTCTTCTAATGTTATACCATCAACTGGTGCAAACTTTTGACCTCTTAGAACAAATCTAGGATAAAAGCCTTCTTTTATAGCTTCATCCATATTTTTAAAATTGGTTCTTTCATCACCTATATCATTATAATAAACCCGTTCCAGCTTATTATCATCACCAGTCTCTATTCGTTGTTGTCCAAGTACAAGATTACCCAAATTGGGAGTATTTTTTAATTTTTTAGCAATTTCTTTTATTTTTTCTCTATCACTTTTTTCATTAAATGAATAATCATCTTCGAATTTATTAGCCCCTTTGAGTTTTATAAAATAATTAGTAAATCCTTTTAATGAGTCGTCAAACTTTGTAATATTAGATTCTTTTCCTGATGGTGAAGGAGTTGTTAATTTAGCTATATCGGCTTTAGATTTTAAAAGCTTTTCTTTTGCTTCAAATGCTTTAATTTCATCTGCTTGATCAGTAAAGGCAATTTTACCTGTATCTCCTTTCTTCCTTGCTAAAGCATCGTTATATTGATTATAAAAATCATTAACATATTTTGTTTTTAAATGAGATTTAAAAGCTTCACCAATAGGTACTCTTTTGCCTTCAGCATTATTCATTAAACTTTTACTTGTAAGTATTGCTTCAATATCTTCATAAGTACCACCCTTATCTAATCTATCTGCTAATTCTTTATCACCAGATTCTATAGCACTTTTAGTTACATCATCTATAAATGTATTTACTGTATTAAGAGTATAATCATCTGTATCTAAAGCATATTGCGCATATTTTTTAATTTCATCGCCTTCTCCCAGCGCATCTAAATATGTAGTAAAAGAAGTACTAGCAACATCATTTAGTTTTCCATTTTCAATTTTTTCATAGTTCAAAGAGGTTAAGCCGTCTCCGTCTTTTCTAATAGAATCATTAATTTTTGCTTCAATAACAGAACCTACTTCTGTATCTGTATAATCTTTTATAGCAGTTTCAGGTTTATATAATACTCCAGGAAGTCTATCTATTTGTGATAAAGGAACTTCTATTTGTTCTTTTTTGCCTTCTTCATTATTATAAGTTCCCACAAGTTTTACTTGCCCGTTTTTCATATTTTGAAATTCTAAAGAAGCATTATTAGTAAGTATTTCTACAAGAGGTTGCATTTGTTCAGGAAGATTAGCATTAGATAAATTACCTGCTTCAACTCCAGCTAAATATTTTTCACCTAATTGTTCAAAAGCTTCTGCCGCTATTTTAAATTGTGGTATTTGTCCCTCTAACTCTGACATAATAGATTGATATGTAGAATTACTTATACCTCCTTCTGAAATAGGTTTATTTCGCATTACATCAGCTTGATTAGCTACTTCAATTAATTTTGCCGAAAAATTACCTTTAGCTAAATTTAAATTATCGTACTCAGTAGTATCTGTTATTCGCCAAGAATTTATTGTTGTACGATGATTATTAGCTCTTATCTCTGCCTCTTGTGCCGCTAATCTATCTTCTCTTTGCTGATTAATTCGATTTCTTCTTTGGTTTTGTTGAGCTTGTAAAATACGAGCAGCATCTTGTGCTCCTGCTTTCATACCTTCATCTACAAAGTCTGCATCTGTATATACAGGAAAAGGATTTTTAACTATAGGAATACTTCCAAAACCTTTACTAAAATATGTTGCCATTATTAAAATTTATTAATATTATTTAATCATATCCATATTGCCTGAAACAACATTACCTGCCCCAGTTGCAGCTTGAGATAACCCGCTTAAAAGCATTCCTCTTTGTTTTTCATCTGCAGCTTGAGCTCTATTCATAGCCTGTGTTTTCATACCATATATAGAAGCAAGTCTATTAAATTGAGCCTGTTGTACTGCCATATCACCTCCAGCGGCCATTTGTCTTGCTTTAAAATCTGTATCGGCTGCAAACATAGCCGCTCTATTTTCAGCTTGTGCATTGGCTAAATTAAGTCTATTCATAGCTCCAAATTCATCTCTTGCAAATTGATTAGCTTGAGCAGCATTAAACTGATTCATTTGAGCTTCTGTACCAAAACTTTGTAATGCAAATTGATTAGCAGCTTGTGTATTGAAACGAGAAGCATTATTTAAAGCTGATGCTTTAAAAGCAGCTGCTTGATTAGCAGCATTAGCGCTAAATTGAGCCGCAGTGTTTTTAGCAGCAACATTAAATTGTTGTTGGCCTAAATCAAACTGTGAGGCTAAATTTTGCTGAGCTAATTGTTCTCTTTGAAGCTGCATTTCACCTTGAGCTCTAAGCATTTCATTTTGTTTTACTTGCTTATCTATATCTGCTGAAATACCTGCTTTTGATTTAGCGGCAGCCAGTGCAAGTGCTGTAGCACCACCAGCCCCTGTTCCTGCTTGTGCAGCAAGATCCTGTGATGCGGCTAATGATTGATCAGCTTCTTGAGCTGCCATTTCCGCAGCAGCCGTAGATACTTGTAAATTAGAAAATTCATTACTAAGTCCTGTATCTTCTCCTCTTAAAAGACCATCAACATTTGTTTGAGAAGCAGTATATCCTTGCGCATCATAACCAATAGCGGTCATAGATTTAGGATCACCTAATTGTGGTAATCCTACTTGAGCAGCGGATGCCATATCAGCAGCATCTGTAGGAGTGGGTTTATAACTTGAACCTTCCATGCCCTCATAAGCATTTTTAAACTTAAAGTTCATTACCTTTTTTTCCATCATTTTAGCTGCTTTTTCTGCTTTTCTTCTTTCCCTTCTTTTTCTTCTTCTTCCAAAAAGAGAGCCAATACCTTTTATAAGGCCACCAGCAGCACCAGCTACAGCACCTATTAATAATGCTGATGTAGCAAAAGTTAATTCAGGAACTTTTAATATCCCTACTTCTAATAAAATCATCATAATCTTTTTTTGTTAATGAAAAATTATATTCTTCTAATTTATCTAAATTTCTATATTCAAAAGGATTTTGAAAAACATTTTGAAATATAGTTTTTTCATGAGCATACACTATTCTACGAGTGCCTGCTTTTGCAAACCCTACATAAGGAGCAACATAATCTTGTTTACCATTTTGAGTTGCTACAGTAACGTAGCCATCTAATAAAAACCAAACATGATCTCTTTTATGTATACACCCTACTACATAAGCACCCTGTGCTAAAATCATTCTTCTTAAATATATACCTGTTGCAAAATTATGTTCAAAAACACATAACTTACTATCCTCTCTTACTAAGTTTCCGTTATTGTGTATTAAGTTATCGTTATTTTCTTTTAAAAAAGCTTTATCTAAAAAATCTGATACTTTTTCGTCAAAAGATTTTAATTGTAATTTATTTTTAATTAATTTAATTAGATTCATATTATTTATTTAATTACTTGAATTTACTGCTTCAGAATTTATTGCAAAAAGTTCAGCTTTTTCATTAGCATTTGCGGCCGGTAATTTAATTCTAACTTTCATGAAAATACCTTTTACACCGGATACAAGCTTAGTAGCATCGGCAACAACAGAACCACTTTGTAACTTATATGTTGTTTCTTGTGAAACTATTGGTGCAAAATATTTACCTTCTTTTTCCTTAAATGGAAATGTTATTATTGTACTCATTATCCGTTTTGTGTTATATTTATTGTATGATTACTAACACCTGTAACTCTTGTATTTAATTTTTGAATTACAACTGTACCTGTTCTAGAACTACCGGTTGTATTATCAGCAACATTAATTGTAAAAGGATAATTACCTCCATATATATTAATATTATCTGGGTCAACAATAACTGCTTGAGATGTAGTTGGATTTACAGCTACGCCTTGAGCTGTTGCTGCTGCTAAATATATCCAATCTTGATTAGGTGTTGCTTGTACAACTATATTAGCTTTTTCAGAGGCTACATCACCTATTACTAAATTACTATTACCACTTGCGCTAAAAGTATGTGAGCTAGCTATACTACCCATAGCAGCAGTAACTTCACCGCTACCTGTTATAGTTGCAGTAGCTGTAGTATTTTCATATATTTTAGGAAGTACAATTTGTGCTTCATAATAATCTTGTGTATAACTAGTAGCAAATGTTATTGTTTCTGTTATAGCTGTATCTTCTACATTATATGCAACAGCATAAGAGCTTGGCAGCATAACTTTTGTTGTACCTGTTACATTTATACGCAATGTTGCAGTTCTTTGACTACTGGCAACATAAGGGCTTATAGTATAAGCATTTCCAACTGAAGTTCCAGTAGGTGGTGTTAATGTACCAACTGAAGGGCTAGCCCAGGTAAGTGTATATAATTGAGTAGCACTTCCTGAAAAAGTCATATTTTCATTAGTAGGATTGGCAGGCATTGTAACTGGAACATTATATGTTATTTGATTAGTTTGCCTTGTATATGCAAGAGGAGTAGTTATAATATTACCACCCATACCTGAGTGATTTACACAATAATAATATAATGGGCTAGGTGTAGATGAGCTTACAACTATTTGAGTATAAGAACCAGCTTGTCCAGCTGTGCCTACAACCGTTACTCCATTGGTATATGCAACACCACCTCCGTGAGTACCATTAGGAGTAATACTAAATCTTAATCCATGACCACCCCCTCCTGCATTAGAAGTATCAGATTGATCAAATTTATATGTTTTCCCAATAGTAAGTGCAATACTATCTTGTCTTATACCATCTAATACATATTTATTACTACCACTATAATTTATAACCTGTATATTTATAGTTTCAGTACCTGATATAGCTGATGCATTAAATGAAGGTAATCCACTTATTCCTACAGCAATATTATATGGGTTTATAAAATGTGTACTTGTAGGAGCAACAACTATATCTTGTGATGTAGCACCTGTAGTTAATTCAACAAGTGTAGGGCTAACTGCTGCATCTGAAACAGAATCTCCTACGCTAATACTAAGAAGAGCAACGGTAAATGCAAGTGATGCACCTGTTCCACCAACGGCTAATTCTAAAGTTTGATTAGATGTACCAACAGTATAAGATATATTAAATACTAATTTTCCATCAACTATAGCAGTAGGGTTAGTTATATTAACAGTTTGTGAACCAGAATATGTTAATGTAACATCATTTACAGAATTAAATTTAAAATCTGCATTTTTAGGTTCTACAAATATAGCCCAAGTAATAGTTTCTCCTTGTTTTGCTTTTGCTTTTCTTTCTCCTGTTATTAAAGTGTTTGCACCAACAGTTGAATTTGCTCTTGTTATTTGTAAAGATATATCAAATACATTTATAGGGGAAGGTACAATACCTATTTCAGAAAGATCTGTTTCAAGAAAATCTAATTCCCAACCAGATGTTCCTTCGTAACTTATATTATTAAATGTTTTTATAAGAGAAGGGCTATCGTTTAATATAGGCTCAACATAAGAATCTGCTGTTACTCCGTAAAATGTGTTTCTATTTACGTCTTCTCTATTATGCTCAAATAATTTACCATTACTAAATGTATAATATAAATTATTTAAACTAATACCATTTTCTTGTTTAAAAGATTTAAAGCTACACCACCCTTTTGCATTTTCATCAAATGAAATTGTAAAGTAATTATCTGAAGCAGTAGCTAAATTTGTATCATCGTTACCCTGATAACCTTCACCAATTATAGTAATATTATATAACCCATGATACTCATCATAAGAGCCTATAACGTTTGTAGATGTTTTTAAAGCATCTCTAAAAAAGCCGCCCATACCTGAATTAGATATTTCAACAATACCATTCTGAGACAATCTTAACACAGCACCTCTGTTTTTATCTGTAAAATATCTAGCATACCCATATGTAGCAAAAGATTGAGGATCTTTTGATATACCAAAATCACCTGCAAAAGGAGCTATAGTTCCTAAAAATTGTGTATTACTTGTAACAGGTATTGCACCGCCTTCTGCAGAAAATATAAAATCTTTATCTATAGGTGATCTAGATATTTTATCTTCTTGAAAAATAACAACTTGTGTGTCGTCGGCATATAACTTTTGTACAGATCCATCTTGAGGATCTAATGATACTGTTAATCCACCTTCTGATTCATTAAACTGATTTATAAAATTAATATTAGTTCTTGAATTAAATAATCCACTTGAATGTATAAGAGTATTAAATCTTCTTTCTTCTGCAAAATTTTCTTTTACAACATAAGCTCTAACACCAACATCAAATGCTTTTTCATTAAAACCAGCTCTTAATCTATTTACTTCTATATGTGTGCCTGATGTAAAATTTAATAAATAACAATTAAAAAATCTAACATCAATAGTTGCACCTGTATTAGCTAAATCTTCTATTTCACCACCTGTAGATGTTTCAAAAAATATATCTAAATCTGATTCAACAGGTTCTGTTTCATATACAGAAACACCAGATGTTACTGAAGCACCCGCATCTGTTACAGTAGGTACATTAGCTGTACCTGCAGGATTATTAATTGATTGTACTTTTGTTAAACTAGATGTTGTTTGGTTGGCACCATTTAATACTTTAGGATATACAGAAACATCACAAGGTGATACTGTATTACTTGTACTTGGTGGTATTACAGCAGTTTGATCTCTTGGAATTTTATTTATGCTATCACCTAATCTAGCCACTACATTTGCAGAAGAAACAATTGAAATCCAATTATGATATTCTTGCTCTCTTTGCTTTACAACTATTCTATAAGAATAAGCCCATCCTAAATTTTTTAAAATAGTTACAGCAGCAGCAGAAAAAGAAACTCTTAAAGCATTAAAAACATTTGTACTATTTACATTTCCTGATGCAGCATCAATAAATACAGTATCATTACCCGTTGCGGATAATATTACAGGAGATTGTCTGCCAAATCTATCAGCTAATACAATACCAACTTGATAAGTTCTTCTGGACTTAACAGACATTGATGTATCTAATGTTGAATACCTGGCAGAAGTTTCGCCTGTTCTTACAACACTAAAAGATATATCTGGTATATCAAAATTTTGTAAAAAATTACCATATATAAGTCTACCGCCCGCTAGCTCTTGTGATTTAGCTTTTATAGGAACCGCATCATATATTCTTGTAAGTTGATCCGGAGGTAAAGTTTTAAAAGGATCTTGAGATTTATAAAAAAAGTTTACAGAAGATTCCGTTGTAACAGTTTTATCTTCTACAATATATAATGTAGATGAACCTGTTTCTTTATATATAAGTTCTACACCTGTAATTCCATATCCTGTTGGTATAGGCACAGATAATTGTACAGATTTAACAGCGTTTATAAATGTTTCTATTTCACCAAAATCTGCAATAGTACTAGTACTTATAGCATCAGGATTACCTAATCTTGAAAAACATATAGGAGTAAAAGGAGCTAAAGTACTATATTCACCATCATCATATTGATAACGATATGAAAATCTTATAAGTTTGTTTTCTAAAAAGTTTGATGTGATTACAGCACCGGTTTCATCAGTATTTGATAATGCTAATATTTCTGCTGCAGTAAAAGGAGCATACTTAGCTACAGATATAAGATTATCTATATCTGATGCTAAATTATACTTACCAGGTTCATTTCTTGCAGTATCAACATTTATTTTTCTAGGAGGGTTTCTATCATCTGTAAAAAATAACAATGTATCTACAAGATTTATACCTGTTATAGGAAATTGCGTATGAAAGTTTAAAGCATTACTATTTACTAAAATAATAGATTTATCTGCTTTTTGATCATACTCTATTATTTGATGCTGCTTATTGCTACTGTTTGAATGGTCGAAGCTATTATTGTTAGTAATAAAATAATATATTTTTTCATTACCGTTATCTCTTAATACACCAATAGTCTTTGCCCCTGAGATAGAGGTATTTACAATCTCTTTGTTTCCTTTAAGATTTTCTATAGCACCTATATCAGAACCTTCTGACTTGCTTACATTTATATTTAATGCTTCGCGATATTCACCTGGGACTACTAACCGATCATCTAAATCTTGATTCATTCGGCTAGCATTAAATACCCTTTTAATTTCTGGCATACGTTAGTGTTTAATCCATTTAGATTTGCCTTTAAGAACTTGGCCAATCTCTTTAAGTTTCATATTTGAAAGCCTAATTTTTGCATTACGCATTTTAGCAGCAGCTTCTTTTTTATATAATGCGGCAGCGCCCGCGGCAGCTGGTCTTAACTTTGCTAAATTATATAATATATTTGCATATACAGCATCTTCAGCTAATTTAGGCACTAAGACATTATTAAAATCACCGTTATCTCCTAAACCATCTGAAATATATCTTAATGTTATTAAATCTCCTTGTGTAAAATATGAATCAAAATATATTTTACCCGCTTCAAGATCTAATACATAAGTACCGTTTATATTTACCCTTTGTGGATCCAATCCATATCTTCTACCATATGCGGTTAAATCATTATCCTCGTAGTAGCCGTCGTAGTAATTTTCATAATCTCTTTCAGGTAAAGCTTCTGTACTTTCTTTAAATCTTTTTAAGCCTTCCGATGTTTCTCTAAAAATAATATTCCCTTCTTGATCATACAAATATTTATATTCATTATCTTGTGCAACAGCTTTACTAGCCTTTACAACTTTATTATTTTGTATAGGTTTTAAAGCACCATTATTATCAACACATGAGATATCCACATAGTTAACATAATCTGAAGGTAAAGATATTTGCAATGTACTGTTCAATTCAATTTCTATTGCTTTTTCTGAATGAAATATATCATAACTAAATTCTTGGACTGATCTCTGGGCCCAAAAAGCAACATCATATCTTTGTATTTTAGGTAATACTTTGCCATCACCGGTATAACCAACTATAAAGTTATTTATTATGTCATTTAAATTAACACGGCTATAATATCCGGGTATTGCTAATCCTGTTCCGCCATCTAATGCAGAGTAATTATCTACGTCTAAAGGTTTTCTTGATATTGCCATTATTGTTCAGTTGCTTGTAATTGTTGATCTTTTCCTTGTGCAAAACCTGCTATATCAGCTTGTTTTATTACAACACCCGCATAAGAAAGTATTTTAATTATTAAATTATTTTCTTCAGAAGAATGTAATCTAAAATCATAAGATTTAGCTATAGCATTATAATCATCAGTAGCAGGATTAAAAACTGTGCTATCATATATAGGTTCATTTGGAACGCCGCTTGCTATTTGAGAAGCTGTAGGCATTGCATAACCCCATTTAGGATTTAAAGGTTTTTTAAGATAATCTATAGTTACCCCTGATGTAATTGAAGAGGGATATAATCTTACGCCACCTTCTACTAATGTATATACAGGCTGTGTTTTTACAGGAGCAGTTAAAGGAGATAAATTTATATATTTTAAATCTTCATGTGAAAGTAAATCTGCTACAACATCATCAACGTTTACAACACCTAATTTATAAAAATCAGTTGGAAAAGTAAATGTAGTTCCTGATTGTGAAAGAGTTGCATTAGCATAAAATACATTTATTTTTTCAGAATTTGTTAATACTGGATCTGAAAAATCTGTTTTTATTTCAATTTGACTTTCATAAGCAACTTGTTTATTAAAGTAACTTTCAAATATTTCATTTTGTGCAAGTGCAGCTAATCTGTTAAATTCTTCAGGTGTTATATATCCTCTGTTATCTTTATTTATTATAACAAGAACTGTTTGGTATACATTGTTTATATTTACAGCCATTTATATTATTTTAATTAGTTGATATAGGGCTGATTTCTCGCCCTATATCATTTGCATTACGATAATTTTTTCGTAATAGATTTCATTAAATCAACGCCTGGATCGGTTTTAAAATATTGTGCTAATGCACCATAAGGATTTTGATCAAATGGTACTTGCATTATTTTTTTACCATTAGCAAATCTAAATATAGTATTATCATCTGTTAATTCTATAATGCCGCGCTCAACAGCTCTATTTGCTAAATTACGTAATTTAATATCTTCATCTTTAGAAACTTCTAAGAATAGTTCAGGGTCTTTTCTAGCAAACAAATAAGCATCTCTTTTTAATTCTTTTGTACTCATGTTTGCTACAGCAGATCCTAATTCTGTTCTCATTACTGCTTCTAGATGTTCTATATCTAAACTTTTAACTAAATTTAAAGCTTCTAGCTCAAATTCAATATTATCAACTTCATCCATAGCTTCAGCTTCTTCATCAATTTCAGACCATATTTCACCTGATTTAGGGTGATATAAAGATAAAAGCTTTTGTAAAGATTGTTGATGTTTAGGAACTTCTAAAATACCATCTAAAAAAACTACGTGTGCTAGAGTTGCATTACCTTTTTGTTCATCTACAAATAATGATTTTTGGTTGCTTGCATATCTTATTTCTCTTTGTTCACCTAATTCTTCATCAAACCATAATAAAGGTTTTCTAGCGGTATGTTTAGATTGTATTGTCCAACTAAGAGGTGCTTTACCTCCAGTTAGCATATATGTTCTATCTTTTATCTGCCAATTTTTTTCAATTTTTGGCGCTTTAGTTTTTGTTTCCATAATATAATATAATATAAGTATTAATAAGAATTACCCCCGATAAAACACGGGGGTAAAACTTATATAAATATTAAGCGTCTTTAAATAATACGAAATTATTTGCACCCTGAACGATTAAGCATCTTTCAGATAAATAGTGCATTCTCATTTCATCAATTGGAGAACTAGATGGTCCACCAACAGAACCTGTAACCCAAGACTTCATTTTTCTATTTTCAGTCTCAGAAGCTCTATATCTGATGTGTAAGAATGGTCTCTTGATGTTTTGACCAAGGACTTGATCGTAAACTGTAGAAGTACCAGCAGGTACTAATACACCTTCGATGTCACCAAAACCTCCTCTTGTAGAGAAGTCATTTAAGTATTTCCAGTCTGTTTTGTAGAAGTCATAAGAACCTCTTCTATAACCTGTAAAACCTAAGTTTAGTGCCATATCTTCACTATTGTTAAACACTCCAAAAGAAGTACCTCCAGAATATCCGCCATTTTGCTGAGCAAGAATGTCATCAATTTCTAAAGATAAGTTTCTATCTAAGAAAAGCATGTTTTCTTCAATAGCTCCTTGCTTATCTAATTGTACTAGAACTGCGTCAAAATCAGTTAACGCACCTCCACCACCACCAGCTTGTGCTCCAAATCCTGAATATACATTTCCTCTTGCTTCAATAGCTTCAAAGAAACCTTCAGTACCTTTAGCAGTAGCCGTAAGTGCAGAATCATAAAAATTTAAAGTAGCTCCAGTGTTTAATTGTTTGACACCTTCAACCATTGACATTTCAAGATAATCTTCAAATCTTAATCTATTTTCATGTTCTGATTTTAAATACCATAAATATCCACTAGCTCCATTTTCAGAAGTAACTTCAATCCAGCCAATCTGTGCAGTATCAGAACCATTAATAGAATAATGTTCTTTTAAAATTACAGGACTGTTGGTAAATGTTGCATAACTAGGATCTAGTTTTTCACTAAAGTTTCCAGATCCTTTTGCAAATTCAGAGCCATAAGCAAGTGCGGTAAATCTTTGTGCATTTGTGATTGCAGGAACACCTCCATAAGATTTAATTTGGAAGTATTGTCCACTAACATTAGTAACTACACCTTTTATTACAGCACCTGTACCACCAATTGCAGAGGTAGCACTTGTTTGAGCTTGAATCATAACTGTTTGACCTTTCTTAAAGTTAACAGCTGTTGTACCTTGAGTAGTAACACCTAAACTAGTTGGCTGTGCTGTTGGAACAAAAAAGTTTCCAACGTTACCGCCTGTAGTGGCAGCAGATGCAGTACCAGGAGTTGTACCTGATGTTGGCATTGTGCCAGAGTTACTTAAGTAAACGATATTCGCATATCTTGTATGCAATCTACCTTGCTCAGTCCAAATAATTTGGTCTGAAGTAGATGGCATTTCCGCAGATACCATACGTAAGAAAGAACCGATAGATCTGTTTCCATATCTTTCAACTTCTTGCTCGTATACATCTGGTAAAAACTGTTGAGCCCACATATTAAATGAGCTGTCAGTAAAATCAATATAATTTCCTGCATATAATGCTTTTGTTTGAGTCGGTTGTAAAGCCGCAGGAATTCCACTTGTAAAAGCCATTTTTTAAAAATTTAAAGTTATTTATTCCATTTTATGCGCAATTTATTTGAAGAATTTGATGGAACAACTCTAACAGGATTATTTGATATATTACCTGTTGCAGAAGCATCTGCTCTTGGTGACATATCAATATTTTTAGATTCTTTAATGGATTGTTGTAAAGCATCGGCACGGCCTTGCTCATAAAAATGATTTGCTATTTTGTCAACATTTTGTGCTGCAAATAAAGCTCTATGATAACCTAAAGGGTTTCTCATATCTCCATTTTTATCTAAATATTGTCCTATTACATTTGTTAAATCAGACTGAGTATCTTTAATTTTTTGTTTATTTTCAACTTTATATCTATATTTTTTATCCCCGACTTTGAAATCAAAACCTTTGAACTCGTCATCAAAAAGCTTATTTGTTTTAGATATAAAACTTTTTTTATTTTTTTCAGTTAATTCTTCAATCTTTTTGCTTTCATTATAAAAGTCATAAGCTTTTTTATATTCTTCAGGCAATTCTTGCTTTCTTAACTTAAGATCAGCATAGTATTTTTGCTTAGAATCTGAAAAATGCTTTTGAGCTTTATATAATTCTTCTTTAAAAGCTAATTGCTTAGCTTTAATATCTTGAGGTTCGTCCTCATCCTCAGAATAATTAAATTCTTTTTGCATAAGGAACGATAAATCCTCATTATTTAAATGAGGTTTTGTAGATCTATAATATTCATAGACCATAGAGGTTGCATCCATAGAAGAATAATCTTTATTTAAATTAACATAATCTTCTAAGGAACCTCCGGTTTCATCCATAAATTGTACTAATTTTTGAATGTTTTCTGGTAATTCTTGTGTTTTATTTTCCTGTAATACTTCTTCTTGTTCTTCTGGGGTGTCGGCATCTTCAGCGCCTGTATCCACTCCTGTCTCGTCAGTACTATCTTTTTCATCTGTAACAAGTTCTATAGGTGATTCTATTTCTTGCCCTTGTTCTTCTTCGTTACCTTTATTTTTTTCTTCTTGTTTATTTTCTCCGGTAACTTCTTTAGGCTCTTCTTTGTTTTCTTCTTGAACTTCTTTGCTAGCTTCGGATCCGTCGCGTACAGATACCTCATTTGTGCTTTGCTTTTGAACGGCATCTTCTTTTTGTTTAGGTGGTTTATCTAAATTAACTTTATAAACTCCATCTTCTTGAAGTCCATATTCAGGATTTACATCTCCTTCTTTTATAGCTGCATCTAATACAGCTGCTTCTTTTTCTTGCGGAGAAGTTTCTTTTGTATCTTCAACCGCTTTAACTGTTACTTGTTCTTCTTTCATAATATTTAATAAAATAATTTAATAATTTATCTTGGTTCAAACCTTGATAATTCAATACCTCCTAGTACATCATTGCCTTTAGATTCAAAAGATTTTTTAGGTTTATTAATTTTAGGAGGTCCTGATATATCTTTTTTATCTGCCATTTCTCTTTGCGCTTGAATTTCCATTTCTTTTAATTGTACATTAAGATCAAATTCAAACTGCATTAATTCTTTTTTAGTTTTTGCTTCAATTTCTAATTTTTTAATATTTAATTCATTTTTTGAATTTTCTATTTGTATTGTAGATTCAGCTGCAACTTGAGCTGCTTGAGCTTTTGCTTGTTCAATTTGTATTTGAGCTTGGCCTTGTGCTTCAGCTTGTGCAACAGATGCTGATTGTGCTTGTGCTTGATCAGCTTGTTGTTTTTTAATACGTCTAAACTTTAATAATTGATTAGCAAGTTTAATATTACGTACTTGTCTAATATCTATAGCATCTTCTAAATATATACTTTGTTGTGAAAGAGCCATTTGAATATTAGCTTCTAATTTTTCTTTTTCTAATTCGTCAGGCTCTAAATCTAATATGATACCAAAATCATGTAAGTGCAAGCTATTCATTTCTTGTAATGCTCCTACAGAATAATGACCTATAGCAGAAACAAACGCATCTCTTTGAGGATGATATGCTAACACATCTTTAAATCTTAAAGCAATACATTCAGCTAAAGTTTTAGTAATAAATATACTTGAATCTAATATATGTCTTGTAGCAACATTACTATTAGCCGCTGCTAATTTTTGTACACCAACTAACGCTTTAGGATCTGGATCAGCAGCATCTCTTGCTTCATTTAATCCAGTTATATCACGCATCATTTGTAAATATTGATTGTATGCACCTATTAGAAGTTGTATTTGATTACCACCACCTCCTGGTAATTCTTGAATAGGTATTTTACCTGGATTTGGATCACCTTCAACGGTTAAAGATCTACCAATAATAGAACCTGTTTGAAAGTACATATTTAAAGCTTCTTGTGGATTATAACTTGTTCCATTACCTAAATCTATTTCAGCAAGGCCATCAGCATCCACATAAACTCCTGAAGGTGTTAATTTTTGTATTGATTGTTGTAATTTTAAATGTGTAAGCTGTATTAAATCAGCGTAAGGTGTCATTTTAGAAACTAATGAATCTATTTTGCCTTTATACATTCTAGGAGCAGCAACAACATAATTCATTAATACTTTATTTGTATTAGAATTAGGACGAATCATATTAGTAGCTTTTTGCCATTTTAATAATTTAGAAGCTCCTAATAAATATACACCTTCATATAAAACTTCTTGTGCTTGTGCTACTCTTTTAAATCTAGTTCTTTTATCTTTTGGTGGATCAAATGAATCATCTTTTTTAATTGCTTTTTCAGCACCAGAAGAAATTTCTTTTATTTTATAAACATTATTACCCCATGTTTTCCAATTAAAATATAATACATTTGCAACATTATTATCCTTATATTCATTTTGGTTAGAGTAGTTCATATTATAAGTTGACCAACTACCACTCTTTTTTGTTATATCTTCTATATCTTCATCAGATAAATCAGGAAATTCTTTTTTAAGTTGATTTATTTTTATAGTTTTAACCTCTCCAAAATAATAACAATCTTTAAAATAAGGATCTTCTGAATATGACCACACTAAATTAGCTGGATCAACATAATCTAATTTTATACCATCTGTATTATTAAAAGAATGTTTTACAGCTCCAATACCTAAAACAGCTAAATCATAATCAAATCTAGATTTTAAATCATCATAATAATTTCTATCTAATATGTTTTGAATAGCTTGTTCTTCTGCAATTTCAATACTTTGTTTGTAATTTAATTGCATATATAAATTTAATTCTTCTTCTGTTGCAGGTAATTTTTGTTTTTCAATATTTCTTTGATTAACGCCTAATTGATTTTCAATAGCATCTAACAAAGCAGCATTTTTCATATCTTGTTGTATACCTTGAACATATTCAGTTCTTCTATCAGTTGATAACTGATCTTCACCAATAGCTCTAATAGAATATAATCTATCTTGCATTCCGTTTACAACAAGATCTATAAATTTAGGTATAATAGGTACTGGCTTCCAATCAAGATTTAAATAAGATAAATCACCATTTATAGCAAATTCATCTTTATATTTTCTAATTGATTGATCACCTCTAGCATATAATCTTAACCGATGAAACTCATCTCTTGTTGAATAATATCTTCCCTCGGAGCCATTGCCTCTATTAAACCATTCTTGTTCTATAGCTTTTGCAACTTTATCTCCATATTGCATAGATTTTTTCTCTGCGTCCGGCACTGCCTGACTAGGAAAGTCATATCCTGTTGACTTGTGTTTTGCCATATTTATTTAATTAGTTCACTTTGAGCGCCATGGTTTTTATATCTAGAAAACCCAAAGCCAATACTTATTTTTCTTTTTTCTTGTGCTGGTCTGTATAAATGTTTTCTACAGGCCATTATTGCTAATCCACTACTAATAGAAGCGTCAAAAGCTGTTCTTTTTGATATATCAAACTTAGACCAATCTTCTAAAGTTTTTTGAAAATACATATTACCGTAATCTTCATTTAACTTACCCACATGCTCTTCTATGTATGATTCAATAGCGGCGGCATGTGCTTGCCTTATATCTTCAGATGTATTAGGTATACCACCTAACTCTAATTCTGTTTTTGATAAAGTACCTTTTAATTTATCAGGTCGATTCATTGAAAATCCTCTATAACCTCTTCTTTTAAAATGATATAATAATCTTGGTTTATTATTTTCTGCAAGAATAGGCATACCATAAAATACACAAGCCATTAATACATCTTCAAAAAATATTTCTGCAGTCTGTGGTCTAGCTATATATTCTAAAAAAAATTTAGTATTAGGTACATCATCAACCATAGAAAATGTCGTTAACCCGTGTAATGCTCCATTTGACCCTTGTCCGCCTACAGTCCCTGATATATCATATGAATCACACCCAAAAGCACCAAGACCTTCATTACCTGGATACCTTACACTATTTTTTTCTATTATATTATTTCTTAAATTTTTATTAGGAATCCAAGAAAGTAAAAATCTACCGTTTTGTGTAGGTGTCCATATTACTTCTGTATCTTTTATTCCTTTACTCCAAGAAAATGTTCCTCTAACAACGTAGCCCTTAGAAGCCATTTCTTCATTAAAATCTATTTGTTCATATATTTTTGTTAGATTAAATAAAGAATTTATTGTTTCATCTCTAAAAGCATGTTTTTCAGACCTTGGAAATTGTCTGTAATATTCGTTTAAACTATCAGCATCCCCTTTTAAACCTTCTACTTCATTTTCCCAGTGTTCGATAACGCCCGTCCGTATTTGTTCACCATCAATTCCTTCAATCGTTTTTGATGGAGTGTCGAATACAGGATACCCATACTTATTGATAAATCCTTCGTAACCCCATTCCATAGGTAAGAACAAAGCATATAATCCACTTGAAGTCTGGCCATTCTTATTTCGTTTTGTAACGTCTGAGTCATAATAAAGTTTTTTAAAATTACTTCCACCTTTATCTAATGAATTAGATGTTGATCCCATCATACATTTACCAACTATTTTCGACCCGAGACGGAGACACGTTTTTGTAACCCTCCAGTTATTGAGGATGTTGTCCGGCCTTTCCCATTTGCCCGATTCGTCGTGGATGAGGAGTTGTAATTTCTCCCCGTCATATGAATTATCCCCTGTGTTCTTCCAGTCAATTGTGGTATCCAAGCCGGTTGGTATCTCATCGGAGGAGGTGGCTGTGGCACGGATCGTATTACGAGTGAGTCTCCTTGACGGTACCTTGTACGAGAGTTCCGTCTTTGGACGTTCCATACCGTCCTGTATTGGTTTAAAAAAGAACGGGTAATTAGTTGAGATTGGGACCACCTTATCCGTGAACATCTTCTTAGCGTCGGCTCCACTTTTAGAAAGAATCCCAAATCTTGAATCCTTAGTTGTTGTTGCAATGTTGACAATTTCTGAAGACGCCATAAAGGAGAAACCAGACCGTCTATTCTTAAGGTAGCACATCCCATAGCATCTGTAATCAGCCTTGCATGCCTCCCAAAAGTAGAAAAATATCCTGTTTGCATGTCGAAAGTCGGGTGCACCCACGTCGATCTTAGTCCAGTTGAGATATACATAGTGCGATCCTGTAAGGTAACACGGGGTACCGTTGCACATGAACCAATAGCCATCAACACGATGATTAAACTCGTCATCAATATATTTATAATATTTTTCTTTTGTATCTTCTCTTTGTGCTTTAAAATCATATATAGTTTTTATTCTATTTAATGATTGAGGTCTTTCTTTTCTTATAAATACCTGATCTTCTTTTTTTAAATCAGAACCATTTATAATACTAGGAGTTTTAGGTATTGCTACCTTTAGACCCTGTATCTCATATATATCACCTATTGTACCATCTTTACTTATAACAACGCAATCAAGATCTTCATTATAACCGTAACTAAATTTTTTATGTTTATTTTTATGCTTTACTTTTTTATCAGTTAAATGGCTTTTATAAATTGAATATAAATTTTGTTTATACATTATTTAATTCTTTCTTCTACACTTAAAAATTTAGCAGACTTTGTTTCTTTTTTATCTTCAGATAATTCTTCTATCTTTTCTATAATTTTTAATGAATCATCTATTGCAACCCATTTTGCTTGTGCAGCTATTTTAGCTTTTTCAGGATCTAATTCTTGTAAATCTATTGTTTGTATAATAACTTTTTCAAGTTCAATTAAAGCTTTTTCTGCAGCATCAATTACTCTTTGTTTTCTCGACATGTGTTATATAATTTGATAATATTCTATATAATTTTTTATTTTCTATATTAAACTCATATTCAGAGTTAGGTTTAAAGCCCACTATATCTCCACAGGACACACCTAATGACTTTAAATAATTATTGCTATACACAAGCTTCCCTAATAATTTTTTTTCTTTTAAAACACTCCATTTAGAATTGCTTTTTAATGGCTTAACAAAACAAAATTTATCAAAACAATACCATTTATTATTTCTTTTATATGCGAAGATTTCATCTGGAGATACTATATATTCATTTTCATTTATAAAAGCAGCAGAGTTTTTTTCATTACCTCTTATATCATACCATCTTCTAAATACATTGTGATGTAATATTACTTCATCACCAATCTTAGCAGGAGTATCTATAAATAAAGGTAATGATATAATTTTACCTATTCTATTTACAAAATGATAATCTCTTTCTGTTATTTCTGTATTAAGAACTAATTCTTTATCTTTTATTTTTTTAGAATTATTATATCTATTTTTACATAATATAATATAATTGTAAATTGCATTCATTAATAATCTAAATTATATTCTACTGAAACAGCCATATTTGTATTAAAGTGTTTCCACGGTATTTGATTATTATCTTTTTCTATATATATATGATACCCGTTTTCTTTTTCAAATATATCACATATTTTATGACCACCATAAACTTCTTGCCCTACAGAATAATGCATAGCTTCATTTTTATAATCTTGGCCAATTGATATTTTTCTTATTAATTTCATTTAATTTAATTTAATATGTCCAAAGAGTTATATCAGGCGCACCGGGATAACCGATACCAACATGGACAAAATTATTTTTTCTACTTACTCCTATCCTTGTAAAGCCAACTTCCATAGCTGCTTTAACTAATTTAAATGTTGCCTCACCTCCAACACTTGCAATATCAACAGCATTACCATATGCATGTTCACCTGGTGCTTTTTTCTTTGCTTCTATTGGATGATCAGGACTTCTATAACTTGATGTTATTTTTATTGGTGAACCATATACTTCTCGTAAGTTATCTAACATATTAAGAAGTTTTTTATTCATCATTTTGAAATCGTTAAATTCAGATTCATTAAAATATTTTAAAGGCATTTTATTTACTATTTAATTTATTTTTTATACCTATTACGGTATATACTATTGTTAATAATAATACTACTGTTTGTAGCAGCGGATTTATATCTGGCATTATAGAAAAAGTTATACCACCTAAACTTATACCATAAATTCTTAAGTCTTGCATTTTATTTGTGCATTTTATTTCCAAAGACTTTCTCCACGCCTCGCGATCCGAAATAGCCTCCGATTACTATTGTTAATAAACCGGTTATTGA
>TARA_R100000654_G_scaffold22651_1_pt1 | contig 28103 bp, 13 predicted proteins | sample TARA_R100000654 | Tara Oceans TARA_R100000654 (sample SAMEA2622473) | marine metagenome | biome: marine biome (ENVO:00000447); feature: surface water layer (ENVO:00002042); material: "saline water (ENVO:00002010), including plankton (ENVO:xxxxxxxx)" | depth 5 m
AGTTAACTTTGCTGTCCTTCCTTTATAAACATCAAACTTCCATTCGTAGAAAGTTTTTATAGTGTCTTTACCATCTTTACCCTTACCTCTTACCCTTACCCTATAATAGTCTTGCGCGTCTATAGATGTGCTGTATAGCCCAAACAAACCACTTCTACTAATACTTTCAAGTTTACCCAACTGGTCAGCATTTATAGTAGTTTTGTCATTTTGGGACGATAGTAATATTTCACCTAATGCTTTGTATGTGTTATAGTAATCTTGCTCTTCTTTTGTAAGTTGTACGTTTCTAGCTACTATCTCTTCAGGACTAAGCAGTCTAACCTTACCGTCTTCTACAGAAGCAATGTTTCCATATATAAACCTGTATCTAGCTTGCGTGTCAAAAGTACTACTTATTCTTTCTAGTATACTTAGCCCTTTGTTTTTAGACCTTATCAGGCTAGTTCTTTTTTCTTCTAATATACGTTTGTGTTTTTTGAATGATCTTATATAGCCTCTATATTGCTTTTGCGCCTCATTTATTAAATATTGTATTTCAGGCCTGTTAGAGGTCATATTATTTGAGCCTAGCCAAGCCTGGAAGTTAGTAAGGTCTTGCTGTGGTGTACCATCAACACCTGGTATATTGTAGGTGTACCCTTTACTTGCGCCGACATCTCTTAAATATTTTGCTTGTTCTTGAAATGCCTTTTCGCCTATTTCTTTTTCTATGTCGTATCTTACTCTTTTGCTAGCAGCAGCATGTAATCCACTAACATCTCGGTGTAAATCTTGCAATCCTTGTATTGTGTAAGAGCTTAAAGGTTTGTTTACAAAATCTTTTTCTAATTTTCTTATTAAATCTAAATGATTTAAATACACTGTGTATTGATCTTGTAGGTTTTTTAGAGTTTCAGAATCTTTATCAATTTTGTTTATATCAATTCCTTTATCTTTTACAAACTCGTCAAAGCTTAGCGTTTCTACATCTCCCCCTAAATGATCATTGTTGTATGACACGTCTGGCCTAACTACCTTTTTAAGTTTTGGAATTGCTATGTTGTTGTTTGATTTACTTTCTTGTTTTATCTGTTCTTTTGTATTCAAATTTTGTTTACCCTTTACTCTTTCATTTACATCTTTTATTGCGGTAAACAGTTCTTGTGACAACGTTTTAGAAGAATAGTCAGGCTTTCTGCTTTGATTATCTTCAATGATTCTTGACATCTCATCGTTTATTTTAGCTGTATACTCTTCACTAAAGAAAGGCACAAAAGATGTAGCCTTACCTGCGCCACCCGTAAAACCATAACGATTAAAAGAAGCTTCTATTTCAAACATTAAGTCTTGGTCAGTTTCAGATAGTAAACCAAAATCTTCTTTGTACTGTTCTATAGCTTTGTATGAAGTAAACTCGGTAATGTTTGCCCTGTTTATTACTATATATTTTTTTCCTGCTCTTTCACTAACCTCAACTACATTTTTTATAAAAGAGTTTCCAGTTTCTCTTTTCTTTAAATCTTCAAACAATTTTACAAGAGTTAATTGATCTCTAGTTTCTTTTAACATTTTGAATTCGTTGTTCAAATTGTTTACTATGATTTGATTTACTATTTCGTTCTTTAATTCTTTAGCGTCTTCTAATTTTTTTACCGCATTGTCATTTTGTAATATTTTTCGCATGTAAGGCGTGTATCTTATATCTGTTCTAGCAGCTCTGTCTAAAACAGATTTAAAAATATCTTCAGCATGCGATATAATAAAATTGTTCTTAGTTTGCTCAGTAAATGTATATTCAAACCCTGTCTTGCCTATCATTGGTATAGTAAACTGACCTTCTTCAAAAGATCCTGTTACTCGTTTTATACCGTCTCTGATTTTCTTTAGTTCTAGGGGATTCTTTTCAATAGTTTGATGTACCGTGAAAGCTTTTGATATTGGATCTACTGCAAACTTTTTATATCTATCTAATGCATACAACATCAAAACCACTGTTCGCTTTTCTTTTAATGTATTTAATTTGCTTAAATCTATTTGCACCCCAAGATTTGTACCTATAGTTTTAGAAGTAACGATTGCTGTGACAAACCCTCTGATATCTATTTTACCTAGCTTTTCTTGTTTTGCAAACTTTAACAATTGATTTTCGTTAATATTATTTTTTTCATTAAACAAATCAGCTATATCTCCCTCTTTAGATATATACTCCTTACTATCGTTTCTTTTAAAATTCATGTATTGTTTAACTATAGGCGAGTTAAATAAAACTGCTAAATCGTTTAATGAATAGCCAAGTCGTCTTAACAGCACATAAGGAAATACACTTTGCATGTCCATACCCAACTTATTTGCGTATTGATGTTTGGCGTTATCTAATGCTATATTAAGAAGCTGAGCCACACCAAACCAATTACCCGCATTATTTTCTGCAGATGGATCGTCGTAAAATTTATCATGCGTTACAGGTCCGCTTTCTCCTTTTATGGTTATAGCAAAAGGTAAAACGTCTTGACTATTAGAAAAAACATTAAATGATCTCATTAGTGACGCAATCATACCAACTAAATTTTTAGCAGGCACATTGTCTGCAAACATTTGCCCATCACCTGAAGGCTCTAATTGTGAGATCTGTTTCTTGCCTTTAGATACTTTTGCTATTGCTGTTTCTGCAGCTTTTTCAAAATTTATGCTATTTTGTATTTCTCCTTGTTTTTCTTTTTTACTTACCAAAGCAACGTAAGAATCAAAAAATTCATTAGATAGTTTTCTCCAAGACTTTTCTTGTACTTCTTGTTGTGTGTATTTGAAATTCATATGCACACTATCTCCGTCTAAATCTGCCCCCCAGTATTTACTTACCCAAGAAGGTATTGTTATGTTTGATGTAGGAGTGTCTCCAATTTTTTTATGAAATCCTTTTACAATAAATACCGCGCTACTAACTTTACCATGCGCAGGAACTCTTGTTCCAATAAACAAATCTCCTACTTTTACGCCCTGGTCTTGCATATAGCCTGGAATAATAGCCTCAGAAGCTACTATATTTTCGTTACTTATGCCTTCTATTGCAGGCCCTGTGTACAACCCTTTTTGATAAAACTTAAGACCTACACCTAAGCTAGCGGATTGATAAGCTATGGAGCCTTTAGTATACATTTTTGTACCCTTGTGTGTTATTCTACCTATAGCTACTGAATTATATATTGCGTTAAGATATGGGTATCTTGGATCTAATTTATCAAAAGTATTGTCTACTAATACGTCATACACTTCAGAAGATACAGATGATTTAAAAGAGTCTCTTTCTTTTATTACATCAGCCTCAGTAGAAGAGTCGTTAGCAATCAGAGCTCCACTTCTTTGGGTTTTGTTTTCTTCCATAACGGTCTTACGCTTTTCAAGCATACCAGCTGCAATAGCCTGATCTTCTGTAGAAAGATTAGTAACTAAGTTGTAAAACAATTGTGAAGGAAAAAACCTTTCGTCTGTTTCTTTGTCTAACTCCAACTGTATACCTAAGCCTTCACCAGACAAACCTATATACTTACCATCACCCCTGTAAAGCTTGTCTTGGGCAGCCATAATTTTATCCATGTCAAAACCATCTTTTATGTCATGTATAACCTCGTCACCTCCCGAATATAATTTAGCAGCAGACTGACTTGCAGCTATGACTAAACCACCTTTGCTTCCGTCATCTTTTATTTGACTTCTTCTTGTTCTTAATACTTCTGCAATGTTTTTAAAGTATGGACTAAGCGCTTCTATTTCAGGAGTTAAGGTGTGTACTGCAAACTTCATGTATGTAGTTCTACCTTTTAACGAACCTTCAAGTTGTGTATAATGATATACAAATTTAAATACATTTCCAACTTTTTGTGTTGTTCCGTATTTTCTTCTAATCATCTCAGCTTCCTCTGGTAAGACATATCCCATAGCATCATTTTCTATAGCTGTTTCATCCTCCCATTTATCTTTACCTAAAGTTTCTTCTGCTTCTTTTTCTGTATATATTTCTCCGTCTTTTGTTTCATAATAATCGTTAGTAACAACAAACTCTACCGTAGTGTTTCTATCAAATACAGTATGACTAGCGATAGCTCCAGCAGCACGCTTTATATAATCTATCTCGCTGTTTGACTGCCTGTGATCATGCACAAATAATTGTTGTGCCATAAACTTATTTGCTATATATGAAGTTAAGAAAGCCTCTACCGCTCCATCTTGATAGTTTTTAATATCTCTATTGTTAACTATTAAATCTTTATTCAACTTTAGATAGTCAGTAAATCTTTTACTAATTTCTTTTATTTCAGCTATCTTACCGTTTTTTATAGTATATGGAAATACTAATTTTTTACTCTTTTTATATACATCTTTATTACGATAAGCAGGGTTGTTTTCTATCTTTGACAGTATAAGTTTTGTAATTTTAGGATTGTGTGCCGCTATGCTTTCTATATAATACCTTCTACTTTTATCAGCAAACACAGCAATAGGTTGCGGGTATCTGATAACAGGTAAATTATCTTTTATACCCTGATTGTAGTTTTTAAGAAATATAAAAAAGTCTGTTATAGTTAATTCGTTAAAATTAACATCAGTAAACTTTCTAGTTCTATGGTCTTTGTTTTGTAGTCCACTGGCTTTTTCTACAAAACGCCTCATAAGGCCTGAATGTACAGTAAAGTTAAAAGTTTTCTTACCTTCTGTGTTACTGTTTTTCAAAGCCATAGCGCTATATATATTGTTGTCCTGATGCATAATATCGTTCTTATCTAGCTCTACACCTTCGTTAAATATACGCTCTACATTATCAGCTCTATTTCTTAACCCGTTTTCTTTATTAAATATACTAACACCGTCCATATCTACATCGTTAACCATAGATAAATAATTTGACGCTCTAGACATTATTACACCATGATTTAGTATGGTTCTAATATCTCTTTGTTTTCCATAAAAAGTACCTAAAACTTTTTTCTCACCAAAGTTGTCTTCAAAGCCTTTTTCAACTCCACGATGCACCATCATTATAACGTTGTCTAGTGCTGGATTTCCAAACTTATTTATCTTATGATCAAAAAGTATATTAGGAACTGACTGTCTTTTACCTTTATATATCATTGTTTGATTTAACATAGCATCTATGTTTATCAATTCTTTTTTACTGCTTGCTGATAACAATCTTTCAAACACAGTCCTAGCGGCTTTGTATTTAGCAGTATCGCTAAAGTTTTTCTTTTTAAAGAAACTGTCATAAACTTCTTTTACTTGATCAGATATTTCTTGATTATTTTCTAAAGAAGATACTATATTATCTACTACCATTTTCTCTACAGTAACATTTGTGCTTTCGTATCTAGTCCAAAATCTATCTTTTTCATTTGATATTGTCAACACGTTATGCGCTAAAGTTTCTATAGTTATTCCCTCTAAAGAACTTTTTATTTCTAATAACTTTGCGTTTGTTAACACTTGATCCCCACCATATACTCTATCTAATATATTGACCACAGCTAGTACTGCGTCGTTTTTAGATTTTCTTACTTCTTGCGGAAAGTCAAATGGGTTTTCTTTTGTTTGTTTTGCTAACTGCATTAGCGGTGCTAAAACTTTTTTTGCATCTATTCTTCCGTTTTCTTCAACACCATTATTGTACACCTCTACTATCTTTCTAACAAACAAAGACGTTGTGCTAGGCAGGCCTATATCTTTTTCTTCTATGTTGTTAATATCGTTTTGTATTTCCGACTCGCCCTCTACGTCTTCTTTTTTTCTTAAGTCTACGCCTATTGCTTTCAAGTCTTTATCTAAAACAGAATCAGCCTTTGCTATATCTTGCGGTCTTGTAGTTTGTAGTATAGCTGCCTTTACACCTGCTCTTATGCTTTCTATATCTGCATCCTGGACAGTTAAGTTAGAATCATCTGCTATAGATTTCATTACTAAATCTGTGACCTGATCTGCATTCCTACCTTCTCCTATATTTTCAGATATGTAAAAAGAAACTGCTGAAAAAGATGAGTTTTTAACTAATTGTTTTTTTGACGCCCTACTGATTGCTCCGTATGCAGAATTTCTCATTTTAGGCATAGTGCTTCTTTCTGATCTAAAGTTTAGCAACACTGCTTTAATAGCGTTTTCTAAATCTAGGCTAGCTATATCTTTTACAGATAAATTTAATATCTCTCTAGCGTCTTCGTCATTAGTTATACCTTTTACTTCTTTATAAAAGCTTATTAAATCTTGTTCTAACTTCTTTTGTGCAGCACTACCTTCTATAACTGTGTCAGGATTACCATTACTATACGCCTCTAATGTTCTTGTAAAAGTCTCTTCTAATATATGTTTTTGTTGACTATCTTTTATATCTTTTGCTCCTTTTGCTTTTAGTTGTGTTCTTAAAGATAAAAACAAATCGTTTATTTTAGCATTGTCTTTTATTTTTATTGCTTGACTGATATTGTTAGCTATACTAACTAAATCATTGTCTGAATTTATATCACTGTTATTGATAATATTTCTATAAAACTCACCTAATGTTAAAGTTTTGTTTTTATATTTTAATAATATCAATTCTGGATAATCTTGCTTGGTCCTATTATATAAACTAGTTTTGGGTAAAAGTTTTTTTATTCTTTTCATTAATGGAGTATCCTCCATCATTCCATAATATATGTGCCCCGCCTCATGTACAATGTCGCCTTGGAGTACAGAATCTGCGTTTATAAATACAGTAGATCCAATAGCCAACGAAGTTGCCTCCTGACCATAATCATCAAATAATTTGTTGTACACTAATACCCCTTTTGCTCCTGGAAACTTTTTGTTTACAATCTCTCTTATATAAGAAGACATTATAACACCAGAACCATATTGATATTCTGGACTTATGTTTAATTGAGTAGGTTCAAACCCGTCTAATTCTTTTTGTGTTTTTGTAAAATATTTTAGTATATTGTTTTTTGTATCTTTTATGCCTTTTACTATTTGATCAATTTTACGTTGGTCTTTTTTCTTGGCTTTTACTGTGGTCTTTTCTGCCTTAAAATCTCTTTGAGCAAGCTTACCTACCACCTCGTCATTTATTACAACCTCTATTTCGCTTTCGTATAATAAGTCGTTAAATTCAAAAAACAGCTTACCGTTTTCTTCTACCACATTTTCTTGACCAGCTACTGGTTTTTTAAGTTTTAATTGAACGTTAACATTGTCTTCAAAAATGTATTTATCTGATTTGCCTTCAAAGTCTCTATATCTTATTGTTTCACCGTCTTCTGTTTTGACTGTGTAGTTCGCACCCTGACCCTTTTCTACGCTTGGTTTGCTTAATACTCTAGGGCCTTTTTCTAAAGATTCTTCGGTTGATTTATACGACTTAGTTTTAGGAACTACTCTGGGCTGTTCTTTTTTTTTTACGTCTTCTTGAGACGTTTCTGTTTTTTCTGCTTTTGCTTTTCTGATTGCCGTATTGACATCCCTTGTGTTAATAGTGCCACCTCTGCCCGATCCTTTTATGTTTGTTGCTTGCTCTGGTGTTAGCTCTTCATTTTCTACCGCTTGAACTAATTTTTCTTTTGCCGTACTTGTTATATTTGCTATATTGTTTACGTCTTCTATTGTTTTTGCTGGCGCTTCGGCAGGCTTTCTTACTCTGTCTACCACCCCTTTAACTCCTGCCACTGCAGCTGTTCCTAAATCTTTGGCTGCTTGAAGGGCTTTTGTTCCTACTTCTGTTACCCTTTCTGTTATAGTTGGTTTTGGTTTTGCAGCTTCTTCTTGAGCTTTGGCTTCAACCTCTGCTGCTTCTCTAGTTTCTTTTTGTTTTGCCCCTTCTTGTGTAAAAGCTTCAAAGTCTCCTTTTTTCAAACCTTTTTCTTTAAACCTTTTATCTCTTTGACCTGTTGCTTTTGCAGTTGGAGCTTTGTCTATTTCTGCTGTGTATAGGTTTTCTAATCTTAACTCTTCTGCCTTAAGTTCGTTTTGTAATCGTTCTAGTGTTTTGTTATGTTCATCTTCTAGTAAAGCTAATTTTTTATCTAACTTTGTTTTATCTGATTTAATTATGTTTTTCTGATTTTGCATCCTTTCTTCGTGCTGCTCTATTTCGTCAGCTATCTCACCTTCTTTACGAGATTTTCTCATTTCTATGTAAAAAGCTTGCTCTGCTCCTGCCTGTGTTAAGGTTGAATTTACATGATGTTTCTCATAATTTTTTTCTGCCTGTTCTATTTTTGTTTTGTATTCTAGACCGTTTTCCTCTGATATTTTACCATCAGATACAAGATTATCTACTATAGACATAGCTACAGAGCCATCGCCTTCATAAAACCATATTTCGTTTGCTAATAAGTTGTCCACAGCGTTCTGCATTACCATTCTTTGATCTGCGTTTTGATTGGCTGCAGCTTCTTTTATCATGTCTATAGCGTTAGTATAGCCGTCATTTTTTTTGTCTAACATTGCTTGCCTCTCTGCAACTCCATCAAAGTATCCTCTTATACCACCTGCGGCTCCACCCATACCAACAGAAGACCAAAATATATCTCTTATTTCAGGCTTGATTCCATCAGCATTCTTCACCCATTGGGTCATTGTTTTGTAGTCTTTTCCTTTTGCCTCTTCTATTGCTTTGTATTTTATCCACTCTTGATAAACCTCTTGTACACCTTCTGTAACACCTTCCACACCAGCATAAGCCCCCACGGCAGTCAGATTCGGAGCTGCTTTTCTTAATAAAGAACTTACAAGCGGCCTAGACGCATTTTTAATATTTGTTTTTGTTACAGGCGCTCTTAATATTCTTCCCATTAGACCTCTACCAGCGCCTCCAAATAATATTCCATATTGAAGCGCGTCTACACCAGCATAATAAAAATTATCTTTTATTACGCCTGCAGCTGATTGCGCTGCTTCTTCAGGCGTGAAACGTGGCTGACCTGTGTCTTCATCTATATCGTTTATCATTTCTTGATACGTTTCACCAGCCAAATATAATCCTTCTGCACGGTTTGCTGTAATACCTCCACCTATAAAACCAGATACGTTTCTTGCTAATTTTGTTGGCGCTATACCTTTTTTTCCTGCGTCTACTCCTAAATACTGTAGTGCTCCGCTTCCCTTTTTTCCTTTTTTACCTGCTTTTAATAAAGTAGCCCCTTTACTCATCGTGCCTAATGTGCCAGATGTTTGCAAACCTCTAAGTGTGCCTTGTCCATACTTAAAAGCTCCTTTTAGTATTAAGTTACCAAATCTTGTACCTGCAGTATAAGGTATTACGAACGAAGCAGAGTAGGGTGCTAGCCTAGAGGCTTTTGATGTCCAAAATTCAGGTTTGAATAAATCATCCCAATTAAAATCTTTTAAATCTTCAGATAATACAACTAAATTTTCTTGCTGTAACTCTGTACCTATTTTTTTAAAATAGTCGCCCATTGGTGTGGTCCCGTCGGTTTCTTTAGGAAATAATCTTGCGTTTACATAATTCAACGCGTCACCTGTTCCTACGGCTAAATCTCCTACACCTGCAGCTAACCCTCTAGCTACATTTTGTCCTGGCGAACTAATTAAGGCTGCTGGGTCCATAAACTGTTGTTGTGGAGCATCACCAAATCTAATTCTGTCTGAAGCAGCAAAAGTATCATCTTGTATGTCGGCAGCAGCAGCACCCCTATAATAACTTTCAGTAGCTGGATCTAATTGTGGCTTCATATTAACGCCAGACAATAAATCATCAAAAGACATTGTTTTCTTTGTCATCTGCTCGTCATACTGCCCTATTGCTTCTTCTGGGGAAGGAACATCAGGCTTAATAGCCTCTTCACCAAAGAATCCTCTAAATCCAAATTTATCTTCTTCAGCCATTATTTTAAATTAATATATTGTGATATTCTTCTTCCTAGTCCTTTTGAAGCCTTATAAGACTGTGGGTCTAAAGATCCTTTTCTATAAGCATCATAATTACCTTGTTTGATTGCTTCTAACATTAAATCAAATCCCTCCATTCTATTTATTAATCCATATTTTAATTGCTGAGCCTGGAAGGCCATTAATTGATATGGATTTGTAGCCTGTTTTGTTGGGTTGCCCTGCGCATCTCTTTCTAAAACCACTGGAAAATCTTTTTGTTTTTGCGAATTTACATATAAGTCTGCAATTATCATAGGAATTGCTTGTTGAATTTTATTTGTAGGCACACCTGCAGTAGAAAGACCTATTCCTAATGAATTGTCATATCTTGCTACTATTTCGTCTAATTCGTTTTGACTGTCTAGCTTCATTTGTTTTAACAGAACCGACTTACGAGAATCTAGTTGTTTTTGCTGATAACCTCTTTGTGTTACTTTTTCTTCATATGTAGCCATCTGATTTAAAGTTTTACTTAGCGCATCTGAATCCAGCTTACTGTTAATAGCCGTTCTTATGCTTGGTATACCCATATCAACTTTTTTATAGTAAGGGTCGTCTGGACCTAAATCTTTATCTATTAACTCTGCAACTAAAGTTGGCTTGAAAACTACATCTCCATACTCATCCTTAAGTTTTTGTTTTTCTTTTTCGTTTGCAACATCTACTAGCAGAAAACTATCTCCTTCTGCATTAGTTGCTTCTAGTGCAACAAAATATCCGTTTAAATTCAAGTCCATTGTTTCTGACTCTTGCCATAAATCTTTACCTCCAAGCCATGTAGAGGCTATATCTTGATCTGTTATTTTATGCCCTCTTCTGTCGTATGTATCTTTCATTTGTACACCATAAATCTTTCTGTCTGACGAATTGTATCTTGGCGTTTTACCATCATCATATGTACCTGCCCATGAATTTGTAAATGCTGTTTCAAGATTACGGTCGTTTACTAATACTTGGCCTCCAGCTACTAGCTGATATCCTTTAGATACAGGTGACCGCATCGTACTGTGTGGCGCGCTACTTCTGTCATACCCTCCAAGTCTATCCCAATTTTGACCTGATTCGCTGTCAAATACATCTTTGTATGATATCCCTTGATCTTGCAGTCTAAAGTAATCACTACCTGTACTTATTCCGTTTTTCCTAGTAGCATCTATTGCTGTCTGAACTTCTGTAGCATAATCTGTTTCTACATCCTTTGCGCCGAACATTGATTGTCCTGCAAAAGTTTTATTGGCTGCATTGTAATTTAATTCTTTTCCTAACCAATTTAACATATCTTGTGTACTAAAAGAATTTGCAGGCCTTCCTAAATCATTTACCATATCTGCTTGCACGGAAGAAAAATTTTCAGATAACACGGTTTCTAAATCAACTTGTTGTGATTTATCCATTTCTTTTGCTACATTGTCTAAATAAGGACCTCTAACGCCTGTGTATATAAAATTATCAGTTTCTCCATTTTTCCAAGCTTGATATCTGGAGTGCGAATTACTTGTAAGATATTTTTTGTTTTTACCATCCATCGCATACCTTTTATAAAGTTCCAAAGCTTGAAAGTTTCTTTGAGCTCTAAAAAGTATAGGGTTTCCTTTTGTTGGGTCTTCGCTAGGTGTTGACACTCTTTGTTTGTATGTGTTCAACGCTTCTTGTAATCTAGGGTCACGATAAGCCTGCGCTAGCGACCCGTACTGTTTTAAAATTTGCTCTATGTCTGTATATCCAGAATAATCGTGATACCACTTAGCATAATCTTGCGCATCCTTTTCTCTTGTAAATTTATGAGATGGTGTAAATATATCTGCGTGTGCCGCTTTTGAAAACTCCATCATCTGTTGCGCTAATGCGTTTTGCCTATCTGTCTCTCTTTGCTGTAAAGCAAATTCCTGTTCCTGCAACTGTAAGTTTCTTAACCTTTCTTGATCACGGTTTTGACTTATTTCATTTGCAGATTGTAGCGGTCCAGTTAACGCTTCAAAAAATCCATAATCTATTGTTGACATATTTCTTTAATTATTTTTGTTTTGTAACCCTTGAAAAAACTTTCCTGCTGCCGTATAATCAATAGGATTTACTTGATTTATTTTATTTGTATTTGGGTTTGCGCCAAGAAAAGTGTTTACTATAGCTCCCACGTTTGTTTTTTTCAAACCAGACAAAGCGTTTGTAAATGCTGCTGAAGTAAATTTTGCAGCTGCTGATTTATTAGCTTCTTGTCTTTTTATGTCTTCTAGTCTATCTTGTTCTGTTTTTTGTATATCAAAATTTTCTTTAAACAGCATCATTTTTTCATATTTATCTGCATTTTTTCTTTGTATCTCATTGTCTCTTACCGCAAAGTCTAATAAGGCTGAAGACCTTTGTGCGTCTAGCACTCCTGATTGCGCTAGAAACCTAGCCCTTTGCCCAGCTGATCCTCTTACCGCGTTTTCTAAGCCTATTTGATAACTCTTATCTAACTCTTTTCTAAATGCAACCTCTTCATCTGGATGAAATCCTTGTTTTGCTAATTCTTTTGTTTGTCTTAAATGCTGCATAAATGCTGGAGACAACTCTGGCCTTGCTTGTGGCTCTATTTGCTTCATAGCTGCTTTTAACCCTTTTTTACCCATAACATATGATATTATAGCTCCTGGGCCTCCTATATTATCTATAATAGAAGCAGCTCCTTGTAACAAAGATTTACCAGCATTGCCTATTGTTTTTGCTCTATTTTGTGGCGTGTCCTCAACCTTTTTTTGTTTAGTTACTACTGTCTTATCTGTTCCAGTACCAGCGTCAATGTCTACAGTATCAGGAATAGCGTCTTCATCTTGATCTATAATAGGTTGTTCTCCTACTGGCCGTACATCTTCTCTTTCATCTAAAGGAAGTGTTGGCTGTTCAGTAACTAATTCTTCTTCTTGTGGAAAATAAATAGACCTAAATTTTTTTACTTTGTCTTCAGGTGCAAATTTTAAAAACCCAGCTAGAGTCCCTCTACCCTCATCAGTTAGCGGTAATTTGTTATCTATTATTATATCAATAGCTTTTGTGCTGTCTAAAGCGTTAATAGCATCCTCATCTAAAGGTATTGTTTTGTCACCTCCCTGAAACCTTTCTGTTATTTGTTCTAAAGTTATATCTTGATTGGGTAGTTCTGTTCTTTCTGGCACCGAGTCTTTGTGTTTAGAATATAAGTCTGCTACATTAGTAAACAAAGATGTTGTAACAGACCCTTGGTCGTCTCTTTTTATTTTTGAATACTCCCTACCCTCGTCAATTAAATCTAACTCTAGTAAAGACTTGTTAGGATTTTCTTTTCTTAATTCATCAAACCTATCTTGTAATCTCTGCTGGCCAGTAAACTCTCCTTTCAATGTAGTCTCTATTCCAGTTTTGTATATCTGCTCATATGCAGATTCAAGTAAATCTAAATCAGCAGAATCTTTGTATTTTTTTATAATTTTTTTTAATTCAACTACAGTGTTTCCTTTTTCTCCTGTAGTAACCCAGCCTGAGCCTGTAAATCTTCCAATAGAGTCAAATAACTTTTGGGCATCTTTTTTTGCTATTTCTTTAGTTATTTCCGCCATTATGCCATATTATTTTTTCTCCATTTTTTCATATTCTTTTTTACAACGTCTGTTATTTCGTTATCGGTCATATCCATTTTGAATTGATCGGTAGCATGATCATATACGCCTGCTCCCTTACCTACCTTAAACGACAAAGGACCTCCCTTTGTATACATAGTTCCGTCTTTTCCGACAGGTATAGGGTTTTTCTTATGTGTTTCTTTGCCTGGTGTTATCCTTCCGCCTTTCATAGCTTTTCTTATTCTATTAGCTACACGAGCATTGTTTCCTTGCGCTAAATCTTGTTCTAAAGCATCTTGATCATTTACTATTAATTCATTTCCTGTAAACTCTGCCACAATATCAGAATTCATTTTCATTCCCTCTTCTCCTCTAATATTACCCCCATATTGATTATCATAGCGGCCTACTTTTTCTTCATACATTCTTTTTTGCTGTTCGGCTAACATGTCTTCACGACCCTCAGCTACCTGTCTTGCCCTTGTATCATAAATTTCATCTGTTTGTTCCTTTATATCAGCAAAAGCCTGTTTTCTTAATCTTTTTGCTTTTTTCTTTTTCTTTCTTCCAAATATACTTCCTAATAATACACCCCCAAGTAAAACGGCTGGGTGTACACCTAATGCTGCTCCTAGCGCGCTTCCTCCAGATCCTATGCCAGCTAATTTTGCTAACTGGCCAGCTGCCATTGCTGTTGACGCAATAGTACCTAGCTGTTCAGTTCTTGTAAAATCGTATGGATTTTGATTTTGTGTTAAACCATATACCGTTGCGGCAGGACCTAAATTAAAACTTTCTGCGCCTGGAAAACTTTTCTTAGCCAGATTAGAGGCAGCAGTTTTTATAAATGGAGAAACTTGTTTTGCAATATTTCCGTATTGTAACCCCTGAATTCCTTGATTAATTAAATTTACTCCTGAATAGGGTTTGTATTCATTAAAAGCATCCATTGGATTTTGAACGTTTGTAAAAGAGTTATATATGTTTCTTGCTGACCTGTTTGTAAAAGCCCCAGAAGAGTACGGGTTTATTGGTGCGCTATCAAATCTTACATTAGCCATATTATTGGCTTTATTTGCCATATCTAGATTTCCTAATATATCTCTGTACCTAAATGTATTTATGATATCTTGTGCGCTCATATTGTGTAAATCTATAAAGTTTTTCTATACTTTGCAAGTATTGCAAAGATATTAAATTTTTCTGTTGTTCGTGCAGTATATTTTATTTTTGCATACGTACCTCTTGTTCTTTTTGTACTTTTTTCTGTTCTAAGCGGTAATCTCAATGTGCCGTCTATATATTTATCAGCTTTCAGGCCGCCTATTTCTATCCACTCTATTTCAAATACAGCGGTGCCAGTTACTAACATAAATTTGAGCATCATTATTATACAATCTTTATAATCCGCTCCATCAGTTGCCCCAAATGGTCCTGAATGATTTTTTGCCCCCGACGCAGGATTGGTTGATAATCCTCCTACTTCAGACATATCCCATTCTGCTATTACAAAATCGTTGTCTATTCCTTCTGGTTCAGGTATAGTTGCCTCTCTGCTAGAATGAAAATTGGCACGTAAATAGTCCCCTCTTTTTGACCTAACTGGATCGTATCCTATAAATTGTACTTTTCCAAGCCAACCAGAACCTGAATTTCTTTTTAATTTCATTCTTACGATATTGTTGTATTTACCTGGAAGATTAATAGCCCTTGCCCCATTAGGAGTAAACAATTGACTCGTTCCACCAGAGGATGGTAGCGTCATACTATTTACTCCTAGCATACTTGTTGCCGTGAGCGCAGTTCCGCTATCTACTGCGCCGAAACCATGCAGTGTAGAATTAAACTCGTATCTTCTATTTATAATCAACTGTTCAGTTTCATCTAACAATTCAGTTTTTTCATCTAAATTACTAGTTGCTTTTATTGTGTCATGCGTGATATCTGTAGTGTAATCAATGAAAGAAAAATCTACATGTTTAGGCGTCATAACTATTTTTGCGTTGTCAAAAACCTTGCTGTTTGCTGCCTCGCTGTTAATAACTTTTTCTATGTAAGCCTCATCTGCAAATGGCTGCACGTCTAAGTCTCCCTGTGCAACTACTTTTTGTACAGTAGAATTTCCGTTAAAATCTGTAACAGGCAGTCTCCTTATGTTAGATCTATTTGCACCAAAAAAATGTGTTTTGTTTTGCTGACCATGATAATCCCATAACCATAGCTTAAGAGGATTAATTCTTAAATCTTGAATAAATTGACTGTCTATACTCTTATGTATATGATATGGCCTGTGTGGATATCCTGATGTAAAACTATCGTCGTTCATTCCTACATTATTCAACTCGTTTACAGTGGCTTGGTTTTCTGGGCATAATATGAACGACCCCTTACCTCCTGCTAACCATTGTGGAGGCGTAACTGTGTATCTAGAGGTGAAAGAATTTATAGCCTCGCTATAGACTAATGTCTGTGATATAGTGGCTGGCTCCCCGTTTACAGTGCTTCCCACATAATGATTATCTATTTTCCTAGCAAAAATTCTTCTTTGATTGAAGCCTCCTCCCCATGCAGAATTATGAAAAGTAACCATCAATTCTTTGTTTTTATAATCATAGATAGAAGTAACTCCTAAAAACTTTAGAGGATTATCTGCTAAATAATTTCTGGATTGTGTCTTTTTTTCAAAACTATCAAGCTTACCAGTAAGAGGGCCGTGCACCGAAGTTCCTGAACTATGTGCTGTTGAAGCTCCAAATAATGATGGTCCGCCACCTGAGGTTGATGGACATATCCTTGAGGATCTATGTTCCCAATCTTTCATTATATACTTCAAGTAATTTCTTTGCCCAAAAGCATCTCCTAATGAAATTAATTTTTCTGTATCATATTTAAAAAGCCTTCCATAATTAGTGTCTACAAAATACAATGATTTTTCACTCATAGTTACACTAAATCTTTGATTAGAGCCATATTTAGTTGATATATAAATATGATTTTCTACCGTTTCTCCTGTTCCTGTAAACAATGAAGTACCTGCATCATCACTTAGCATAGACAATGGATTTACCAAAAGTTTTGCAAAAGCATGATCTTGCAGTACATATAGTTCATTTTTAAAATTAACAATACTATTAATTTCTCCGTATAAACCTTCCATATCGTGAAATTGATTTATAGGAAACTGTCTAAATGCATCTGACTTTTGACCAAGTATTTTTGTGTTTGAGTATGCTATTTCGTAAGGTAAATTTAAGCTGTCATCTATTGTTTCCTCATCAATCATTATTCCAGACTTAACTGTATTTTCTTGAGAATAAACACTGTTATAAAGCCAATCATTACTAAATGGTGGCTCATTCATACTTTTACCTACAACTGTGTCACCTGAATTTAAAGTTAATCCACTTCGCATATCAGTATTAACATATGATTCCACTGGAAATACCTGAAACCTAGATGCAGAATGTTTCATATAAGGTGAAGATGTTTTTTGATGCGAATATAGATTTACAAAGGTGTCACCTCCAAACACCTGCGAACCATGGCCTTGCCGAGTCCCTGTTCCTGGACCTACTGGATGAAAATTACCACACGGTATATATCTAGTTTTTTCTATACTTGATTTATTGTATCCTCCATAAGGCGTTATTTGTCTTATTATAGAACATAAATGCTTAAAAGGAACGTAACTTTTTCCTTCTACATTGAAATCATGCTGACCCTGGTCGTGAGTCTCATTACCGTGACCCGAATGCCAATTTCCGCCATGTTGCTTGTCAGTAATGTATCCCGACCATATCGGGTTTCTATAAGCAGGGCTACCTATATAGCCACCATTTGCGTTTTCCCCTCTCCACCTGCTGTGTTCAAACAATGCTGAAATATTTAACGGCGCAAACCATGAGTCCATATTTTGATACGCCTGATTCACAAAATAAGAATCGGTACGGCCTGGACCATATTTTCTAGCTTCACTTGCCCTGTTGTTTACCTCAATAATTATTGACCTTAAGCCCATTTGCATAGTGGAGACAGTGTCATAATTATAGTCTTCTTTTAAAGGGTCTTGTGTTGTTAATATTTCTCCACTAGAGTTTACATCAAAAATATGCGCTACTTTTTTATTTACAGATCCAAAAACCCAATATCTTTTTTGAAATCTACTATCTACTCCGCCGCCAGGCTCTGTATATCGTGCGCCTTTCACAAAGCCCAGGGTATTGTTAGAAAAACCATTTACATAACCTTGGGTTATTCTAGTTGATATACTAAAAAAACCACTAGGTATAATTTCACCATCTGTTATTTCTTTTGCATTAGCTATAGGTAACTGCCATCCATATGCTCTTCTCGGTTGTTGCCAATAGGGTGAGCTTAAACCTTCGTTAACATTCCCAAAAGACTCTCCTCCCTCTAGCTCCATACCTATTCCGAAATAAGGCTCGTAACAATAATACTTGCCAATTAAAACTTTGTAATACTCGTCAACTTCTTTTTCGGTTGAGAATTGTAAAGAATTAAATCTAGTTTCAGTATGGAGATGTGGTTCCCATAATTGTGTTCCAGCTGTGGAACCGCCATCAGTCCAGTCTCCTGTTTGATTTTGCACCTGATTTGTTGAGGCTTGAGACTTTATATTACCGACTCCGTGTACATAACTCATATAGGACCTTTGCTGCATGTTGTCTTTAGGGTTTGGGTCATTTAAATATCTTACTTCATTTGTAAGTTTCATCGTGCAGTCAATTCTTAACATATCCCCCTCTCTATAAACATAAGGTCTTATACCAAAAGCACTATCTGGCGCGTCTAACGTAAACACAGAGCCGCTTATTTGAGAATGATTTACGCTATAATTAGATTGTGATCCTAAATTTGATTGACTAAATTGATATTTTGCTCTTTTGTCGTAACTTCCAAAATGTGCAGTGTGTCTTCTATGTCTACCTGCAGTTCCTGGACCACCTCTCGGTGTATTATTTTTTAATCTAGCGTGATATCTTTGGGCAGTGTCTAGATGTTTTCTTACGTCTTCCCTTTCAGGCCAAAAAAACGTCTTTCCTCCTAAGTTTCCTCCAACTGTTGCTTTTCCATCAGAAATAGTATCGTTAAAAAAACATAAATGAGAGTTCTCTGCCAAACCTAAATATCCATTCAAATAAACATTATATTCAGGCTGTTCTGGCAAAGTTCTTGTAGCTCCAGCAGACAGACTTTGATTTACAAACACAGGGTCGTCGTCAAACATTTCATTATCTTTTTGAGAAAATGCAGTATTATCATAACCATACTTTTGTCCTAATTGTGCATTACCATATTGAGCTGTTTGATTTAAAAGTCCTTGTTGCACTATCCTTCTATCCTCTTCTGTTCTTTTTGCTCTTACTACCCTAAATCCTGATATTTTATCACACACATCACTAGGTATCATAAATTCAAAATAAACATACATGTCAAATAAATGATGTGCATCATCATGATTATTAGCTACGGTAAAGTGATTTAAAAAGTCTCCAGTCCAAGGTTGTGCTGCAAAATAATAATCGTAATCAGCTGGCGTAGCTTTTATTAGGCCACCAAAAAACTTTACATTACTATCGTTACCTGCTGGATTATAGTTTAAGCTTAACGTTCGGCCATCAAATCCAACATACGCATCCTTGTTTGTGTGAGTTCCATTTTTTCTATCGTTAAACCACTCTACACTCACAGGCGGCACTGTGTGTCCATATACAAAAGACAATCTATGATCTTGTATTTTTTTGTGACTTATTATGTTTCTTGTACCCGTCAAGCCTGAAGTTGTAAGTGTCGGTAAATTTGGACTATAATTTATTGTATTGGCTACCTCGCTTTTATTTTTGAAATTAATCATCCTAAGCACATCATGCTGATGAGGTGTTTCTATATCGCCTATCCATAATACATTTCCTGGCGCTCCATTTAAATCATAAATTTGAACACCAAATCTATATATGTCTCCCCTTTGATATCCTCTTCTATCACCAGCAAGATGCGGGTCTTTTGACCCCCCTAAATTCATTGAAGTTTTAAATACCGTATTGCCTGTAGGAAACTCTGTGTTTAATTGTTCTCCATTAGATGTAGAAGATATAAAAGGGGCGTTGTAAGCGTTTTGTGATATATCTGCTACCTTTTCTTCTACTCCAAATGTTACCCTACAGCCACCAAGTGTGTTTTGTGTGTAATTAAAACTTTCGGCGCCTAAAGTTGCCCTGTCTGGCAGGAACCTGTAAGTTAAAAGTTGCGGGTAAGCATTACGATTGGTACCTACTGCGCCAGCTGATAATCTTTGGTTGGCTAATGCTGTTGTCCACATAGGAACGTTTAATGTTCCGTTATATTGGAAGTAAGTATATGCGGTTGAAGTAGATTCATACATAGTACCTGGGGCGCCCAATAACTGGCCGTGACCACAAGAATGGCCATAATTGTTTATAGTATAGTCTGTTATTTCAACTCCACCATCATAATGCTTTACCTCCTTATCATCTGTTGTAAGCATAGCATCTAGCCTGTTTGTAGTGTTTCCTGGTTCTATTCTCCATCGCATAACTTTTACATTCCACTCCTTTTCTGAAATAAAATTTCTTTTTTGTCTTAAGTTCGCAGCAAACAAAATATTATCTTTGATGGCTATATCTTTACATACATCAAAAGTATTAGACTCTATAAGTATTTCTTCAAGACCGTTATCTACTTCGTTATTCCATACAGTGTGTTGAAAGGTAGATGTTGCTCCCGATATAGTGTTTCTTCCTACTACCGCAACCCTTGGTGCGTTTTCTAAATCATCATAAAACAAAGAATACAGCTCTATGTATGCAAAGTTTTGATCTATGTCCTCAACATTTATTTGAAAGCCCTGTGTTCCTAAATTACCTTTGGGTCCACCTGCATATGTTTGAGAATTACTAAAAGATTGATCAGAAACATGATACATGTTACTTAAAGGAGAAAAAGTAGACTCTCCTCCGTTTTCTGATATATATTTATAGGAATATTGATAAACCCCTACTGGTAGAGAACCAAATAACGTTAAACCAAGAACAGGCTGTGACGCATTCATTAAAGGAGTTATATCTAAAGAGGTGGGCTGTATACTGTCTAAACGCCTTTGTTTTATATTAAGGGTTCGTAATGGATTTTTGTTGTCTGTCCAATAAACCCTAGATATACTTTCGTTTTCAACTATATGTTCTATTTTTATTGGCATATCTAAATCCATGTTCAAGTCTGGATAATTACCATCAGAGCCCTGCGCGTTGTAACAAACCCTTAAGTCAGTAACTTTTTGAACTCGCATTTCGTGATCAAAATCTATTAATAAAAATATAGTTCTGTTTTTTTGCTCTGAAACAATAGTTGTTTTAATATTAGTATATTCAAACACACCCACTATAACCAACAATAATTGATTTGCATAAGACACGTGTCCCACTATTGAACATCTTTGTGACAATTCTTGGTTATTAGTGATAGTTGCATTAGGGCCTCTATCATAAAACGTTGGATAATCATTATCTGTACCTTGATCCGTAGGTATTGATTTTGGATAATTAGACAAATCTACAAATAAACTATTACCCTCTATATTTTCTACGGTAAACGTGTCTCCTTCTGAATTAGTAAGCCTTATGTTTTGTGCATCGCTATAACTTCCTTCTAATTGAAAATGAGGATCCAAGTCGCTAATCATACCATGCGTAAAGCTTTCTGGCTTTGATATGCCTGGTCTAACTGGAGGTCTATTTGGTTTGTTTTTTTTGGCCATATTATAAATCTAATAAACTATTAGAATCATTGCTTATAGGTACTAAAGTATTCCAAAGCTTACCTATTTGTTTAATTTCTTGTGACGTAGGCATGCTGTCATCTCCTCTTGCTTTGCCACACAGAAAATACCATCTTTTTTCTAATTCTTTGGTAATATATTGTGGTATTTTTCCATTGTAAAATTCTATTAATTTCATTTGCCACATAATGTATTGAGCTACAGCAGTTTCGTGACCTTCTTTTACCATAGGATAGCCTCTAGGGTCTGTCGGGTATTTTAAATACGATATAGTTATCTCTTGTAAATTATCATGTGTAATATTTAATCTATTTCCTTCTAAATAATACCTAAATGCTCTTTGTAAATTATTTGACTGTACACCCACTCTGCCTCTGTGCACTGACGAGGTTTTTCTTATATCAGAATTTTTATTCAAAGCATCTCCCGCACCAACTCTTACGCTTAAAAGTTTTATATTGTCTTCTGGTAATACGAGTTGTTGGTTGCTGTATTTACCTTTACCCCCCGTTAAGGTGTTTGAACTTACCTCTATATTTTCGCCATCACAGGCTAATGTATAGTCATTACCCTCATGTCCAATTTCTTTTGCAGTTATTGTCAAAACTCCAGTTGTTGTGTCCACACTATATTCAGCTATATCTAATAGTTCTGGGTAGTTATATATTGCTGATTTCATGTGTTTACCTGTTGTTCCTCCTGATCCACTTCCTCCTTTTAAACTTTGTATCAAACCATAAGGCTGTGCGGCTAAATCTAACGTAGAGGACAAACTACCTGCTTGAATAGTCAATTCATTAGGCAAATAAGCCTGACCTATATTACTAGAGCTTTTAAAATACAATTTTACACCATTAAGAGTTATTGAGTCTCCTTCTGCTGGAACATCGCTAAATGTTATTGTAGCGCTTGCTTTTGCTCCTGTTGAATTATACGTAGCTTCTTTCTGTAAAAAAGTGTCTCTACTTCCTATTAATTTTTCTGCCTCATACGTCCATTCTACAAAATCTTGTATATGATTAGCATAATCTATTAAGCCTAAATTTCTAGATACAGTAGTAAATATTCTATCAATGTTTATGTGCATAATTTAATTTTTATACTGAAGCAATAAATACTTCTAGTGTATGTCCAGCCACTCCTTTTACTTTCAAAGCGGTTGCATTATCAAGTGTAGACCCTCCATTTCCTCCTTCTACTTTTGTGCCTGTATACATTATGCTAGAAGCAGGAGCTACTTCAGTGTATGCAGCATCAGAATCTTCGTCATCTAGGCCTACTTGCAGAGCATCTGTACCATCTAAATTTGTTACTCTTATGTATTTTACAGAGGCTCTTTTAAATGTTCCTACCGATTCTCCAGTAGAAAATGTTGCTACTTCTGTTAGGTTTGTATTCTCTAATTTTAACACGCGCTTAGAAACGTTTGCAATAGAAGCAAATGTGTGTGTACAGGTTTGCGCAAAATCTCTTGCATCGGATGTTCCTACATCATGCCCTACGGATAGAGCTTCTGTTATTGTAACGGTTAAGGATGATGCATTAATATCAGTATCTGCCATATTTTTTAATTTTTATTTATTATTTTTTTTGCATAACTTAGCGGTAAAACCTTACAGTGTCTGTATTTGGGTGGTCTTATCCACATTAATTTTTTGTAGTAATCATTTAATATTGGTACCTTAAAAAAAACCGTTTCTCCTTTTTCTTTTGTAGCATGATTGTCTACCCTTATGTGAAACGCCCTGGTATGTAATTTTTCTTCCAAAGTTAAATATCCTAATTTTTTAGGTAAAACAACTTGACGACTTCTTTCTACTACATCTCTTATTGTAATTTCAAAAAACTTTGTTATTATGCTGTAATAAGTTTTGTAGCTAATTTTTTTTGAAAATTTACCTTTTATACTTTTAAATATATCTTTAATTGATACGTATTTATCTTTGTACTCGTGCCCCACTTTTTTTCATTTTTTCGTTATCATCTTGACCGTCAACAATCATATCAGGCATAGTTTTAAGTTCTGTTTGGATTTCTATTTGTAATACTCTTTGAATTAAATCACTAACATATTCTAAAGGTATTGGATAAATCGTTTCTGCGTCATCAAATTTTTCTTCATTACTCCAAATAAAATTTTTCATAAAACTAATTTCTGTTGGATTTTCTAAAACCATTTGTGCATCACATGAGTATTTCCAAAATATTTTCTTTTCACCTGGACTGTGTAAATCTCCATGATAATTAGGTGATATTTCTAAATTGTTTAATTTTATGAAATATTGAGGATTTTTACGATTATAACTATTCCAATGTGTTGGTAAAGTAAAGAAGCTTGATCTCGCAGAATGTAAAGAATAAAATGGATCATTACTACCTGTAAATTTATTACTTCTGTAAAATAAATCTTCATTGCTTCTTTGATATAAGGATAAAGTCCTGGTAGTTGCGCCGCCTGCAGCTTCGTTTTGTGCCGTTGTAAAATCATCAGGAAAATGAGTTGATCTTTGTATTTTAACTACCTTTACTAGATCTTTGCCTGGTAAAATTATAGGCTTTGGTATAAAGCCCTGAAATATACCGAAATTTCTAAAATCACCTTTATATTTTTTTGTACCCCTCAGTTCTCGTCCATATACATCTAGGTTTTGAGCTTCCCTCCAAGTCTGCGATGATATGTCTGCAGATATACTACCTAACGCTATAAATTGTCCTGACAATTCACCTGAACTGTCTTTTGGTAAATTTTGTACATATGTGGATGCTGTTGATGGCGGACTAGACGCTATATTTTTGTTGTATATATCCCATGCGTTGTCATACACGGCTACGTCACTTAAAGCTGCATTACGAGTTGTTACACTTAGTGATTGTGTCCATCCATCGTAACGAAATTGATTTTTATTTACTAAATCAATACAAAGTTTTGCTCTATGATAGTGTATCCAGTGTTTAATTTGCTGTATGCTTATTTTGTTTTCTAAACTGCTTTGCCCTCCGTAAGCTAGGTTTTTTATATTGTAGGCTATTTCGTTTAATGTAATCATTAGGCGCAGTTTTAGGTGTTTACAAAATTAATTAATTTTTCTGTATAAAACAAAAATAGGCCTCAACTATTTCTAGTATTAACCTATTTTTGCAGCAGGGAGCAAAAGAACTCTCTATTTACTTTAATTTGGACCAGTCATCATTCCAACATCCGTTCTTGTCATTTTAAGCACAGCGTCCTCTATTATTTGATTTTGATAATGTAAAGGTATCGCCATGCTTCCTTGTACTGCAGAGGCATCTTCAGTAACATCAGTAAAAGCTTGTTCTAATAAAGGCAGCAATATAGTTTGCATGTATAAGCTACGGATCGCTCCCGCAAAGCTAAAAATTATTCTGTTTTCTATATATGCCCATTGTAAATTTTCAGAACCGCCGCCAGCTCTTGGGTCACGTGATGAGTTAAAAGGGTCTGGTGTATGTCGGTTATGATAGAAATCTCTAATATCTACATTCTTTACTGGCATAGCCTCAGACGTCTTTATATCGCTAGTTGTTACATTAGAATAAGGCAGTCCTGTTGTTAAATCAATAATTTCATTAACATTATAAGTATGAGCACTAATATTTAAAACATATAAGTGTTGTTTTGGCACCATATATTGATTTCCATATTTAAAATAGCCCCTTTCGCCAGTAGAACTAGTGTCTAAATATTTTTCAGAAAAAGCGGGATATCTATTATTATATATAAATGATCCTCCTAATATTTCAGCCTTACTCAAAGTAAAACCATTATAATCTATAAACGGAGCCATAGCCTTTCTTGAATCTTCATCAATTAGCATCTTGTCATAATGAAAGTTTATAAAATCAGATATTGCTAATTTTAAAAATTCGTTTTTTTCTTCATTTGTAAAATAAGGTTGATCAGCCTTGTCTAAAAGGAGATCCATTAATTTATGAGCCTCGTCTAAATTCATTTATTACTTTTTTTTACTACCAAACCAACCCTTTGGTTTTTCTTCTGTAGTTTCCATTTCTTTTATAATACTACTTGACAATGTTTGTGGTTTTTGATCATTATCTTTTTCTACAAAAGTCTTTTCTGTTTTTTCTTCTACAGCAGGTTTTCCTGTTCTTAGCTGTCTTCTAAGTAACGCGTATACATCTGCGTTATCTTTTAACCAAACTATAGCTTGATCATCAGAAAGCCCTATATTCAAAGAACCGTGTTTCCAAACTCCATTTATTCTTGATAATACTTTTTTGTGTTCTGCTTTTTTTAGAAAAACTCTATACTCTTGATCTATATCATTAGTAAGCTCTAAAAATTTTTCTGGCGTAGTATTCGCGTATTGTATTATTTTTGCTCTTAACATTATTTCGTCTACGTCTGGATCTAGACCCATAAGAACAGCTATATCATTCATAGCCGTCATAGATAAACTGGTTGCTTTTGTGATTGCCTCTGCGCTTTTTAACGCACCTTCTGCGTTTTTTTCTTCGTTAGCTCTAACATCCTCAACAATAAACTTACCTATTAACGGATGGTTTTTTAAAAACTCATAAGATCTTTTGTCTTGTTTTTTTGTTATATCTAAAGATACTAGCGGCTGAAACATTTCAAAACCGTCAGTTTTTTGATCGTTTATATCTATCAGCTCTATATTTCTACCTGATTTGTCTTTGTAATTTCCAAACTTACAATAATTAAATTTTCCAGCATTTTTTGCTTTAATGTGTACTATGTGTCTTTTCATTTTCTTTCTTTTTAGTTATTACTCCCTGTTAATTATTTACTTTTTTTCCCTTTTTTTCTCTAATTACATTTCCGTTCTCTATCCATGTTTTATTAGATGATTTTTTCGCCCATTTAAAACCTGATCTATTCCCTATTGAAAATACTTGTTTACCTTTAGGCTTTTGTATTTCATTTTCTTTTTGCTCTATTACCTTCCCGTTTCTGTATACTAGTCTTGTTCTCATTTTACAAATATAAGAATTTTGGGGGAACCGAAGCTCCCCCGAAACTCTAATTTAATCTACATACAATTATGCAGATGCACCACCAACTAAATGAACTGTTGCTATTGCAGTTGGTATTTGTCCTTGTAAGTGCCAGTTTACACCGTCACATAAAACACCAAGTCTTAACCCTTCTGCTGATTGAGCTACTGATCCATCAACGGTAATTTTTGAAACACCATTAAATGCATCAACATCATCATTAGCAGCAGTAGAAATAATACCACCGAATATATCAGTTGCATCAAGTCCTGTTGTCAAGATAAAATCTGCATCGTCATCAGAATCAACTGTAAAACAAAAGTCAAAATATACTCCAGCAGAATTTGCTGCTGTTGGTAAAGTTATTGTAACATTATTGTCTACAGCCGCCATACTGACAGCAAATAAAGTTCCTGATTCTGCTGTAGTCAATGTTCTTGTAACAGCAGAGCTGTTAGAGATTTCTTCAACAGGCCTAGCTATTTGCATGTGAGGAGCAAATTTTGCTTGCTCTCCTGCAGATAATGTACCGTTTGACGTGTCTACTCCAGTTGTGAACTTTTTAATTGCAGTTCTTAGTTTGTTAAAATCAAATTTTATTGCCATTTTTCTAAATTTTTTAAAGTTTATAAATAGGAGGCCTGCATAAAGGCACTATCTTCTACAGACCTCCGTTAATTAATTATTATTACGCGTGCGTGATTGAGTCTACTTCTTCAATTCCGTCAATACCATATATAGAATTAACATCGTCAGCTAAAGTAACAATTCCTCGTCCAGCTAAAACTAGCCTTCCAATATTTTGTACAACTGAAGCTGTTTTTGCTTCTGTCGTACCTAAAGTAATTGCTTTAGCAGCACCACCTGAATCTGTATAGTCAATTACTACAGTAGTTGAATCTGTTGTTCTAATTGACATAACTTTATCAGTGTCTAGTGCAATTGAGTCTGCAGCTGAATCAGCAGCGTAAAAAAAACATCTATTTGCCATATTTTCTAATTTTTAAAGGTTAATAATTACGATGCACTTAAGATACCACAAGACAATGGGTTTCTAACAATGATTCCAGTTTCTGAAAGCACGTGTGCTTCAAATTTGTCATCAGCATTAGCAGCCAATATTGCTTGTTGGTCATAAGGATTCACCATTCCAGCTACATACTTCTTGATCATACTTCTGTTAACTCCTTCAGCTCCTTTTGTAATTAACTCTACGTTAGATACACCAGTAGACTTACCGAAGTCCATAAATACCATCTTTGCAGATTCTCTTAATCTGTTGTCACCAAATGAATTAGTTCCACCAGCTACAGAATGCAAGTTAGGATCATCAAACACAGGGCAGTGAGCAATAGTAATTTTATTACCTAGCGCGCTGTATGATACGAAGTTAGCTCCTAAGTCAACATCTCCATTTACACCTGACATAGATCCTCCTGTAAACGCGCCCGCAGGTGCAACAATAAGATCTTTCATAGCTCTATGGAATGCTAACCTACCTTCAGTTCCAGTAAATACAACAAACTCATTTCCTTCAGCTGATTGTGTATTTAATGAAATTTTAGCAATAAACTCAGTAATGATATCCTCAGTTAATGAACCATAAGAGTAAGTTGCTTGGTTAGCAGAATCAATCTGAGCCAATAAACCATCTCCTGTAATAATTGATGAAGCTTGAGTTCCTGAAGTACCTAGTGCAGAAGAAGAATAAGCTCCTGGTCTCTGAATAGTTGTGTCAGTTACCGACTTTCTTCCGTACCATCTTTGCAATTCTTGTTGATACATAAACTCATCCATCATCATTTGTTCTCTTGTAA
>TARA_R100000654_G_scaffold20855_2_pt1 | contig 27821 bp, 38 predicted proteins | sample TARA_R100000654 | Tara Oceans TARA_R100000654 (sample SAMEA2622473) | marine metagenome | biome: marine biome (ENVO:00000447); feature: surface water layer (ENVO:00002042); material: "saline water (ENVO:00002010), including plankton (ENVO:xxxxxxxx)" | depth 5 m
TCAGGAAAGCCTTTTACATAACCTGTAGCTTTAGCCTTTACAGCTTGTTTGTAAGAGGTTCTTATACCTCCTAGAGACGCACAATATCTTATCTTAGGGTATTTGTATTTAAGATAATTTACTACGCTTTTTTGTACCTCCTCCTCTCCGTTTCGCAACTGTTTTTATTTTAATTGAATCCTTTATTTCTTTTCTCATGCTCATCATTTTTGTATACAACTTTGCTTCAAGCTCATCATAATCTAATGACAAGTAAGAAAGCTCTGTTTCTATATCTTTTATCCGTAAATTTAAAAATATGCAGTATAAAATTAAAATAATAATTAGTATTGTTTTCATATTGTAATGTTAAATTGTTTCACCATATTGACCTTCAACAAATATATTTGAGTATTTAATTTCTATTTGTTCTTTAGACTTTACTTTCATTCTAATCCTGTCTTGTAAGGTCTTGTCTTTTTTTATCTGTTCTATATCATTAGACAACACAAAAGTGTCTATCTTGCCATTCCTATAAGCCCTGACAGCACCTTTACGTCTATATTTAAAGTCTACTAATACTCTGTATATTGGTTTGCCCATTTTTTTCTTCTATCCTCTCTAATTCAAACTCCAAGTGTGCTATAGCTTTTTTAATACATTGTGTAGGTTGTGGATGTTTTTTATATGCTCTTAACAAATATGTTACAGCAGTACCTAAATTATATGTTAGGTCAAAACCTGAAACAACCTTTCTTGCTTCATAACCATTGTTACCTATGTAGTAATATGGTATTCTTTTATCTTCTGTTTTATCCATTTACTTTCTCTTACTTAAAGCATTTAGCAATTCAAAATACAACTCTCTAAACTTGTCTAGCTCACTCCCTAAATCTTCTATTTCTTTTTTGTTTTGATGTAATACTACTAAAGCACCTAGCATTACGCCTAAACATATAGACAAAGTTATACATAAAAGTGGTTCAAGGGCGTTTACATATTCCATTTTTTTAAGTTTTGTTTGTTAATAATTTTGGTTCAGGTCTATATCCAAATGTTTTTTTGGGGTCTTCACCTTGATTTTCTACCTTACATCTTGCTTCCCATATTACAGCTCTCCAACTCTTTATCCAAGTATAATATGTTTTGACATTTAAAACAAATAATTCAGTATTTCTGACACCCTTTCTAAATGCCATTTCTATATCTTCAAACATTAAGTTTTTAAAGTCTGTATATAAATCATCACAAAGAGATTGAGACAGGATAACAATATCCTGCTCACTCTTCGTTTGACCTAATTCTACAAAGGTCTTACTAACTAAATCAACACACTTTAAACTAAGCTCTTGTCTATCTTCTTGTTTTATATACTTCATTGTTTCTTGCTTATTATCTCTCTTGCTTTTTGCCATGAAGATATTTGTGATTCTAACTTACTTGTTTTCTTATTGCTAGCAGTTTCAAAAGTATTTTTCTCCCAAGTTCTTATAGCTGCCCTCCAATCTTTCATTGGGTTCTTACCAACCTTCCAACCATTACTTTCATAATGATCAAAAAACTTTTGTATATCAACCTTATTTTGTCTTTCAACACAATATAATTCTAAATCATTTAGTGTTGGCTTTACAAATCTTTTGAACTTAACAGTCTTACTAATCTCTCCATTTAAGCCTGCAACGTCTACAGGGCTAATACCTTCTACGTTATATACGTTATGCTTATCAAGAAGCTTAATAACAGCCTGATGAGGTCGTGAGTTCTCGTTTAATGTACCATATTGAAAATCTATAAACTTTGGTATAAACCACTTATTACCTTCATCAAATATTTTTATTTGACTTTCAAATATCTTAGCAGCTTCTACAGGGTTTATTTTACTACCAATCCTTATTGATGCAACCTCAAAATCTGTGTCCCATATTCCTGCATGATTACAGTCGTCTAGTATATATAACCATAACAGTTTATATTTTGCAGGCAGGTTTCTAATAAAACCTTTTTTCCATTTATCTGTATCTGTAAATCTTTTTGCCATAATTATATTTCTTTTAATAGTTTATCCATTCTTTCTTTTTTTGTTTCAAAGGGTAAGCTATCCCAATCGCTAGGCTTTATTATACCCTTTGTTGCAAAAACAATTCTCTCTTGAAACGCTAAAGATTCTTTTTCGTCTTGATTTGTAAGGGTTCCTAATTTAAGAAACATTTTCATAAAATTTATATCGTCCATAATTATTTATTATTTTTAGTTAAATATTTGTTTACTAATGCTCTATGGTCTATTGAGTCATCATAATTGTCTGATAAGTCTTCATACTCGTCAAAAGATTCATTATATTGTTTCCAATCAGCATAATCTAACTTTTCTTTCTCTTCATTTATTGTGTCCTCACAAGAAACTATATCGCTTTCACAATCAGGACAAAACTTATAACCTTTGAAAGAACTCTCTTGTAGATTTCTGTTATTGCAATAATAACACATTTCTTCTCCTGCTGCATCTGTTACAACCTCTACTTCATCATCATACCAATAGTCTCTATCTGCACCATACCAGTCTCCCCACTTGCTAGTATTACGATAAGAATACGTAGGACTGTAAGCATAATCATACCTGTTGCAGCCTAGCTCTTGAACTAGACACATAAGCATATTGAGACAGTTGTTAGCGTCATCAAACCTGACAACCTCTGCATCTGAATGTGGTGCATAGTAACCACAACTCATGTTTGCAACACAAACACCTACACCATTCTCTGCAAGCTGACCAACGTCTGTAATAGCACCTGATGTCTGTGCATACCCAAACTTGGAAATGATAGGGTTGATTTTTTTGCTGAACCTTTTGCTGAATAGTTTGCCTGATATACTGTTTACAAAGTCTGAGTTACCTCGTCTGTCGCCCTGAAAACAATAGCCCACATCTTTGAAGAAAGACATATCTGCAGCACGACTACCAATACATCCCACCTCTTCTGAATGAAAAAAAGCACACTTGATATTGTCAAACATAACAAGCATCTCTAGTGCTAGCCATATACCCACCTTGTCATCACCACCCACACCTACCTGTGTGCCTGTGTCTGAATTGAAAGCAAACAAACAACCATTGTCGTCATACACCTTGAAACTTTTGTGTATGTCGTGTACTGTGTCTGTGTGTGCTACAATACAAGGATAGTGATTGGTTTTACCTTTGGTAATGTATATGTTGTTGTCTTTGATTTTGATAGTTGCCGCAGGAACATTTGTTTTGCAGAACTTGTGAATGTAAGAAATCATGTCAAACTCGTTACCACTTGTGGTTTGAACCGACAAAATATCAATAAGTAAATTTTTTCTAGTCATAAGCGTTTTCTTTTAGTTAGTAAATAGTTAGTGTAAAGGGTTAGCTAACCCTTTGATTTGCATACAAAGATACGAATAATATTTAAGACTACAAAATTATTTAGTAGTTTTTTTAATATTATTTATTTTTTCTAGCAAATTTAGGACTTGAAGCTTTAAATCGTGATTATATTTTTCTAATCTGTTTTTCTCTCGTGTTGCTTTGTCTAGTCTTTCTCTTAAAGTTTTTTTATCCAAATCTGCGTTTATAATATTTAATGGTATATAAGTTTTCATATAAACAATTTAAGTTAATAAAAAAGGAAGGGGGGATATTTTACCCTGTCCTGCCAAGTATGAGGTTTATCCTCAAACGGAACTCCTCAATTAAGGGTATTTTTAACCCTACAAGTAGACACCGAACCCCCCAACCTGTACTAATTAAAAGGGCAAATCATCATCATTTGATTTGTCTGCTGTTGTTTCTTTTGGTGGCTCATAGGTATTCTCGTAAGCATAATGAGTTGCACCCTTTTCAGATGGCTCTCTCCTTTCTGCTATCGTGATATTTACCCAACCTCTTTTAGATATTTTTTGCAAATCTTCTACTTTAAAACTTGCATTAAATAATTCTCCATATTGCGTAGTAACTTTTTTTATACTACTTGCTACATAATTTTTATCTGACATATTTTTGTAATTTTAATTTATAATTATTTTTCATTTCTATCAACTCGTTCAATCTTTTAGAAAGCTCTTCCATTTTTCTTTCTACTGATTTTACCTCATGCACATAAAAGTTTGCATCTAGCATAAGTATTCTTTCTATATCTTCATAATTGTTTTTATAAGATTTTAAAATCTTTACAAACACATCATGTTGCTGAATGTTATGTATTATTGTTGCATGATTTTTTTTAAGTATAAAAGCTATGTCGTGATAAGTAAGCTTAAAAATATTTCTTAACAAACCACTATATAATCTTCTAGCATCTACAACCTTTCTAACTCTACTTTTGCCTTCAATAGTAGACCAAGGCAGGTCATATCTTTTGCAAATCTCTGCTTTTATCTTTTCATCTCTTTCTCTTGTGAACTCTATCTTATACTTGTCCATTTTTATTCTTTGTTAAGTAATCTATTTCTACATAATCTTGTTCACCATCTACGTCAAAGTTATCTTTTAAATCAACTTCAATAATGTCTATGATATCTTTAACATCAACATTTAAAAACTTAGCTAATCTTAACATATGATAATATCTTATCATATATGGACAATCAATATATTTGTCTATTGTAGAGCCTTTTATGTTAAGTATTCTACCAAATTGTAGTTTGGATATACCTCTAATTCTAAGAATAGCTTCTAGTTCATTCCTAGAACTTTTTACTTTATTATAATCGTTTTTCATTTTTTTAAATTTATATTAAACATTCCGTCTTTGACCATCTTGTTATATTGATCTTTTGGGTCTATAAAGTCTTGATTCTCTTTTAGATAAGGAATCAATTCATCAGCTTCAACATCTGTAAGAAGAGATAATTTTTTGTATATATCTTCTTTCTCATAATCACAAATGCAAGTGTATGGTAAGAGACTCTCAATGTAACCAAGTTTCCAAAGCTCTGCTTTTAATGGTTTACCATCAAGAACCTCATCCATCCAATCATGCTCTTGTCTAGTCATCTACAATCTCATCCTGACCAAACACTCCTTGCTCATAGAATCCTGCTATTTTTAGAACTACTCTTGACATAGCTCTCTTTTCTGCCATAGCTACAGGAAACTTTTTACCTCCACCCATAAGATTATCTTCTGAAGCCTCTCCGAAACTCATAACATTTCTTACTTCTTGTTGTGGTTTTCCTTTGATATATATTTTATTGTTAGTAGTCATAGTAGCTGTTGCTCTCATTACTACCCAATCTTTTTGCATAATCACAGGCTCATAAGCAACTACAATATTTTTCTTGCTTACAATCTTGTCTATACCGGTTCTTGTTATGATAACAAAACCTCTTTTGTCTTTATATACATCTTCTTTTACTAAACCATTTTCTATAAACAATCTTTTTAATGTTTCTTCTTTGGTTTCTTTTACTGAATTGTTTTCTACTTTTTCCATAATTTAATTTGATTTTTAATTAATAATTAGTTTATTATTGACTCTATAAAGTTTTTGAGCCTAAAGTCAAAGCTCTTTTTTTTCTCATTCAAAACATAACTAGATATAGTTGTTGTTCTATTTCTACCATTTTTTGTTTTGTATCTAGTTTTTACTTTTTTTGGTATAGACACAATATCATGTCCTTGCCTTCTAAGACTATATATAATACTAGACAATCTGTAAGCACCATATTCATTTATAGCTTGTTTTTGTGTAAGTTCTCTACCATCTTTTAAGTGTTGTAGAATATCACTAGTTTGTGTTTTTTGCATAATTAAACATTTAAGGTTATTAGTTTGTTTTATCTTTCATCTCTTTCTGCATCTGCCATCATTTCTAAATAGCTTTCTCTTTGTAGTGCTTCGTACTCGTAGTCCTCTATACACTCACAATGTTCTTTACAGTCAGAACATACATCTGTTTCATCACACACTCTAGCTCCACAGCAGTTGCTTACCATGTCGTAGTAGTGTCCGTCATCTATAGGATTGCTTAGTTTCCATTGGTCATAATTCATAATATAAAATTTTAGTTAGTTGTTTGTTTTCTGTGCAAAGATACAATAAATTTTTAAACTACCAAACTTTTTTACAAGTTTTTGTTAAATAACTTAATATTTATCTTTTTCTTTATATTGTTATTTATATTTAAGGGTAATAAATACCCTTTATATACCCTAAAAATAATGTGTTAATCTTGCTACTTGTCCTTTTTCTTTATCGTGGACAAATGCCTCACAGGCTTTTGGAGCACCTGTAAAACCTTTTCGGCTGTGCCAACTATCTGCTGCACTAGGACTTCTCATGTATTCTACTGTTACGCCAATAAAATCTTTTGCGTCAAGCCATTTATGTTTTACTTTGTGATGTATGTGATGTAAATACCAATATCTAAATTTTGTTTCACTCCATAATGTAGGTCTTTCTTGTGCCATTAGTAAGGGTAACTTATCCATTTTAGCACCATCACCATGCTCTAACCCTATAAGATTATTACCATATTTATAATATTTTCTATGTGAAACACTTATGTCAAACTTTATATCTTTTGCTTGTCTAAACCATGATTTTAATGTGTGGGCTAAGTGAAAACCACTTTGATAATCGTGATTACTCATTGAATGTAAAACATCTACAGGAGCTATATTTCTTAACTGCTCAATAACTCTTACATAGAGATACAATGCTATTTCGTAATGCTCCCACCACTTACCATCTGTATCTTGATGAGTACCTTTTGTAGTTGTATTATAAACATTATCTATATGTAAAACATCATTACCAATACAAAACAAAACCTTGTCTATATCAAAACCACTAGACTTTTCTATTAATCCATTTACTCCTTCTAAAACTCTTGTAACAGCAACCTCACAATCATAACCCTCCCCTGTTTCTAATTCGTTAGAATATTTACCTATATGTATATCAGAAGGATTAATTACTAATAAATGGCTACCACCTTTTCTTTTAACAGGTTGATAATCAGGAGAATATTTTTCTATGAATGTATTTACTTTTTGAAATATCTTATCTTCATCAAGACCATAATCTTCTTTTGTAACTATAGAAAATCTGTATTCACCATTAGCTGACTGCCAATGTTTTACTGAAACTACATCTTTTTTTTCAATACCTCTTTGTTGTAAATGATCATCTAAAGCTGTATTGTCATTTATGTTTTCTACAGCTTTTGCTCTGTGTTGATATATTAAATTTTCTTCTTCAACAGTTAATCTTAGCCTCTTACCATTTTTCTTCATACGTCAAATATATGTAAAAAACAAGCCTATAAAAAGAAAGAGTGAGAAGTTATTCACCACTCACTCTTAACAAACTAACTATTCCCCCATGAAAACACTCTGAGAAGGAAAGCAAAAATAGTGTTTTTTACGACAAAAAACAAATTATTTCTTAACTTTTGCTACGTCAGCAATACCTTGACCTAATATTAAAGCAATTATTGAATATAAAATAGCTTCTGTTTGTACAGGGTCTAAGCCAAAACTATCATTCAAAAGTTGTACTACAATACCTACTACTGCATACCAAAACTTTTTAGACTTTAACATTTGACCTAATAAAAACTTTTCTAATAAATTTTTCATTTTAAAATATTTTAATTAATAATAATGCCAAATTACATTTTGGCTTTTTTTTAAATCTGTGTCGCAATGTATGAAATTTTTACCAATACCTATGCGACTTATTCCAACTTTTAACAAAGATGATATAATTTTATATCTAGCAGAACTGTCTTTTACAGCTATATCACAAGCATTACAAGGAATGTTCATGTGTGAACTAGACCTAGAGCCTTTTACACTTGTATTGTGTTTTGGAGTTCTATATCCTGATGTTATTACAAAAGACGTATCTGCTAGTTCTCTAGCTTCATCTAATAATCTAACAAAATTTAAGTCCATATTTACTCCTGAGCCTTTATCATCAGGACTGTCAAACTCTGACAAAGAAAAATATTTTATTTCTCTTTTAGGTGTTTTATTTCGGTTGTAATCATAATAATACTTACTATGAATTTCCTTGACCTCTATATTTTTTTTTGTAGCCATTTTGACCTTTTGAAGCATTTTTAGAATGAACTCCTTTACGTTTTTTATTCTTTTTTTTAAGAAAACTAAAAGATATTTTTTTTGCCATTATCCACCATCTTCACCTTCTGACACACCTCCTTTTGTAACTACTAAATATTCTACATAAACTGCTGCTGTATTTGCTTTTGCTTTTACGCTTTTAATGTCACTTAACACTAAGTCAGAACCTACCTCTACTGCAGCACTAATTTCAGGACACATTAAAAGGTAACTTTCTCCTGTCTTTAGTTTTACAGCATACCTTAAATTACTTGCGTTTGTTAATTCTAAAATTATAAAATTAGTGTCGTCTAAATTTGTTAATCTAAAATATGTATAATCATTAACTTCAAATCTACCCTTACCATCTGCTGTAGAAAAATCAATAATTTGTGTAAAATTATCACCTGCAGCTATTTCCATAACTCTTTGGTCTACTCTACCATTACCTGTAAAGTTATAAGTCTGAGCATTACCATATGATTTACCATTAACATTGATATTTTCAGTAATGTTTACTGTCAAGCTTGTTTGTTTAACATAAGTACTCATATTATTTTTTGTTTTTTAATTTATAAAATTTGTAAATTGTAAAAAGTATAGCTAATGAAGTTGAGATAAAAAGAAGTATTTCGTTTGCTTCTGCTAGACTTAGTCCAACTACACCACCATTGGCTAGTAAAACTTCAGTAGTATCTTTCATATTGTCTTTCATTTTATGTTTGCCTGTAACCTATCAAATATACTTTTAAACCTCGTGCTCCTGTGTCTGTATCTCCTATAGATGTAACATCTATTGTAATTTTTGAATTATCTGCTAATTCAAAATCTGATATAACAACAGGTGTCGCTGCTGTTGTTGATGAAGTTTCTCCTCCATCTATTGTTAAAGCTGTAGACAATATACTAACACCATCCTCTTTTATATCTATTGTTGTCATGCCTGCTGCTGAACTAAAAACACTAGCTCTTACCTCTAACAATCTAAATTTGTAAGGCATATTTATATAATCTAAATTATTAGCTACAGATATAGATGTACTTGTTGAGCCAAAGCTTAAAATTTTACAATCATACACATAATCCCAAGATAAGGCACCCTCTTGATTGTCATATGTAGAGCCACCACCTTTGCCTAAAAAAGTGTTGTTTTCTGCAGTCTCAAAGCCTTTAGGAAAATGCCTATTTGCGTCTTTTAAATTTTTATGTTGATTTGATGCCATATCTTAACAATTACAAGTTGTTTTACAATCACAATTACGATAATTATAATCACCATAACAACCATATATACCACAATCTGCTACGCCATTATAAGTATAAATACTATCGTAAAATATCATACCATGATTTTTATATGTACCATGCAAACTTTTTGGTAAGTTGTTTTCGTATGTAGGAAACTTACCTTTTTGATCATCTCCTTTTATATAATCCATCATATCGTTTGCAAATATTTCTGCTTTTCTATAAGTATCTTGTTTAAACGAATTATAATCATTATCATCAATAACTCTTGAAAATTCATCTAAATTATTTACAACACCACTAGATGTTATGTTGCTTTGTATATCATTTATTACTTCAAACCTTACATACCAACACAAAGCATCTTCTAAATAGTATTGTAAAAGTTCTTCATTATCAGTGGTCAGTGTACCATTGTTGTGTTGTAATTTTAATTCACCATAAAATTTATCTCCTAACAAAGGTCTTATATGTGCTAACTCTGCTAACACTATTGTGTTTTCAGAAATCAAATAAGGGTCTGTGTTTGAATTTGTAAAAGTTTTTGCTATAACTTCTGCAGCACTTACTAAAGTTGTATATTGTTTATAATTTGCCATATTGTTATTGTTCTACAGTTACTTCTTTTCTTTCATCTATATCTCCATCTCCATCTTCATCCTTTTCTACTACAATAACTTCTCTATCTGCAACAAACATATCACCATCTTCTAACATAGGTAAGTCTTCGTCAATTAAAGCTCTTTGCTCATTTATAGTTAGAACTTCTTTAATGTCTACATCATTTGCGTACGAAATCGGTGGCTCATAATGAATAGTTATGTCTTTAGGGTCATAACCCATTTCTTTAAATAAAACAGTTCTTATGCCATTTAAAAGCATTTCTGACGTGTCTTTTATCACAGTAGTCATTGCTAAATCATAAGCAATTCTTATTTCACTACCTGTGTTATTCATTTTACCTGAACTTACAATACCACTCAAAGATGGTTGCCACCTATGAGCTGTTATTATATTTTGATCAGTTATTTTTTGTAAATCTATCCAACTACCTTCTTGGTCGTCTTTTATGATTTGTACATTTGCAGGGTTTGCGTCTCCATTTTTTACAATAAAAAGTATTTTACCATTATTGCCTTCACCTACAAACTTTTTTTGTGCTTCTTTTACTAATTTTTGTGCTTCTTCATCACCCATATCGCCATTGATTTCTACAATAGCAGAAGGTTGAAAACCATTTAAAAATTTAGTATGATTCCATTTACCTATTTCATAATCTACACAAATATGCTCTAAAGCAGCCACATAATCAGGTAAACCATAAAAATTAAATGTAGGTTCGTAATCTTTAAAATGAATTACAAACTTGTTGTGTGATACTCTTGGATAAATAGGTATTCTATGTATTTTATCACTATGGTTGTAATATTTACACCAATCAGAATTGACATATATTTCTCTTTTGTTTTTAGCCATTCTTACAGTAGTAGCGTCTATGTGATACATATTTACACCACCATCATAAAGTACACACTCTAAATAAGCGTTACCAAAAGTAAAATAATCGTCAGCTAGTTTTTTAAAAACGTCTCTTAATGATTCGTGGTCAGCATTTACATCTTTTATGTACTCTTTTAACCTTTCATCATTACAAACAAATTTTGCTCCACTTGTAAATACAGTTTTTTGTGCTAAAACACTTCTATGTGTAGAAGATTTACGTTTTAATTCTGCTAAATATTGAGGAAACAAGTTGTCCTTACCAAATGGAATCCATTTAGTAACAACATTTTTCATGTTTTTTGGTTCAGTAATAGTAGGTGGTGTTGTTAAATTAAAAACACCAAACTCAAAAGTGTTATTCTTTTTCGTTGTTTTCTTTGCTACTGTTTTTTTTACTGCTCTTATTGGAGTTTTTTTCATTTGATTTTTTTATTTTATCTATCTTATCTATAAAATTTTCTCCATTATTAACTTCTTCATATATGTGTGCAAGTTTTTCTTGCGTCATATCTGAAACCCAACGAACAGCTTTTCGCTGACCATTAAAATGAGTACTTCTTCCTATCCAAGAAGATTTTATCTTATATTCTGCCATATCTGTATAAATTTTTAAATGTGCTAAAGTTAATATTTCTTCATCAGTTGTATTATAATTACAATCACACATATTTAAAAGATATTAGCAAGGGGTTGTTAAAAACCCCCTGCTATATCTAAAATCAAATATTAGGTTGTTTCACCTTTTGATGCAGAACTAGAATCTATTGACATTGTACCTGTATATTCATAAGGTAAGTCAAACTGTCTAGCCATTATCGTAACAGTTACTCCATTATCATCTGCATAAGCTGAACCTGAACCTCCTTCTATTGTAGATAGGTTAGCAAATGTCTGATTTCTATGAAAAGGTGTGCTACCTCCAAGAGCTGCATATCTTTCAGATAAACCAATTACAAATTGTTTACCTGAGTTTAGCTTTACACAAGCTACTATACAAGCACCTGGGTCATACGATAAATTCATTAACTCGTGAAACTTATCGCCTGATATGTGTGGAAGGTAGAAATTTAAGCCAACCTCATAAGCTGTACTTCCATTTTCTTTTGTTCCATTTATTGTCATAGCAGCAACCTCATTTTTGAACTCAAACCTTGCCCAATCTACAGATGTAGTGACTGAAGATATTTCATGCTTTCCTGCAGTAGTGCTATCAAAAGTTACTGCATCAACATTATTTAAATTAGTAAGAAATATTTCTCTAATACCACCAACTGCCTGTAGGTCAGCACAACTTATTAAAATTCCATTATCTATTGCCATGTTTATTTATGTTTTAAAATTAATATTAATCTGTTAATGATGCTCCATATACTAGACTATTGAATCCATATTGGAAGCCCATAGTGAAGTATGAACGTATAAGCATTTTGTCATCAGCAGGGTCATAAAACATTCTTAATTCATTTTCCGGTGAATTAACATCAGTACCAACAAATAAATTGCTTTTTGCTGCATAGATTGCTAAATTTCTAGGCTGTGAATTTGAAGCTCCTGAATCAGGCACATCTGTTAGCATTGCTACTTTATCTGCAGCATCTGAACTAGCGTCAGTTGCAGTAAAAATTTCATCCCAAACCCACATTGGCTTGATTTCAACTCCTCTAAAAAATAATCTTTCTTTACCTGATTGTGCATCTGAATGACCTGCATTTACTGAACCTGCTTGTGCTACTTGTGTCAATGCTTTGTACCATCCGTAGTAAACATTTGCAGTTACAAATAAACACTTGTCTGCTGCAGGTAATCTTTGTAAAGTAGAATCTGCATTTTCAAATACGAAGCTTAATAATGTTGCTGCGTCTGCTCCTGTAATATCACCACCTGTTGTGTAGTAAGAAGCTGTTGCTCCTGCTCCTGTAGCTGCTCCTTCAACTCCTTGCGACTTACCACTATTAGCGAAACTACCTGCACTTAATAATTCAAATAGACCATCACCCATAGATGAATAAGTACAATTCAAATCACCTGCTATTGTAGATAAACCACCCCACATGTTTCTTGAAAGGTCATATCCAATACCTGTTCTAATTCTGTCAATAATTACATTTGCTAATTCTGTTCCTGTTAAGTCAGGCATATTAATACCTGCTTTGTAAGACTCTCTAATTACTCTGTCCTTAAAAGTGTTCCAACATTGCTCTTGCTTTACTGAAACATTTTCTGTTGTTAATACTTTATCACTAATTGCAAAAGTGTCAGTATCTGTGCATGTATTAGCACCACACCCTGAATTTACTGCTGTAATTCCTTTTAAAGTGTTTGCTAGATTCATATTCATTTTGTATTTAACATTAGGAATAACTGTTGCGTACTCCATCATATTAGTAACAAAAAGTGGTTCTAACAATATTTTACTAGCGTAAGTTCCATTATACGCTACATTAATACCATCTGTTGCTATACTCATTTTTCTTTTTATTTAAATTAAACTTTTATTTTCGCTAGAAGTGCGTTAAAAAACGCTTCTTCTTTGTCCTCTACTTTATTTTCAATTACAGCAGGGTCTTCTTCAGTAGAGATTTCAGTTCCCCTAGCATCTGCTTTACTTACTAAAGCATTAAGTCTTTCAACCTCCTCAGATAAAGTAGCTTTTACTCCTTCTAATTCTGTGATTGACTCATTCATTGTTGCAACCTTTGCTTCAAAATCTGTTAGTTTTGCGACTATCTCGTCATTATCAGCAAGAGTAACTTCAACTTTTTCAGCCTCAACCTCAACATTATCTTCTTTTACTTTTGCAATAATGCTTTCAACTTTAGCGTCAAACCAATTTTTTAATTCTTCGGTCATTTTTTTAGTCTTTAAATTAATACTCAATTTACTTTGTATTTCCTCATTTGTAATATTTTTAAATTTGGAAACATCATATTTGGCTGCCACTTTAATAGCATCCGAGATAGAATCAACAAAACCTAAATTGTAAGCCTCATCAGCATTTAACCAAGTTTCTTCATCCATCATATTTTTAATCTTTTCATATGAAAGATTTGTTTTTTTGACATAAATGTCTGCAATTTCTGCACTAATCTTATTTAAAAGGCTTGCTGTCTTTTCTAAGTCTTTAGCCTCTCCCATTGCACCACCCCAAGCATTATGTATCATAAACAGAGAGTTCTCAGCCATTATTATTTCATCTGCAGCGAGTGCTATAACACTACCCATACTTGCAGCTATTCCTTCTATATATACTGTAGTTTTGTATTCTCTTTTTCTTAACACATTGTAAATAGCCATACCTTCAAACACATCACCACCTACACAATTAATATGTAGATTCATAGGCCTTTTCTTGTAGTTTCTTATTTCAGAAATAAAACTTTTAGCATTTATATTGCTAGAGCCTATTTCATCAAATATGTAGACATCTACAGGGTTTGTAGACGTACTAGCTTTTACATCATACCATTTCTTCATAATGCAAAAATATTTTACAGTTTTGAAAAAATTGCGAAGTTTTTGGAAAAAACTTTAATATGTGATATTTGTTTTTGCTGCTCCCTTAATTCTTTCTTTGTAAACAATGCTTTGAGCTTGTCTTTCTGAAATATTATATTTTATAGATAAATCCATAAATGTATGAGTTCTGTTACCATCGTTAAACCTTAACATAGTATCAAAATCATATATAATCATATAATTTCTTAATCTTTTTGGCTCAACTATACCTCTTTCTATTAAATGTCTTAAAATATCTTTTAATGTAGGATCAAACCATCTTTTCTTTAATTCTACCTCACAAATATCTAAATATTCGTAAATTATTTTTTCTTTATTTTGCCTTGGCATTTACTTTTTTTGTTTTATTTTTTAATTTTTTAGGTACAGGCTGAATCATTTCTTTTTCTAAATAAACAGCTAATAAATCACAAAATTTTACTACTGCTTTTCTACAACTTTCACAAGTTTTTGATTGTTTATTGTTGGGAAAATGACTATGCCACAAATTAAAAAAATAATTTAAACTTTTAGTATTGTAACAATTAGTTCTGCTCATTTCTAATTTATTTAGTTTTGATAAACTAATTATTTGCTCTTTTTTTTCTTTAGTGTAGTTTTTAGTAAGCTCAACGTAATTCATATTATATGGTTTTGGTTATTATTATTTCCATTTACCTATAGGACACTCGCCAAAAAATTCTTTTGTAAGTGATGCTTTAGCATCTAAAAAACAAGAACATTTACCACACCTCATACCTATTGTCCATTTAGGGTTTTTTAACATCAAAAAGTTTCTATAAAAATCGCATTTTTTACAAATATTTAACCTTTCTTCTTTTATTTTTTTACTAACAAACATATGTTTATATTTTTAAATTTTTAAATTGTTGCTTCTGCCTCTAGTGTTTGTACAGTTTGTTGTGTTGTGGTTATGTCAGATTCTACAACAAACACTCTTTGAGAATTTGTGTTTACTGAGCCTGCGTTAAACTTTTGTTGAGCAAAAGATGGCATATTTAAAAGACCACCATCTGCAAATCTTACGCCACCACCTGCTTCATTCATAGCTGATAACTGACCTCTAAACATAGCTGTACTTCTTTTATTTATAACAGCCTCACCTCCTTCAAGCTCTACTACTCTACCCCCTACTGCAAACTTTTCACCACCCTGAGCATGAGACCTTCCATGAACCATTCCTCCTTGTGCAAAAGTTTCATCTACCACTCCACCATGCTCACCTTTAAATCTCATAACTCTACGAATTATTGCCATTGTTGCTATGATTGCTGCAATATTAAATGGAAAAGGTATAGCCATAGCACTACTTAGAATACTAGATATTGCTTTTGGTATTATACTAGCTATGTCAGCAACAGTACCTGCTATTGTAGATGTTGTAGATACGTTTTCACTAACACTTTCTTTTATGTTAGATGCTGTTTGTGTATTTGTTACTACAATGTCTGCAGCTTTTGCAGCATTTTGTTTTAAAATACCTAAAGTTCTTAAACTTTCTTGTACTCTTAAAGCTGCCTCTACAGTAGTAGCTATTTGTGATATCTTTATACCTGCTTCTTTTACAAAGTTTAATTTTTCGTTATCTCCTGCTAATCCTTGTATAGCAGAACCAAGCCTACCTATTTCTGAAACTTGTTCTTTAAAACTTTGCATTTGTTGTTCTTGCAGCCTTCTGTTACTTGTTGCTATTTGCGTATCAAGATTCATAACATTCATAGCATAATCTTCGTACAACTGTCTTTTACCATTTAGAAAATCTACTTCAAGTTGCAACAACAACTCTTTACCCTCTTGTGTTAATTTACCATTTATAGTGTTGTTTGCTATAATATCTTCTTTCTCTTTATTAAATTTATCTTGTTGTAATTTTAATTCATCATTAATAGTGTTTTGTCTTTTTTGTAATTCTATATCTAATAATTGGGTTTTAATTTCTAAAATTCTTTTTGCATTTGTTGCTGTAGGTTTTAAAGACTTTAACTCTTCTTGTAAAATATCTCCTCTTGATTTTAGAACTGCGTCTCTATAACCTTCTTCTGAAAGTTGATTGTCAAGCAACTGTTGTTTTACGATATTTAAAGCCTCTTTTGTTTTTTTAGCCCAATCAGTAACGATGGTTTCATCACCACCACCACCACCACCATCACCACCACCTGTATCTGCACCAAATACAGTCATAGCATCTAATCCTAATTCATCTATTAGTTCTGTATATGATTGTCTTAAACCTGCTAAAGCATCATCTGCATCATCTGATGTTGCTATTAAATTATTAATAGTTTCTCCTATACCCTGAGAAAAATCAACATTATACTTTTCAAAAATACTCTTTAATCTTTCATTAGTTGCGTCAAAGTTTTTTTGAGTTTGTAGCATCAAACTAGCAGAATTTCTCATAGCAATATCAGTATTAGGAACATTACCAACCAAACGATCAAATTCCATATCTGCTAAATCTTCATTAGTAATATTTTCGCCAACTGCTTTTCTTAATTCTATAAGTGCAAGCCTTGCTGTAGCTGCTTCAGAAGTTATTGTACCCATCCTATCTTTAAAACCTTCTGCTATTGCCTGTTGCATCATTGATTTTGTCAAATTATTCATAGCAACAGTTAAATCATCTATAGATGTTTTTTCATTAATTAAAGCTTGGTCGTTATCTTTTAGCTCATCATTTAAGTTTCTTATCAGTATTGCTGCTTGACCTTTAAGACTATTATAAACCTTTTGATTTGTTTCAGTATCATCTAAAAGATTACCCTCCTCATCAAGCATTTTATTCATTTCTTTTTTTAGCTCAATGAGTTGCTCAAACTGTACTTTAGTTTCTTCTGACTCTTTGTTTGCTTCTTTAAATACAGTATCTAATTGTTTTTGTGATTCTGTTAAGCTGTCTGTAGCTTCTGTTACTTCATCTGTTTCGTCTTTCCACAAACCAAAAAAGTTTAGTATTTCAGGAAGAAAAGCTAACAACAAACCAACACCTGACCTAGCCATTAGTTTTTTTACTGACATTGCTAGACGATTTATACCACCTGTTAAAAGATTTGTTACAGGCACTAATTTTATTTTTGCTAATCTTAACAAGCCTAATCTTTTTGTGTAAAGCTCTATAGCTTTTGTTTGAGCAATAGTTCCAATTCTAAACAATGCAATAACTCTAATTAACTTGCCTAAAAACTTTATTGTATCAGTTATGGTTTTGCTATTTTCAGCAATAGTGTTAAAAAAGTTTGCTGCTCTCTCTACTGCCTTTTGCATACCTCCTGCAAAATCTTTCATTAAAGATATTGAAACACCCTGTAGTGCTGATTTAAGTTTAAGGAAGGCTCCTTGTAAAGTATCACCTACAAGAGCAGCCATTCTTGCTCCCTCCCCATTTGCGTCTCTTAATTCATTTCTTAAAGCTATTGTACCATCTGCAGTTGTAAGCATTTGCTCAAAAGCTGCTGCTTGTCTTAAATCTACAACCTCCATAATATCAGCCATACTACCACCTTCTGCTACAAACTGTTTCATTGCAGGCACTAAATCATCTAAAGAATGTATAGTTTTACCAAACCTCATAGAAAGCTCTGATGTAGGGTCTTGCATTTTAAGTAATATATTTCTTAAAGATGTACCTGCTATAGAAGCTTCAATACCTGAATCTGATAGCTTTGCCATAATAGCTGCTGTATCTTCTATAGAAAAACCTGCTGCCTTTGCAATCGGTGCAACTTTAGTCATACCTGTACTCCACTTTTCTATATCTAAGGCAGAACTCGCAAAAGACACTGTCATAACATCTACTACTCTTTCTGTTTCTGCTGCATCTAAACCAAAACCTCTTACAGAAGCACCTGCAACCTGAGCTGCTCTAGCTAAGTCTGTTCCTGTAGCTGTTGCTAAATCTAGCGTAGGTTTAACAGCATTTTGTATTTCTGCAGCAGTAAATCCTAGTTTAGAGAAAGCTAACTGTAGCTGACCAACTTGTTCGGCTGTAAAGAATGTTGTTCTACCTAGTTCTTCTGCAGTTTCAGTAAGCTCTTGAAATTCTTTTTCTGTAGCACCTGAAACAGCTAATACTTTAGCCATGGTAAACTCAAACTCTGTAAATGTTCTTATTACACTTGATATTGAGTTAGATACTGTTCTGAAAGCACCTACAATAATACCTAAAGCTGCAGCACCTTTTAAGAACTGCTTAGCCATAGCATTACTAGATTTTGTGGCTTTTTTAGTTGCATTAGTACCCTCTCTTAGATTTTTGTTAAGCTCTCTAAGTCTTTTAGATTTATCGCCAATATTTTTTGCAGTTTTTGTGTATTGTTCTGCATTTTTTTTGCTAGCTTGTCCTGTTTTGACAGTTTGTTTTTCTATTTCTCTCTGCTCTTTACGAAGTTTTTTTAGCTCATCTTTTAGCTTACTTACTTCGCTTACATTTTTAATTTCTACCTCAAAAGCTATTTTAGTATCTTGTGCCATATCTTACCCTATATTAATTTTAACAACTTTTTGTTTTTTATTTAAACCTAAGTTTTTAATTATTTGTTTGTTTATACTATCTTCTAATTTTTTATCTAAATCACTATCTTTTATTTGACCTACCACTACATTTATAAAAAAGTATCTTCTTGGTGATATTCTTGAAGATTCACCACCTCTTGTTAAATATCTATCTTCTAATTCTGTTTTTACTTTTGCTATAAATCTAATTCTATCATATTCACTAAAAAAACTTAACTCTCCTCTAGCCTCTTTACGTCTTGCCCAATCTAACAAATCTGAAAAACTAGCACTAACACCTCTTGTGGTTCCATTAGGTTTTTTACCATTCACTTTCCACATATAGCTTGTGTTATTCATTATCTTCATAACGATAGTGTCTCCCTTTTGCTCTACCCTAGCATAAAAACCATCTGCTAGTTTACCTGAAGCCATGTGCTTTTGAAACTCTAATTCATCTTTTAACATCTTAAAATAAATTTTAGATTCTTTGTTAAGAGAAGTTTTTATAATTGATATATCTTTCATTATTTACAAACTTTTTCTATTATTTGATTAGCGTAACATAAAGCAGGTAAAGTAAGCTCTTCTTTTGTAATACCATTATCTATTGCTCCAATACTTGTAAAGTCAGGATTAACTTCTTCAAAAACAACCTCAAAATTTGCAAAAACAGTTGCTGCAGAACTACTGCCACTATGTTTTTTTATAGTACAAAAAAGACCTTCACCTTCAGAAATTTGTATTGTGTTTCTAAATACAGCAGAATTAGTAATAGTGTCTAATAATACACATGTGTTATCATTAAAATCATCTGAACCCAAGACATGAGTTTGCGTGTAAAGTAATGTAACAGGTTTATCATTTGTATTAGAAATTGACGTTTCTTTTTTAAAAATACTTATGGTAAATGACGAGTTACTACCATTAACAAAATTTATATAACCTGTTAGATTACTTAACTTTAAGTTAAAAGGTGCAATCATAAAAGCGTGTTTAGGTATTAAGTTATTGCTATAACTATTACCATCAATTATGGTAGTACCTGAATCAACATCAAATACTGTTGGAGATTTACTGTTAGACAGATAATCATTTGTGCTTTTTGTTGTTAAAGTAGGCATTGATTTTATATTTAAACGACATCCTTCTATCTCTGTTCTTAATCCACTACTAGAATTTGACCTTCCCTCTATCCAAAACCTTGCTCTTAAATAAGAGTTAGCTGCGAAATCATGCAATATGCTAATGCTACCTGCACCCTCATATATTGAACCAAAGGCTGCAGCACCACCACTTGTTTGTATTCCTCTATTATAATTATATATCAGGGTACCCTGTATATCTGTCCAAGTCTCTCCATCGGTACTGTATTGGAGTTGAGCAGCTCCTAACAATCTATTTGCAAGTATTAAAACAGTAGAAGCAAAGTTAAAAGAAATTAATGCAGTTTGTTGATTAGTTATTAAAACTTGATTGCCTGTTGCACTCATAGTATATCCATTTGCTGTTACAACAGAAGTAGGAAAGTTTAGCACTTGTTTTGTTCTAGCATTACCACCTCCTAAAATATCTTGTGTTGTACTAGGCTTCCATGAACCATAATAAGTTTCAGAAGTTTGTGCATCAAAATCTATGCGTATGTTTTTTGTAACCTTTCTTTTGACATCTGTTACTACTGTAGTGTCATAAAATATTTCTTCTTTTTCGTATGCCATTTTAATATTAATCTATATCTATTGGAACATCTGTACTACGAGGGTCATATGCACCACCTCCTGTGTTGCTACCACTACCACTTGTGTTTTCATTAATAAATACTATATTTGGTGCTTGTTCTCCTTCTCCAAAACTCATTTGTTGTAATTCTACTTTTGTTGTTTCATTTAAGTGCGGCTTATAATCTATAACTTTTATTAGTCTATAGTACACACCATCAATATATACAAGCTTTCTAAAACTTAATTCTGTTATATCTGTAATTTTTAAATCAAAAAATGCTATTGTTTTTTTTGGATTAGCAGCCAAATCAGAAATCATAGAAGCATAAAATCTTGAATACAAACCAAGACCTCTTTGGTTTCCTACTGCATTGTAGCTGTTTGTAGCAGGGTCATAATCTTTTGCCCAATAATCACCATAACAAAGACCAAACTGATTTGTAAACTCATATCTATTTATAAATACAGCACTACATATATTACCTGTCCATCCTGTACCATATGCAGTATTAAAACCTCCTGTTGTAAAAAAAGTAACATCAGGAACCATAACATTTGCTGCAGAATTTGCAGGTCTTTCAGCAACATTGCTATCCCATATACTTGAAAAACCCCAATCATATGGTGGGTTGGTATGTGTTGTGCTGCTAGATAAATTTTGCACTTTGTTGTAATAAAGTAAACGAGGTTGAAACTCTTTACCTTTTGCATCTGCCTTTACAGGATATAATTTTTCCCATAAAGCAGCAGAATAAAAATTTGCACTAGGGTCAGAAGACCGACTTGTATATGGCGGCTCTGAAACTAAATATGGGTTTTGTGATTCATAAGTTGATGAAAAAAAAGGATTTTGAAAAACTGTTTCTCCGACAGGAAAGCTATCTCCTAAGTCTATAATACGAGGGTACATATCAGGTATGTTTTCAAAATAATTTTCACCCATCCATTTTACTCTTCTATCCTTAGAGTCTTCTTTATATTTAAAAACCAATCTTCTAGTTAAATTAGTTTCTAAAAAACTTGTAACCATTTCTTTAGACCTGTCTAATTTTTCTGTCCAATCAACAGCTTGACTAGGTGGTAAATAAAAGTCATTATATGGCTCTATATTTACTGTTCTTGAAGCGTTATCTGTAGAAAACTGCAAGTTAAATGAATGTGCTAAACCTTTAACAAAATCTAATTGTTTTTGATCATTTGGTAATATGTCTTGTAAATTGTAAGTAGACATATATTCTACTTCATCAGGCTTTATTAATTCAATACCAACAACACCATTACCATTACCAAAATTGTTGTATTTACCACCGATTAATTCTAAATTATAATTTATAGTTGTTGTTTGTCCTGATGTAACTCCATACTGTATCATATGGCTACCATCAGTTACATTACCACCTGTTTGGTCTGCTCTTCTTCTTGGGTTCCAATACATAAAACAAACCCTTAATTGGTCTCCTTTTTGTAGATATCCTTGTACTTGATGCTCTTCTAAAGTGTCTCCAAAAGAATAAGAAGACACACTTCTACGAATACCATTTGTAGGTGTAAGCTCTTGTTGAGGTATTACGTTGCCAAATTCATCTTCAGCACCATCACCCTCTCCAAACCCTTTCCATTCATTTATTGTTGTTCCTGTTCTTTTTACTTGCCAAGTTAAACCACCATATAGTTTTAATACACTTGAAGCAGTTGAGGTTCCAGAGCCTGTCCAAAAACCTGAATTAAAATTATAGTAATACATGATATTTTTTGTACTACAAGTATAATAACCTGATTCTCCAATAGTAAATACACTATAGAAAGGATTATTAGAAGTTCCTAAACCTGCTGTTGAGATTAAAGTAGATTGTTGCAGAACAGAACTGTTATTTACAATTTCTCCTGTGGCAGGTTGAAATCTACCTGAACCACCAACATTGCTTTGATAGGCATTACAACTAGCATTATCAAATTTTATTCTTGTAACAGCCCATGGCATATTTAAAACACTATCGCTAGCTATATTTATTGCTTCCCTGTCTCCATCAGGAGCCCAAAACCTATTTCCTGAACCCAACCATGTTCTAAATATTGAGTGTTGTTCATTATGAAATGTTAAAGTTGAATTGTTTGCTGCAGAACAGTTTGTTTTTGTATTGTTTTTAAAATTTGCAAGAAAGCTAAAGTTTGTGTATCTAATGTTTGGATTATTATAAGTAAAGTTTGGAGAAGCATAGAGAAGTTTCTTAAAATTATCAGACTCAATAAAATTAGATTCTATTTTATATCCTGCATCTGCAAATATTTGATGTATCATATTGTAAACCCAAACCATTGGTCTCCAATCACTTGTAGGGTCTGCGTTTTTATAATTTTTAGAGTGATTAGGACTACCCATAATACTTTTTTTACCTGATAGTGCAGTACCATTTTTGAGATAATCAACCTCTTCTTGTGTTCTATTTAGAGCTAATGTTCTTATAAAAGTAGAGTTTTGATTTGTATATCCATATGTAGAAACAGGATAAACTACAGGTGATGTGTTTGTTGATTGTGTTCCTGTTAAAACATCTGTTGTTTGAGTTGCATTATCTTGATTCCAAGAAGTAATAATATTTTTAGCACTAACCTCTAAATCTGTTGAGTTTGCAAGCTCTAAATCACTTAAATATTTTGTGCCAATAGCTGTACTCCATTCTAAGTTATCACCAAAAAAAACACAGCTATATGATATAGGCATGTCGTCTATTCTTGTGTTTTCTTTTACTTGCAACAAACCCCTAATAGAGAAAAAACCACCAATAATAATTCTACAAGAAATTTTATTAAATATACTTGCTCCTAAATTAGTTGAATTTGGTATTCCAAAATACTTTAAAACTTTGTTATTATTGTTTGTAGCAGGAATTTCAAAAGTTTTACTAAACGCACCTTTTCTTGCATCAATTTGTGTTGGGTCATTTACAGAAAAAGTAAGTGCTAAAGGAAAGCTTTCTGTTGTTGTGACATCTAACCTGCCATGAACATTTTCTTCTGCACTACCAACTTTATAAACTTGTAAATAATCTATATCTACAGTACCCCCTGCATTCATGTAAAATCTAAGTCTATTTGTATTTACACTGCCTTGAACCCAAAAAGATTGTAATGTTCTATAGCTAGAACTTGTTCCTGCCGAGCCTGACGGAACTAAAGTTGAATTAAAAACAGTATGATTACCTCCTGTTCCAACATGATTTGCTAACAAAAAACTACCTCCTCTATTATAATTTTTAAACCTGACTTGAACCATATATCTATGACCCTCTGTAAGGCTTGCAGGTTGTTCAAAGTAAGAACAATTTGCTGTGCTTGTTTTTTTAATATGACCACCTGTGATTGACCACAATTGAGAACAAGAAGAACCTGAAGGCTGTGTTAAAACCCAATCAGTATTACTAGAAAAGCCTGCATTATTTACAATGTTACCACTAGCACCCATACCATATCTAGGGGTGTTAAGATTGCTCTCTAATAATTCTATTTCTATACTTTTACTCATTTTAGTTTCTTTGTGTTGATACAGGATGAGAATACATAAATTCAAAAGTTATTGTAACATAACCTTTTTGTTTGTCGTAGACATTGACCTCTGAATTTGTTATCACAATAGGTAACATTTGATAGTTAGTTGGATGCTTGCCACTACCATAAATTGTACCTCCATTTGCTCTTAATTGAGCTTCCCTTTTATGAAACACGGAGTTAATACTTGGGTTTGCTTCATTTGCAGCATATTTCATTAATTCTTCTGTCCATACATTAGGAGATGTTGCACAAGTTCTTAGCCATTCTGCTTGAACCTCATTTAAAGGTTGTGTTGTGGCAGTACCCATTTTTATAGTTTTTGATGACAAGACCTCTACACCACCTTTATGAACGTCTCTACCTCTTAGAGTATCTCCAATATGGTATGTGTAAGGGTTTGGTAAAACAGTAGACGAAGGAAGTGTAGAACCAGAAACAGTGCTTGTTCCATATGGATATTGGGTATATCCACTACTAAAAGGAACACCTGATTGAAGAACATTTGAACCCTTTCTTAATATAGTGTCTTTTGTATTTGCATAACTTATTGTTACATTTTCTTTACAGGTATATGATGAAATTCCTCCTGTTACATCTAGCCAATGTAATTTAAAATATTTAGGTAATGTTGTATCATCAGCAATAGTGCCTGAAAATCTTCTGATGATAAAATTTGTTGTAGCATCACTTCTTAATTCTGTATAATAAACACCTGCATATGTGTTAGCATCATTAGAGCTAGGCTGCATATCTCTGTCAATGGTGTAAAATCTCATCTCAAACATATTTGTTTGTTCAAAACCTGTTCCATTTCCTTGTGTGGTGGTTTTACTAACACCTCTAACCCTATAGTAAGCAACCTCATCATTTAAAAATAAAGCATCAGCAGGAGTATTACTAGCACCATCTGTATCTATTCTATATCTTGTGTATGTTGTTCCACCATTCAACCTATCAGCCTGTACAGGAGAACTTTCATGTATAATATCTGTGTTTATAAATACAGGTGAGACATTTTGAGCACACTGTTTTCTTTGTGTTCTTGGCCAAACACCTGTAACACCATTTATTGTAGTTTTAGGTAACAAGTTTCTATTCCAATCAAACAATCTACCATTTCTTAATAATGTATGAGATTCACTAAACGCTGTTACTTCTATATAAAAATCTTCTATTAAATCAGAAGTATTGTTTGCGTTACCTGATGTTTCTCCTGCAGCACTATCAAAATTTACTCTAAATATACTTTCATTGTTTGTCCTGTCTTGATTCCATTGAAGCTGCTCTAAGGTATCTGTCATTCTTACCTCCTTACCCATTTTTATTCTATTAGATGGCGTAGGCATTTCATAAGTTAAGTTTGGTGCTGCATTTTGATGTTGTCTAGCATAAGTTCTTGATGTTCCCCATCCACTTTGAGAATATCCATATATAGCTCCAAAATTTTGACCAGGTAGATAAGAAAAGTTATAAGGGTCAAAAACATTGTTAAGAAGAGTTATGCCTGTATAACTTGTTTTAAAACTACCTGAATCAGTAGCTTCTCTGACTATACCACTAGAATCTAAAATTTCTGTTCTAGCCTGAACTCTAATTGTTCTATATGTTCCATTATATGATTGAATAAATTTATTACTCCAAACAGGTTCATTTAAATTGTCTTGTTGTTTTAAACCACCATTTAAACCACCATAGTTTGGATGATTCCAAGTTCCCTTGCCATTTGGTATTAAAGAATAACTAACCAAATCTTTGCATACCTCACCAATGTCTATTGTAAATTTATGTCCATAATTTGTGATTCTACCATCACCACCATCTATAGGGTCAATATTAGCAATATTTTTTATGTCTCTTGATTTTCTTATTGTAGCAATTTTTACCCAATCAGCAGGAAAAACAGAATCTTGTTTATTTGAAACTGCATAAATATCAAACAAAACATTAATCACATCTCCATCCCCACTACTATAATTACTAGCTAAAGGCTCATCTGATTCTGTTATAAGACCTGACTGCCACAGTATACTATATACTATTGGTTGATTGGCACTTAATATTCTTGAATGAGCATAATAATAATTATTTTGCCTATTAGGGCTGCTATTACTATCATTACTTGGGTCTAACAAAAAACTTATTGTACCATTTATTCCATAACTCATATCTTAATATATTTTATATTTTTTATTTAAATAGTCCACCACTTTATCTTTTTCATTATTATTTAAAAACCTATTATAAATTATTATTTCTTGTACATGTCCTCTAAAATAAGTATCTGCTGCACCTAAATCTATATGACCTATATTAAAAGGTGCTTGGTTAAACCCATTTGAATTATTAAAAGCAGTAGCTGTTATTGTGTGCTCGCTATTATTATTATATTGTAAGTGAAAGGTTAAATCATTTATTCTTGCACAAGCTATATGATTTACTGTTCCTAACTCTAAGTTGTTTGTAACTAAGTTTTCACCATCACCATTATCGTCTAAGGCTTTAAAATTAACTCTTCCTGAAGAATTTACACCAAAATTCAATCTATCTCCACCCTCTCTATAGCCTACAACTCTTTGTAATAATGTCGTGGTTGCGTCTGCTTTAGCAACATAAAAGATAGATAAGTCATTACCTGTTATAGGGCAGTTATTTGAAGAAACAAATTCTTTTGGCGAACCACTAAAAACTATTCTAGTTTTATCTTTTGCACCACCATATGTCAATCTTGTAGGTCTATTTGCTTTTGTACTCTGTCTAACAGAATTATCATTTCCTGATTGGTCTTTCCATACAGAAACATCATTAAATGGTGGAGTGAATGTAGTGCCTGCATCTGCTCTTAACCACGCCACTAAATCGCTAATAGTATTTGGAGAGGTTGAAACAGGCCTGAAACATTTACTAAATACCTTCCATGTGAAAGACATTCTTATTTGTATCAGTTGATCATTAGCAACTTCTTTGACTCTTTCTAATGTTAAGCTCTCATCTTGCAAAAAAGCCTGTATCGGAGCAGCATTTGTTGTTTCTGCTTGATAGTGTTTTAAAAAATCATCAAGCCACTCTGTTGCTAAATCTTGTAAATTTTCCCACCTTTGGTCAATAGTTTCGTTTTGTTGGTCAGTTCGTGTGTATAGGTCAGAAAAATATACTAAAAAACTATACTCTTCCCAACCACTATTTACACCAACTTCAGGAAAAACCGAGTCAGGAGGTGAAATAAGTAAAGATGGATATATAGTATTATGATTATCATTAAATTCTTCTGTAAAACCAAACTTTTTATCTCCATAAACCCATTTAGATTTCATTACCTCTACAATGTCTGTTAATTTTATTATTGCCATTTACGCATCTACCTTATTTGGGTTTGCAATCTTCTCACTCACCCTTGATTCATACTCATTTTTTGCACTTACCCAACTTAAATACGTCAAAACTTTATATAAGTTAGTGTTTTTAACGCTGTCTATTGGGTTTTCTGTTGGCGTATTAAACACACCCTTCTCAGCTAAAAGATATAAGCTGTTAAGCCATCCAAAAGGCTCTACATACGTTTTTAATAACCCTTTAGTCTTTACTGCCATCAAGCTTTGCCTTTTTTCACCGAATACATACTGAAAAGTGTCAGCAATTTTTGATTTTGATTGGTCAAAAAAAAAGCGAACTCAAATACTTTGTCCATTGTTAATTTTTTAAATTTTTCTGTTTTTTCAGGTAT
>TARA_R100000654_G_scaffold75152_1_pt1 | contig 27619 bp, 44 predicted proteins | sample TARA_R100000654 | Tara Oceans TARA_R100000654 (sample SAMEA2622473) | marine metagenome | biome: marine biome (ENVO:00000447); feature: surface water layer (ENVO:00002042); material: "saline water (ENVO:00002010), including plankton (ENVO:xxxxxxxx)" | depth 5 m
AGATCCACTTGAGTCAGTAATTGAACCGTTTGCCAAAGTGAGGTTTCCAATTGTTGATCCAGTTGCAGCTGATATTGTGCTGGTAAATGTACTGGCATCATCAGCAGTTAACGCTCCAATTCTTAGATTTTCATAATCAGTTATAGAAACATTTCCAGCCGTTGTTCCATCCTCTGTAGTATCTATCAAAGCAAACTGATCAGCTGATTCATCAAATATAAAACCAACATTAGCTGGTCCAGAATCTCCAGAGCCTCTTTTGATTATAAAACCAGCATCAAAAAGATTGTTGGTAGGTTGTGAATCATATTTGTTCAATAAAATTAATGGATCTTGAACATTTAAGTTGGTCGTTGATACTTCTTGAACGCTGCCAGTTGTTGTCAATGTACCAGATACGGCCAAATCTGTAACTGATAGGGTTGATCCAGAAAAAGTTAAATCGGAATCTTCACTTAATAAACCGTTGGTTCCATATATAGCAACTCTTCCAGCAGTTTGAGAATCAGCAGTTAAGGTTGATGCTCTGAATCCATGTGAGCCAATATCTAAATCAGTTGATGCGTTTATTGCTGCTGTTGTGAGGGTTGATATTGTAATCGCATTGATTGTTCCTCCCTCTACTTTATCTCCAGAGATTTGATTATCGGCCAGGGTTAATGTTCCCCCAGAAATATCAATCGTGCCAGTTGTTGTAAAATTACTGGATCCTATATCTATTGCACCAAACCCAGAACTGATTGCACCAGCGTTCAAGGTTCCAACCGAAGTTATTTGAGTTTGACTTGCATCAACGCTCAACGAATGAGAAATATTTTCCCCACTCGTGGCCCCTGTTGATGTTAAACCAGTTCCAGCTGTTATTGAATTAACAAAATCCCCAGTTGTATCAGTTGCGAGGGCAACGCTGTTGGCTTGGATCGTAGCAACTCCAGCCTCAGTAATTGCAATATCTCCAGAAATAGATGAGAAAACTGCATCCTCTAAATCTTCAAAAGTAATTTTTGCAGATCCAGAATCTGTTGCATCAACCATTGCGATAAAATCAGTATCAGCGATGGTTGTTTCTGTTGGCAATTCATTTAAATCTAATGATAAAGTATGTGATATATTTTCTCCAGATGTTGCACCAGTTGAATCAATTCCAGTTCCTCCAGTTATAGAATTGACATAATCTCCAGTTGTTTCAGTTGCAAGGATTACACCATCGTTTTTAATAGTTACAACCCCAGAAGAAACATCAAAATTATCTGAGCTAAATGATGCAACTCCTTTGTTTGAAGTTGATGCATCCTCTCCAGCGATTGTTATTGTGTTGGAGGTTGCACTTGTATCTATTCCCTCCCCTCCAGCAATAGTTAAAGTTTCAGAATCTAAATCAATCGCAATAGTTCCAGAATCTGTTGTTGCATCTAAATCCTGGGCCGTAACTTGTGCATCGATATAAGTTTTGATTGCTTTTGCACTTGCCAAAGTATCATCAGATCCACTTACAGAGCTTATATCGGTATCAAGAACTCCACTTTTTAAGTTATCTACTTCAATGTTTGACAAAGTATTATTATCGGCATCTATGGATTTATTTGTTATTGTGTCGGATGTATTTGTTCCGATTAAAGTGGTTGTTGCTCCTGGTAATGTGATTGTTATATCTGATCCTGGATTTCCTGGAGTTAATGTAAGCTCATTATCATCAGCAGATGAGCCTTCAAAAATTAAATCTGTTGTAATGGTTGCATTAAAAGCAACTGTATCTGCTGCTGCATTTCCTATGGTTGTGTTTCCAGTAGTTACAAAATCAGCTGCACTTATTTGGCCAGTTGCTGTTAGGTTTCTGATTCCACTTATATCTTTGCTGCCGTCAAGCACCAACGCCTTTGAGGCTTCGGCACTACCGATGCTCGAAATATCTAAATAATTAATTTCTGCTGCCGTTGCAGTTACTAATGTTCCTCCAAGTTTTAATCCATTTGTACCATCATGCGAGGCAACATCAAAATCAAAACTCCCATCTTTGATCTGAACCGTTGTTGATGAAATTTCTAATGGTGTTCCAGAGCCATCTCCATCATATACTCTGTTAACCGATCCTCCAACTCCCCCATCAATGTGTAATAATTGCGTATATCCAGTTGATACTGCTACGTTTGTTAAATCTGTTGCCATTTTTTTTCCTCTTATAAAAGGGGGGCCATAAAGCGGCCCCCCACATTACTCATCTTTACGGATTGTTAAAGTTTACAATTTGACAATCAGCTGCGTTTGCTGCTTGATGTAAAGCAACTCCAACGAGTTGATCAACAACCAACTCAGTAGCTAAATATTCAAGGTTGTAACTTTGCTGCACTCTTAATGGGAACTGCTCTGCATAAAGAATTGAATCCCTTGTGAAGATTGTTGCAGTCTCATCTCCACTTCCACCGTCATCGTCCCAATCGGTAGATGCATATACTTCCATGCCATATATTTTTTTAATCATCCCAGTAATATTTGGCCCTTCGCCACCAGCTTCTGGCCCACGCTTTTCATAATCAGAAAATTCGCCTAATGATGCCAAGCTCATGAATCCAGCTGGAGAAGTATAGAAGAAAGTATCTCCCATTGTGTAGTCAACATTTAGATCAAGCAACTTCTGCAATCCACTTCTGACTAATGCAGTTGTGAAAGTGTTGTCAGTTGAAAGACTAACGTCATTACCAGATGCTGTTTGCATTAATGTTGCAATCTCTGATTCAATCTTTTTCGCTACGGCATAACCCATAGATCTTGAGTATAGATTGAAAAGATCGTAAGAACTTTGAACCCTTACGAGATCACCGATTCTTTTTCCTTCAACAATATGCTTGTCCATTGATAGTTGTATTTCGCCATCTGTATTTGCACCAAAAGAAACAGCAGATCCAGAACTTAAAGTTGCAGCAGTTTCTTCAGTTACTCTTGGAATATGTAGAACATCTCCAGAGCCAACATCTGAAACTTCAGTAACTTGATTTCTTAATCTGAATTGCCTCTCAGCATAATCTAAGATGGCCTCTTGCCAGACTTCTGGCAGAAAAACGGCACTTGTGGTCGTTGTAACTTCAGCCATTTTTTATCCTTTACTTTTTAAACCTCATTATATCAGCGAAGTTTTTTCTGCGATCTTTTGGATTCATATCTTTCCAAGATAATGTTTTGCCACCAGATACGCCACCTCCACTATTATCAACTTGAGGTACTTTGTTATTTAATTCTGTTTTCATTTGTTCCAGGGTATCAGAATCTAAAGCTGACATTTTTTCTCTTAGATTTTCTGGAAATGATTCAAGGATTCTATCTTTTCTTGCAGATTCAATCTGTTGAAACTTTTCTGCTTGAACTTTGAATTGATCTCTCTCAGCTTTTGTATCTTCATAGAGATTTCTCCAATCTTCTTTTTCTTCAGCTTCTTGAACTTCTCTTTCCTTTATCTTTGATTTTAATTGCATCAGCTCAGATTCCAGGTTTTTTTTGGTTTCATTTAGTTCTCTGAAACGCTTTCCTGGAACGCTATAATCTTCAGCATTGTCGTTGCTGCTTACGGAATCATTTTTAACGTCTTGATTTACGACTTCCTCTTGTTTAACGTCTTGAGTTTTGACTTCTACTTCTGACATTTGTATCCTCTTTTGTGAGTTATCCTATTGTTATTGATACTGTTCCACTATTTTCATTCATAGCAGAAACAATTCTTTTATCAAAAAACTTAGCAACAAACTTCTCATCATCTTTTGAGATTGGTCTTTTTGTTGTTGATATTGCTCTCCCAAGCCTCTCATTTGAATTTGCTTTAACTGCCTCTTGTGGGGGCATACCAATTGTTACTTTCTTTTTGCTTACTCTTTTAACTTTTAATGAGTTTAACATATCAGTTGTTAAAGTAAGATTCACATCTTTCCTGGATGATGGTCTGAATTGACTTGCTTGTCTAACAAACTCCCCATTTCTTTTTGCTTCAAAGTATTTTTTTGAATATGCTTTAAATTTTCTCCCTCTCACATCTTTTCCATTTTGAGTCCTCTCAATAATCCTATCAGCCATCTCGGATCCAAAGGCAATCAGCATCTGCTTTTCAGTTAAATTGTTAAATATATCTGATAACTTTTTAGCCAACTGGAACCCCTCTATCTTTTGCCTCTGCTCTTGCTGCTTTTGGCGAGTGCATTGGATTCCTGGCTGTGCTTATTGCCCATTGATGCCTACAATTAAAACCACCTCGGTCAATAAATTTTCCTGGGTAAAGTCTATTTATTTCAGCTCTTGTCATTTCTCCTCTGGACATAAGATCTAAACAGATTGGCCTGGTTTTTTCATCTATTGGTCCTCGATAAACATACGCTGTATTATCTGGGAGCTTATCAGCCATTAATGATACAACAGATGCTGAATAAGTGTTGATTGCAGTCGTTACCAATGTTTCAATTTGATCTGGCCTAAGATTTACGTTCATTGCCTCAATCACTTCTTCTTTACTCAAACCACCTAAAATTCCAGTTGTCAAATTTGATTGAACGTTATCAGCCACATCATTTGCCAATTTTGTTATAAATGTTGTTTGGTTAACTTTTGCCAATGCTTGTAATGCTTGAGGGTTAATATCAGCAAACTGATCAATGTCATTCAAGGCCCTTAAATAAAGAGCGTTCAAAGTATTTGTTGATGCCTTGAACTTTGAATCATTAAGGATTGCGTTTCTAAATTGATCGGTACTAATTACAGATATAATCTGCTCTTTAGTTTGCCCAGCTTGGATCAGATCGTAAACCCTGGATGTTACTTTAGATATTAACAGCTGATAGTTTCTTTGGAATGAATCAACTAATGACATTAACTACCCAACGCCTCTGCTAATAGATCCCCAGCTGTTGTTGCTGGTTGTGCTTGTTCTGGCTGCATCTCTTGCATCATCTCATCAATCTCTTCATCGGTAAGATCTGGATTGTATTTTCTCATCCAATCTTTTGGCGAACTCAATCCATTGGCCCACTCCCAATCCCATTGCTTACGCTCTTCATCTGCTGTTAATGGGAATCGTGGCTCACTAAAATCAACTGAATATTCTTCTGGAACTCTTTTATTATGAACTTCTAATATTCTTCGATCTGTTTGAAATCTTCTTCTTTCTACGCCTCGCCAGATCATTTGATAATCCCCCATGACGGCCTCAGTTAAATCAATCTCAGCCATTTTAAGAGCCTCCCCACTTACGAATGATTCTCTTCCCACGCTCCATTTGACTTTTAAATTATTGTTGTAAGCAACTGAATCAACATAAAACCTTATTGAATCGATATATTGGGATAAGTTTCCACCAGGAGAAACAAAATTAAAAGAGCTGCCCTCTGGTAATACGAGCGGCTTGTCCACTCCCAGGCTCACTTTATTAGCATTATCAATACCAGTTATTACTGGCTGCCCAAGTGCCTGGAGTCGCATTGCTAAACCAAGCTCTGTCATCAATACGTTAATCATCAGATTGGCGTTAACAATATCACTTGCACCATTTCTCATGTAATCTGTTGTGTATGGATGGCGATGGCAGATCGTAAATGGTAATATTCCATAAGGATTGACGTTCCCATCATTTACAGATTCAATGTTTCCATTCTGATCAATTAAAAAATGTTCTTCGTTACTCCAATAAGCATAGACAACCTTATCATCTTTTGCCTGGCCATGATTATATATTGGATAGATATAACCAAATGGCTCTCGGCTCCTGGGTTCAAACATCGGCTCGAACTCAATGATCTGATCATATTCTATCTTCTCAGCTTGTTCATTATATCTTGATCTAATTAGATGAGATCCAAGCAGATAAGTTAATCTTTCAGCCGTTAGCATTGCTTGATCAAGGTCGTTTAATAATTCTAAATAATCAGAATTAGTCCTTTGGGGTGTCTCTTTATAAGCGATTGCCCTGGCATTGATTAGTTTTGATGTTATTGATTGACATACAAAAGGAATCTCAATTGAACTTATTGGAAAGTATTTCTGAAGATCTCCCTCCATTTGTCCTTGCATCCCCTCATAATAACTTAGAAATCTATAACGCTCCTCAACATTATCTTTTAATACATCATTCAAATAATTTTTGAGTGAGCTTCTGATTAGATTTTTATTTTCAACGATCATAATTATTTACCATTTTATTGAAGTTGCTATTCGTTGAACTATGGGCCATTTGTATTCAATGAGGTAGCTACAAGCATCAAGAGCATGAGTTAGCTCAATGTTGCTTTTATCGATTCCACCTTTTCTATCTCTCTGTACTTGCTCTAAATCTTTTATCAAGTATTTACATTTTGGATCTATCGTCATCTTAATTCTGCCTTTTGCATCTTTTAATTTTCTATTCAATGCATTTAATCTATCTCTGTGGCTTGGATGTGATTTCCTGGAATATACTTGATAACCATTTTCGTAAAGTATTTGATGGTCTGAACGATGGCTTGTTGTTGATCTTGCTGTTCCAGCTGGATCTGGATATACTTCTTTTGCCTGGGGCCATCTTTTTTTCATCTCTTCGCATAACAACATGGTTGAACTATTTTGCTGCCTTATTTCATCTACGTAATGAACCGTTCCATCTCCATATATGTTTGCCAGAACAGCACTCATAAAATCAACATTAAAATCAATTCCAATGGCCCAATAAGAACTGAACTCATCGGTTGTTTTTAAATGCTCAGATCTATCAAATGCCCATGCTGCTCTGTTTGCTGCTGTTTCAAAACTTGCTAAGAACTCTGCATTATATGCCTTTTCATCCAGATTATGTTTTGCAAGTTCAAGCTCTTCTTCTTTTACAAAACCACCATCAATTGTTTTGTATTGCCAGGATTTCCAATTAGGATCCTCACTCTGGCCTTTTATAAAGTAATCATAAAAATTATTAGAACTGAATCCATCTGGTGTTCCAATAAGCATGGATCTTCCCTGGGTAGTTGTAAGCATTGGATAAATCACCTCTTCAAAGACTCCTTGTTTTTGGTATGCAAATTCATCAAGACAAACTCTGCTGATTTCTGCTCCTCTAAGATTATCTGCTGCATCTGAGCCCTTTATTGCTATAGTAGCACCGTATCGTGTACAACTCAGCTCTGTTTCGTTTATTTTCCAATCTCCCTGATTCCTCATAATTGATTTGAGTAAAGGCCATACTGTTAGTTTGCCTTGACGATAAGTCGGTGAGATATACCAGCGATTTTCCCCCTGCAACATTTGCCCTTTTAACAGGAACATTAGTCCCAGAATTGATTTTCCAAATCTTCTCCCAGCCACTATCACTTGGTTTCTGGTTTTGTCTTGAAGTATTTCTTTTCGCTCTTCTGTTAGAATTAATTGCATTATCTTTCATCAATCAGATCATCTCCAAATTCTAAAACTCTTATCGGTTTAAACTCTTCAGTTATGATATGTTCTTTTGCTTTTCCTTCTAATCTTTCAGCAATGAATTGAACTGCCCAGGATTTTCCTTGAATTGCATACATCATTGTTGTTCTCATTATAGCCTCAATCATTGAAATCTCTTGAATGTTAGCCTTGCCGAATAATTCTTTCACCTTATCGCTTAATTCAGTTGGAACTTCTTCTTCTCCAATCTTTCTTAATAAATCTGGAATAGATTGAGATCCTTTTGGCCTACCTTTTCCAACTGAGGCAGTATTTCCTACTACAAACTGCCCTTTATTATCCCGATTTTTTCCGTTTTGAATCGGTTTATCCATAATTTTTGAGCGATTCGGTAGGAATCGAACCTCCACTTTTATCTTGGAAAGATAATGTGCTTCCACTTACACTAGAATCGCTTATGTCTTTCAAATAAGGTTTTGAAAGTTTTGAAATATTTTTTCTTGTATTTTTGTCTAATGGATATAAATATTTTATCTTACCCGATGCTTTTCTTTTTTTTATTTTTGATCTATCTAAATTATAATTTCTAATTATTTGATTTGCTGATCTTGAATGCATCCATTTATTTCTTATAAAATATTCTGTTGTAGAGCTTTCACTTTGATTTTCATATACCCAGTTAGTTGCTTGATATATTGTCCCTAAATGCTTTTGACCTTTATCGGCATAGCTTACAACTAATTTAACTAAAGGTGCTTTTTTCTTTAATAATTTTAAACTTAAAGACAAAGCTTTTGAGGTTGATTCTTGCTTTCCATTTAATGCCATTCTTGCTAATTCAATTACTTGCCCTTGCATTAATTTATAAGGTCTTGCAATTCTAGGATTTGCACCATAGCTGTAAATTATACATCCACAAAATTTATTTTTTTTATTAAAAACTGCAAAAGGTAATCCATTATTTGCAGGTGTTTTTTTTGAATAATGATAGTTAAGACATGAATATTTTACTGCCTTCGGTGTAGCTCTATAAAGTTTTATATTTCACCTGCACTAACTGAGTATTTTAAAAAAGGAAAATTTTTATTTAAAAATAAAATAATTTGTTTTTCATTCTCCTCAAACTCTTCAATATCTTTAAAAGTAATTTTAATTGATGGTTTTTTATCTTTATCATCTGCAACTATTTCATTAAAATCTGGTTCTATATTTAATGATAATTCTTTTTCGTTAAAACCCCATTGTAATAATTCTTCATTATCAAAAAAACTGCTTAGTGAATCCCAGTCCCATTGACCAGTATTTTTATTTAATCTAACATTTAATTCTTTTTCTTTTTCTGGTGTAAGATCTACCTCAACGCAAGGCACCTTTTTATATCCAAGCTCTTTGGCAATCTTTAATCTTTGATGCCCTCCAACTAATATATTCTTTCTTTCTTTATTAATATTTACTATTAAAGGATCAACAAAACCAAATCGAGATATTGAATCTTTTAAATCTTGATGCTGATCCTCTGTTAATTCCCTGGGGTTATATTCAGCAAATATCAAATCGAATATTTTATAATCTACGATATTTAGATTTGCGTTTTTCATAAAGGGGGCATTTAGTTAATTGTATAACTTTGTTTAACGGTGTTGCTATTCCACATCTTAGGACTTGATCCTTATCGTATCCAGCGAAACCACACATTTTGAATTGCTTTAATGGACATTTCTCAAACAATTACTTTCTCTTTTTGCCCATTTTTTTGCTTTTAATTTTCTTTTTAGCTTTTTTCTTTTTCTTGTTTCCATAATGATAAGGCATTATTTACCAACCTTTCTTTGAGCTATTTGATGTGATTCTGAAAAACTTTTACCACTTTTTAAATCTTTAACCATCTCCTTCAGGTGTTTTTTGCTATGATGTGGAGCATGAATTCTCATATTCGCTTTGTCCTCTTCTTTTAATTCAGATATATCAACTCCATTAACTGTTTCCATTATCTTTTCCTTTTTATAGCTTTTCTTCTAATATCGGTATCATGTTTCCTTGATCCCTTTAGTGCTGAGTTTACTCTGGCCATTGCCCATTGAGCCATTCCGATTCCTGGCCTTGATCCAGAAGTCCACGCTGCTTGGCCTCTTCTGTATATGGCAACAAGATCTGAATAATTAAAAACTTTAGATTTTTTCGCTTTCGCTCTTAAATTTTTAATGGTAGCTGCGTTTAGTGGTTTTCTTTTTACGGCCAAGTTTTAACCTTTTTTCTATTAATGATTTTGGTATTTTTTTCCCAGATCTATAAAGTTTGTCCATCTCTTTTATAACATCTGCTAATTGTGAGCGTTTTGAGCCTTTTACCCCAGAGAGATATTTTTTTGCAACACCAGTTTTTTTATCTTTTATTACTCTTCTTTGCACTCTTTTTCTCTTTTATTTCTTTTCCATTCTCATCACATAAAACGCAACCATCTTTTTTATAAGCAGCGATTTGCTCTTTTGATGGGTTAATTTTACCGATAACAGATCCGTCTTTTCTTTTTAAGTATATCATTTTTGTTTTCTTTCCTCTCTTCTTAAAATACTTTTAGCCCATCTTCTGCCAGGATCCCCTCCCCATAGTTCCCAAGCAATTTTACCTTTTGATGGATAGCCTTTTTCTCCTCTCCGAAATCCTTCAGCTTTTTTATCTACTTCATGCCTAGCAAAAAAAGAAACCATTCTTTTGATCGTATCTAAAGATACAGCTCTGCCAGATGCAAGTTGACCAGCTCTTGCAACTCCAACTGCCGTTCCTCCTCTCCTACTTGGTGCAACCGATCTTCTCATCTCAAGGGATCTTTTTGCTGCATCTCTAACAGATTGTGGGGGCCTAAAAGACATTACCAGTTATTGTCAGCTGCTTCTTGTTCGATTTGCTTTTCCCAAATATCCCCACCAAACTTAACATTTGATCGGCCTATTAAATATCTGGTTTGATGACTTCCACAAGCATTGCATTTTTGTTCATTTGGTTTTTCATTTGGTAAATAAAAAACCTCTTGGATGTGGCCACATCTGAGGCATTTTACATCATGCAAAGGCATTATTTTTTCTTTTTTCGTGCTTTTTCATATTATTGAATCACGAGTAAGGCATAAATGCCCCTCTATATATAGGGAAGTTTAGAACTTTTTAAATAATTGATTGCTCTAAAGTCTTATCCGATCGTGATTTACAGCGTTTCCAAGCAGCATATATTGAATGTATTGGCTTATTCATAGCTTGAGATATTTCTTGAAAACTTTCTTTTCTTATTTGATGACGAAAAAAAACCGAGCGTTCAAACTCGGTCATATTGTTACAGATCGTAAATCCTAAATGTAAGAATTTAAGATTCCAGATTGCTCTTTCAGCTTTTTCCTGGATAAAATACTCTTCTGTTTTTTTATCCGATTCTCCACACATCGGACAAGGTTCATGGCTTGGTTCTGGCATTGGATTATCCTTAATTATAAAAAGAATATAAATATTTTTTAGTATTTGTTCAAAAATTGTTCAAATTTTCAACCTCTCCTCTAAAAACCATCGGACTAACGATCCGTTGCCCCACTATGTACTTTAAAATTAACGTTTTTGTTATAAAATGTTATAAAAAATATATTTTACTCTCTAAAAGCCAACGGATAAAAAGTCCGTTGCCATTATCTTAAAACGGATCATCATCGTTTTCTGGAATCTCAGTTTGCTTGTTAAAGGTGTTCTGAGGAGTTGGTTTAAAATCATCTTCATAGCAGTAATGAGATATTCCAGTTTCTGATTTTTGTTTTCTTTTTGCTATTATTAAATTTGCCCAGCCTTTTTCTGTAATAGCGTTTACTTGATCTTGAAACTCATCTGTTTTTATAGATACTTTCAAAATGGATCCACCGTTATCAAAAACTTTTTCTTTAATAATTATCCCATTAATATATTTTTTTTCTTGCATTGTTTTTATCCTTTATTTTAAAACAATTATCATTGAATCATGCATCCCTACTTTATTTCTTACATATTCATTTTTAGTATTATATCCTTCAAATTTGACTCTTCCTCTTATAAATCTTATTTCTTTTTGATTAGGTAAAATAAAATCATGAAATAAAATTGTACTTGTACTTACTGGTATTAATAAAACACATAATTTATTTTTTTTTGATTCATAAATAGCTTTTTTAACAAAAGCATCTTTTAATTTTCTTGAATATGGTGGGTTTACAAAATTTCTTTGCCCCCAGCTTATTTCTAAACCATTCCATTTTTCTACGTTGTGCATGTATGGGCAAGGATCAAAATCAAAATTAAATTCTTCATTTAGTTGCATATATAAATCATCTGGGGTCTTCCAATCGTCTTTGTGATTTAAATTTCTATTTTTCATAGTAATTCTCTTTTATTTTTTTCTCCTGATTAATTAGTAATTGTAAATATTTTCTGGCCTTATAAAGATCTTCAACGCCGTTCTTAAATTTATACCGAGTAATATATTTTATGATATTGCCCTCACAGAATCCAAGATTATGTGAAATAATATACTTTGTGGTTTCTATGCCGTTTTTATAATATTCTGGATTAATCGGATCCATACGGCCTCTGAACTACTTGTTTATATTTTATTGTTTCAATATCAATCAATCTTTCTCTGCATTTTGGGCAAAATGTAAAAAGATTTTTATCGGTTGTTTTCTTTGTAATTTCTGGGTGGTTTGGACAAGCTAAAACAATCTGAACTTTTTTTTCTTCTGGCTTTTCATCGGTTTTCCAAGTTGAAATGCATCTTTTCCAATTGACAACTGGCCTACCATTTGCTTTTTTCCAGCCTTGACTTTCATAATAATCAAAGAACTTTTCAGCATCTACGTTTATTCCTTTTTCTTTAAAATATGCTTTTACTTCGTTTAAATTTTTAGGCCTTTTATTATTAACCTTGTCCTTATCCTTATCTTTGTCTTTGTCCTTAACCCTAGAATCAAGAGTTAATGAACTCTTTATTAAGGGTTCATCTATATTATACAATTTAAACTTTTTTAATCTATTAATTGCTGATCTATGAGCATTTACTTTATCATTTAATTCGCCATATTGAAAGTCAATAAAGTCTTGTATAAACCACCTTTTACCATTATCAAATTCTAATATCTGTTTTTTAAAAACTTCTCTAATTTCACTTTCCACAAGTTTTCCACAAAAGAACTCAGCTTGTTCAAAATCAACCTCCCAAATTCCAGCGTGGCAACATTGATCTAATAAATAGAACCAAAAAACTTTATGCTCTGGTTTTAATTTTCTAAACCAAACTCTTTTCCACTTTGTTGTGTCAGTAAATCTCTTAGACATTACAAAGAATCCTTTTCTGAGTATTGCATTTTATATTTTAATTCTAAATCTTTTCTTAATTCTGCAACTTGTTTATCTTTAAGATAATAATTTTGACTTTGCAACTTTCTTCTAATTCGTGTTATTGTTTTATGGTTTGGCAGCTTACCCTTTGCAAGTAAATTTAAAAGATCCAAAGCCGACATATCTTTTATTTTATATTTCAAATGATCGTGCCAAATCCTGGCTAATAAAACATTATCTGATGCTCGATACTTATTATCACTTATTAATAATTCCATTATTTTTGATTGCATTCAATCTCTCCTTTAATTGTTTATAATGTTCCTCTGTTTCTATTTCATTTTTTTTAATTAATTGATTGTGTAAGCAATGAACAAAATCTTGATCTTCTTTTGAAAATCTAGATTCCCATAACTCAATATGCTTTACTGGATTAGATCCTACAAAAAGATGACATGAGAAACATAAAGACATAGCGTTTCTTGGCTCAAATCTTGTGCTGTACGCTCTTCTTCCGTAAAAGTGGGAGCAATGTAAGCCTCTGCTCTTTTCTGGGTATTTTTTGCCACATCTCTGACAAGTCCATTTATCTCTATAACGAACTAAATCAGAAAAAACTGCATCCCACTTTGTACGTTTTATCGCCATTTTGTTAATATCTTTACAATATCCACAATGTTTTTAAAAGTTCTTTTAATTGACGCCAACCAATCAAATTCACTTTTTATATTGTTATCAAATGGCAAATCTTGCTCAATCCCAGTTTCGGAGCCAACTTCGATCCTATCTGGCTGATCATTCATCATGAATTTTTTGTTGTGCTGCAAACTCATCTGCCTCAATCTCAGAATAAACATCCCCATAAGCTGATATAAGCATTAAAGTTAGCCTATCTTTTAACCTTTTTTCAGCCATTGCGTATGGATAAGGCACATGACAATTTTTTAAGTTTGCCTCGCCATGAGTCCATTTTACTTTTTTATTACCATTTTCTAAAATTAACTCTCCAGATCCTAAAAGAACAACCGAACCCATCTCTTTTTCTATATATTCTGGTTTGCTAAACTCAATTCCCTCGTAATCTGCAATGATCATAACAGCTACGTGGGAAACAATCCATTTGCCAGATTGTTTATGTTTCCAAAAATGTGATTTTTCCAGACCGTATTTCTCAGCAAGAAACTTATTATCAATCATCATCTCTCCTCTCATTTAATGTTTGAATTACCTTTTGTTTTATGTTATAAGATTCTTTTTCAAAAAAAGCAGTTGCATCAACTATATATGCATCCTCATATTTTTTAAAAATTTTTAATAATTTTGTTATTAGATCAACAAAACTTCTGGATTCAATATTTGTCATGCCATCCCCTATTAATATGGTAACTCTATAATGACTCGAACCCCATCTTAAATCTGACATCAGATCTCCTCTCCAGTTTGTGGGTGAAATACTTTAGGTGGATCTATTTTCTGTTTTATTTCTGTTGAAGTCCATCCATCCCTCTCGAGCACTTTCATGATCTTTATAAACTGACTCTGCTTGTTTTTTATTTCTTTTTTATGAGTAATTATTGCGATGGTCTTTTCTCCAGATTTGTCAAAATAAAAAATTCTATGTTTCATTTGTCACTCCTAAAAATATGGTGGGGGTTGAAAATTGACGATTAACAACAAAGGAAAGGACATATCGGAGAGAGTGATACGCCCTCGCCCCCCACCATTCAAAAGCATGAACGCTCTAATATTCATGCTTTTATCTTATCTAATTTGCTCAATGCTTGTTTCATCGATTGTTTTACAAGCATTTGATTATATCTCTCCGTTGCCTGGAATGCTGTATTTTTCCAGAACTTAGCAGATGTTCTATATTGAACTAATTTATTAAACATTTGAAAAAAAGCCACCAAAACGGCAACGATTAGCCAAAATATATATGGATTCATTTTACTCTCCTCTTTAATGTTTTAAGGCCCAAGCAGTTATTATTAATTGTGAAATTAATGCAATGTATATTCAAAAAATCAATAATCACTTCGATTTTAATCAATTGTTAAGCTCAAGCCTTAATTCTTTAATATCTTCTTCTATTTCATTAATTAATTCTTCATAATTAATAAAAGTCAAATCTGATTTCGTAAGATCAGACATTAATTCAGTACCAGCACAAGTTATTCCAACTTTTTGTAAAAACATTTTTTTATATTTAGGTGTTTCATAGTCTATTAGATTAGAATATACAAACTTATGTAATTTTTCATCATTATCAATCCAAAGCTTAAAATTCCATGTAACCCAATTAGTCCAGCCATTATATTCTAACTTATGTTTGTCTTTATTCATTTTAGGGTTCTCCTTTGTTTTTTTGTTAATCGTCATAGTATAATTTAATATGAAAAAAACTAATAACAAAGAAAAAAGATTGCCCTCTTTGATATTATCTCTGAGGGCCAGGAGGAGGAGTGAAATTAAAGTTGTTCTATTATTGAAAAAGTTATGCTTGTGGCCCCATTTGCTACTTCTTGAAAAGCAAATGAATCTTGGTCAAATCTGACTTTTATTCCAGTAGTTGAGAAGTTATCCTCGCTAAAAAAGAAAAAATTCTTCCTGCCATCTGCATAATCAATAAGGGCCTGGAGTTTTGCTTGATCTGCACTTGTTAAAAAAGAATAAGTCATTGTAAAAGTACGCCTTTTACCAAATCTTTCAATTGTGTAACATTCTCCTCCAATAGCTTGATTTTTTAAAACACCTTGATAATTTGAACCATATTCAACGCCAATATTAGGGTTTCTGGATGGTGTGAATGTGATTTTTGAGGCCCCATTATCGCCATCATCAAATGCTGCTGTACTTATTGCCATAATTACTCCTTATAATGGTGTTACATCAAAAAATTCTGCATTCAATCTGCCAGAACTTCTGCTCAGAGATGTAACCATAAAAAATCTTGAACTAAATGATTTATTAAATGCTTTTGTTGGAATCATTGTGCCAAAACTAACAATATCTCCTAACTCCATATCAAAAAACGCTGGATTTACAACATCGGCTCTTATTATCACCCTGGGTTGATTTCTTATGTTTCCATAATATTCAATAAATCCATCGTTTGGATCGTTACTGCTCAAATCAATATCGGATCCAATCCCAGTTACTAAAGCATCCAGATTTATTGTAATCTTTCCCTCATTAGTTGCAAAATTGTAGTTTGACCTGGTTGTTGAATCTGTTGCTGTTGTTTGACTTCTAAAAGTATCTTTTGCAGGGTGCTTGTCAAAATTGACCGTTATATCTGTTAAAAGATCGCTTGTTGGTGTGTGGCCAATATTAATGTTTGCAATGTCGTTCTTATCCATTGAGTGATCAGCTGAACTATATGTATCTTTTATAAATATATATTTCAAAACTCCAGCAGCAGAATAGGTATAAACAAAACCACCCTCGTAGGCAAATTTATCTAATAATTGTTTGATTGGGATCTGCTCTAATGCCCAGAATCTACCTGTCCAGCTCCTGGCTGTATCCAAATCTGAATACCCTACTGGTGTTGCAGTTATCCCCAAAAATCTGTGAAATAAATCTCGATGAAACTCATGTAACTTGGTTGCTGTACCAGATGAAAAACTTTTGGTCAATCCATCTGCCTCTACAAAAACTCTTTCAACATCATCATCAGATTTGTTTTCTGGTGCAAACAACTCAAATAATTTCACATCCATTGCCAAAGTGCCACCAGCACTTCCAGTTGCGTTGCCAGTAAATTGCAAACTTACGCTGATTGTTGTTACTGCTGAACTTACAGAAAATTGAATTGTATCAGCCGATCCCATAACGGCTGTTTTTGTAACTGTCGAACTATTTCCCCCAGAGGTTTGGATCTGAATTTGGACTGCTCCATTTGTCATTGTTCCAACTTGATTTAATTGAGTGACTTGATATTTCAAATTAATTAATGAATTTTCTCCAGTTTGTGGAATCGTAAAAGCCTCAACATGGGTTTGGTTTACTGATCCAACACCACCAACAATCGCATCAATTGAAACAGTTCCAAAGGTTGATTCATCATCATCATAAATATTCGCCATGTTTGTTTCTGTTATATCAGATCCAGATGAAGTTTGTGAGTTTGCATTTGGAGATAATTTAATTGTATATAATGCCCTCTGGTCAATCTCAACAACCTCAACGCCAGATACTGTCCTGGTATCAGATGGAAATCCAAAATATGGAACGAATCCATCATAGGTTTCCAAATATCTTGATGGGTTTAATCCAGTTCTTGCCGTTGTTCCAGTTACATAATTTGCACCGTTTGAATCTGAGTTTGTAAATGGAGCTGGATACCAATTATCTGTGCCAGTTCCAGGAAAAGCAGAATCATTCCCAGTATAATCTCCATAAACTAATGGAGCTAAAATCTTTTGTGCCGAGTAAGAATTTGGAACTATTATATTTTCCCAGGGCCTTTGGCTAACAATATTCAAAGTTACGCTTGATTCATCATGACTAATTGATTCAAGGCGGCCAAAATATATCTGTGGAATATTATCAAAATTTGAAACAGTTCCAGATTGTAAATTAGAAAAAATCTTGACATCTCCATTGAGGTAAAAGTTAGATCCAAATAAAAGGGTTTCTGCTTCATTGCTTGAATTGTCCAAAGTTATAGTTACGTTTGAAAGTGAAGATTGAGAAGAATAAAGATTTATACTTTCTCGAATGTTCGGATTGTTTAATATCAATCCACTATAAGCAACTGAATTAATTGTTTGATCAAAAAAACTATATGCTTGAAAAGCTGATTCATCTGTTTTGTGAACTTGCACCAGCCAGTTTTCTCGCATCCCAGATGCTGGACTCCATGATCCTTGACTTAATGCCATTAAGCTAAACCAAGTTTTTGAACACGATCAATCTCTGGAATTATAGTATCTCGAACAAATTCCCTGGATGTAACTGGCCCATTGAAATTGATAGTCAATGCTCCTTGCTGTTGTGATGCTGGTCTATCAGATGGAGTTACTTGAACACGTTCTGGCCCAGCCTCTCCAGCTAAAATCAAAGTAGGGGATGAGATCATTTGATCAATGCCGTATTGAGCCTTTTTAAGTTGTGAGATCTGAGCATCAATAGTTGCTATCTGAGCTGCTCCAGCAGCAGTTATCGACGCTCCAGTTGCAAATCCCAAAACCCCACCCTGGGCAAATGCTTTTGTAACACCTTGAGCTATATTTGCAATAGCTGAGATTTTCGCAAGTTGCAATGCTACTAACTGCATTTCCTTATTTTCTCCAGCCAATGCTGCCAATAATTCAGATGTTGATGAGGCTGCTGATCCGACATTATTAAAAGATTCAATTGTTGCATCAACTGTTTTTTTATGTTTCATTTGTTCAGAGCTAACCAAACCAAGTGCTTTAGCTTGTTCTGGAAATGATGCAACAAACCTATCAATAAATTTCTGCTCTTTATCTCTCATTTCTAACGATGTCATTTGTTGAGAAATAAATTCTGCATAGCTACCATTTAAAGAATCAATATATGCTTTTTCTGTTTCTCCTCCACCTCTTATCAAATCTTGAACTAATTCTTTATATTTTTCACTTCCAATAATTAAATCTTGATTTATTGCAACCCTTGTTTTCAGCTCTTCATTAACTTTTTTATTAGCTTCAAGAAAAAAGTTTTGCGTTTCTGTATTTTGATTTGTGTCGATTGCTAACTCTGCAAAACCTTGACTTAATTTTTGTAGTTCGTCGGTTGAAATTCTTGATAAATCTGCATTTTCATCTAAAATTTTATTAGCTTCTCCAAAAATAGATCCATCGCCCACAAATAATAAACTTACTGATTTAGTTGTACTATCTGCAATTTTTTGGATGTTTCTTATTTCTTTAACTACCTCTGTCAATCCAGCAACAATAGTTGTAAAGACAACAATCGGCAATGCTTTTGAAAATGCTTTTGCTGAAATATTCGCTGCGTTTTGTGCAACCGTATAGACTCCAAGTGCTGTTGATGTTGTTCCCAGTGCAATAGAAAAAGATATTAAATCTTCAGCATCAATCTCGTTCATAAATTCTGACATATTTTCGATGACCGAGGCTACAATTGGTAAAAATGTCTGCCCTAAAGTAACTTGCAAATCTTCAATACTTGCATTTAAACGACCAAAAGAATCAATATTGGAATCAATTACCCCTCCAGATCGTTCAAGATTTTCATTACCAATCTGTAAGGCTTTATTTACAAACGCTTGTTTCTTTTCTTGATCTGTTAATTGATTCGATGTCTTGCCTATTGCTTTTGCAAATTCTTCATTTGCTGCTGTTATGTCAATCATAATTCCTAAATTGTCAAGCATTAGTTTTGATTGCCTACCAAGAGCAACCACTATACTATTTAACATGAAATCCATTGATTGTCCAGTTGCTTGTGCTGCTCCTCTTGCAATTTCTAACATCTCATCAAATCGATCTAAAGGTAAACCAAGCAAGGATGCCTCGTTGAATTTTTGCATCAACTCCATTTCTGAAATAGTTCCAGCAGTTGCTCTTTTCATAGATTGCAGCATTTTATCTGGTTCTTCTGCAAGGTTGCCAAATGATCTTCTAACTGTTTCAGTTTGTGCAGCAAGTTGAGCTAACTCAACGGCTTTTAATGCACCTTGAAAAGATACAAAACCGATGGCAACTTTTTTTGCAGTTCTTCCTAATTGATCAAAACTATTATCTAAATTATCAGAATCTTTTTTAGCCTTATCCAAGCCTCTTGTTTTAAAGATAATATCAAAAACTCTATTTGCCATTTTTGCTTTCGTGTTTATTTATTTGGTTGATTTCATTTTCAATAATTGTCCAGCAATCTAATCTGAACGCAGAAATATCATCTAAGTTACCTGGAGATACATTCCAGTTTTTTATCCAATGATATTCGTTCATGATTTCAATCATCCATTGTTTTTCAAAAAATAAAGGCGAGGCAAATAAAGGAATAAGATCGTACATGAATTGGCCCATAGTTCGATTTTGTGAAGTTTTAGCAAGTTCAGAAATTGCTTCAACCTCTTTCCAAATATCTGCCTCATCCTTGAAGTTAATGTAATCGAGTGAGAGAGGGGATTGAGCGACATAAGGCAACTTTTCAAATTGCTCAACCGATTGAAGTTTATAGTATGAGATCCATACATAAAAACTCAATCCCCATCTTCTTTTTTTTCTAATCCCATGTATTGTGTAAATATCTGCTGCAACACTTGATCAATCTCAATCATTGTTAATCCCTTGAAGTCCTTTTCCCCAAGTCCAGAGATTTCTGCAGTTTTTTCCAATACATCGTAATAGTTATCTGGATTAATTTTTCCATCCCAAAACGCTTTTGCATTTAATCGATGGAGTTCTCTTCGCTCTTTATATGTGATTTCTTTTATTTTGTATTTTTTACCAAGAGCTTTTATTTCCATGATTTACTCCTTAATCTATATCAACTCTGAAAAGATTATTGTTAGTAAAAGCAGTTCCCTCGTATGTCAGCTCAACCATCATTCCTTCTTCTGCTCCCTCGATTGTTAAATTATGACCAGTTAAAACTGCCTGGAGGATTTCAAATGCAAAGTTACCAGAGCCAACGGTTGCATTATCTGATAGTATGATTGGAGTTTCTCCAACTCCACCTCCATCAGTTGGATTGGTCAGCATCTCTGCTAAAAATCCATCAGAGTTTTCATCATACAAAACAGTTACTGCACCAGAGCAAGTAATTTCTCCAGCTCTTGAATAAACCTCTGGTTCACCATTTGAACCTTGATACCCAACTCTTTGCATTGGGTAAGCAATATCCATGTTAAATGATCTAACAACAACATCAGCACCATTAATTGTTTTAGTCGTGCAATCATATATTGTTTTTACAAATGTTGTCTCTTGACCACTTGGAACAACTGAAGTTGATGCTGTACTAACTAAATAACCAGAAACAAAAGTACCAGTTGCAACAAGTCTGCCACCATTAGCAGTTGCATCCATAGAAAAGCTGAGATTTGTCAAACAAGCAGAGTGCATTGTTCTATCTTGACCAGCTGCTTTATTTGAATCTAAGTTTTTTAAAATTATAGTTGCAAATTGTGGTTTAGTAGAATCGCTTGAATTATCCCTACCATGTGAATAAACTTGAGGTTCAAATCCACCTTTTATCCCATAAGGGGATACAACATCCTCAGAAATTAATTCTAATAATATTTGGATTCCTTGTTTGTGTGAGCATACCCATTCAAAGTTGAATGATTTAGTTGATCCTTTCTCTGATACATAATGATCAGTTAGCTTTTTAACTTGCTGCCCAGTTCTCAAAGTTCTATCATTGACCAATCCACCAGCGAAATCAATATCAGTTACGTTTACTACATCCAGTTCTACAAATTCTCCATTTGCAGTTTGTGCAGTTCCCATAGCAACTGGGGTTGATGCGTTTGATTGACGGCCTAAGAACAGAGAGTATTTTTTTCCAGAATAAACTTGACCAGATATAGCCATTATTTATCTCCCTTCTTTTGTTTTTTTTCTTCAATCAAGTAGCCTTTTTCCACCAATTCTTTCAATGGTTCAAGCTCTACTGATTCGCCTTTTTTTAATTTTTCCCATTTTTCTTTACCAAGTCGATAATAATTCATCGCCTTACTAATTCTTTTGAAAAGTGGGCCACCTTTTACTTTTATCATGTTAACTCCATTACATTACATATAAAATTTGCTTCAAATATTTGGAGATCTCTTTTGTCTTCTGCATCTGTTCTTACTGGATCATAATCAATACTTTCAACTCTGCCATTATGCCATCTGTAGGTAACAATGCTGCTGAAAACATCTGCCAGGGTTCCAAAGCTCAAATCAAGCTCTGAAAATGTATTATTCTCATCTTCATATTTTGTATTATTATTTATCAGCCTGGTTAATCGCTCTCCTCTATCACTCATATAATCAAAAATATTTGTTCGATAGTTTCTCAGTCTTGGTTTTCTCAAATAGTATCTAATTAAAACTTGGTATTCTCTAAGTGATCCCCCAGCATAATTTTGCAAGAGTGTTGCATTGCCTGGAATGATACTAAAAAATTGTGGGGATCTATTTCGAAATCTTTCTGGCTCTTCAAATAATATCGGAGTTCCAGCATACTCAGTTTGTATAATATCTGTAAGAGCATCAATTACTCTTCTGTGATTCGGCTTGAAAACGATTGCCATTAATATCTCATCGCTTTTGTTGTTCTAATTGGATTTTGAGTTTCTGGTATTCCAGCAACCATATCAACAAACCAATAATCTCCAGCTGTATAAACGCCTTGAGATCCTTTAAACTTTGTTCCAAATCCCAAAGTATCATAACCACCAGTTAAAGTTTCTCCAGTTACAATTTCTTGAGTTTGCAAACCATCATTATTCCCAGCTAAAACTTTATAAACTATCGATGATGCTGTTCCATAAGATAGCGTTCCTCCAGTTGTAATTTCTATTCGCAGAATATCTGTTTTGCTTGGATCTCCCTGGATGTCAACAATGCTGCCAGTTGAACTTCCATTTATGTTGACTGGAGTTATTAATCCCTGGGATCTATCTGCTGAAAATTCGTGGTGCAGCTTAATAAATCCATCTCTTACGAGTTGCAACATTCCTCTTGGATCTTCCTCGCTATTATAACGCTCCTCAATATCGTCAGCGAGTTCCATATCAAAAGGTCTTACCATCAATGCAACTGCTATCGCTGCTGTGCTGAGAATAATAACCTCATCGTAATTGCGTGTTGATTCTCCTTGATAGCCTACACCAATTTTTTTGTAAATGGGTTTTGAAACAATTGATCTGCAAATCTCAGATGCTCTGTTTTTTGCTTCATTTACTGTGTCCGAGAAATCTTTTCCAGCCTCAATCGTATGATTAGTTTGAGGATTTGCATTTGAGAATAAAAAAACAACATCGGCAGAGCTATCGTAAAAATACTCCCCATCTGAATCAACAGATGCGAGATCTGTTACGCTTGTTAGCTCATTGCCATCTCTATATAAAACATCAACTCTCCCAGAACTTGCTGATTTATAAACGCTCCCAGAGTGGATTGCCCAAGTTGTTAAGACTGTGTTTCTGTTATATTCTCCCAATGATGGTAAAATTGATTGCATATCCTCATGGGTGCAAAATGCCTCTAAAAATGTTGTCATGCCTCTGCTTCCTCTATATTCATAAATGGGTTATGATGTATCATCTCCAGCTCTGGAATATATTTACATCGTTCAATTATTTCTGTTAAAATAGTTACCGTTCTGGTTGATGGATCCAGAAGATCAAGGGCCTTTATTGAACTGGCCAACTCTCTCAGCGTGTTCAAATTATCTATGTAATTATCTTCCATCGATAAACTTTCCTCTGAATGTTGTTTTTCCTTTTACAATATCAATCACTTCAACTCTGAAGTTCCCATCATTGAACCAGGTAATATGACCAACAGCGTGTTGCCAATTGTGCATCCTACCTTTTAACCATTCGTTTTTTTCGCTGGACATATCTTTCAAGTTACCCATGCTCCAAGCCTTAACCGTTCCGTCTAATCTTCCGATTGCTGAAGAAGTAACATCGTGAGTATGACCATAAACCAAATTTCCATAAACCTCTGCGTGTTTTTTTGCGTGGCTAATGTTAACATAAGCTCCATGAATAAAAGATAACTTTCCAATTCTTAATGGTTTATTCATTGGATAAAACTTGTAACCTCTCTCATCCCATTTACACGCTTTTCTAAAAGTAAAATCTTCCATATATGGATACTTTTCAACAAAATTGTTCAACCAAAAATCATGATTTCCCTCGCAAATATACCTTTCTTTACATTTTATCTTATCTAAAACTTTATCAAACTGATCGATTCCTTTATTCACATCTTCTATTTCTTTGCAAATATATGGTAACTGATATTCCAGAGGGGGTTGTTTTGTTTTGCCTTTCCAGGATGAAACAGATTCCCACTCCCCCACATCTCCCAGATTAATAAAAATATCTGGTTTTGCAACTTCTAAGATCTTTAATGCACAATTCACAGCTTGTTGATCATGTATTGGAAAATGCTGATCTGGGATAACGATTGCAGTTTTACTTATCATATTTTTCGACTAATTCAATATAATGTGCCTCTGTTCCTTTTCCCATTTCAGTGTTATAATGTTTTTTCCAAAATGCAGCTCTCTCTTCAAGTGTTTTTGGCAAGGGCAATGGAATCCTCCAGAGCTTTAAACGGCAATGAATTATTGCTGCTGCTATGTTAGTTGTTAGAATCCATTCCCAGGTATCTGGATCGGTATTAAACCAATAAGATTCATCAAGATTAGATGCAAAAGAAAATCTTTCAACAAGGTGCTTTCGATATGCTATATAATTTTGAATATTATCTAAGCAACTCGAAACTTCTACTTGCCAGAAACTTTTTGCTGGGCCATCTCCAATCTGCTTTAAATATTCATACCTGGATTCAACCAGGCCGATCTCATATACAAAATCAACAGCATCTTGACTTAGATACTTGCCCTTCATCAAATAAAGGGTTTCCTTGATGATTTCTTTTATCTGAGTTTGATTAATCACTTTTAAAAGCTGCTTCCATTACCTTTGCTATAACATCTAACATTGTTCCAAAAACCTTTTCTTCAAGGTTTTCATCAATGATTGGAATATTCACTTCTCTATTTAATGCATCTCTTAGCATTTTTCTGTTTTCTTCTATTGCCATCCAAGCTGCTATTTCTTTTCCCATAATAACTCCTTTATTACTTTCCAGACCTACGTCTTTGTTTTGATCCTCGACCATTACCGAGTTTGGCTTCGATATAATTAAGTTGATCAGTTACCTCATCGTTCAGCTCTTGAAACTTTTCAACCATCACATTTTTAGCATCGATTAATTTTATTATAATGTTTTGCAGATCATCAATCTTTTTATTTAATTCCATCGTCATCCAACGAAAAGTCATCCACAAAATTCCAGCTGCTAAACCAGCAAAACCAATCTCGGTAAAGTTCTCAATTCCCAATTTACTTCTCTTCTTCCTCTGTTAAAGATTCCTTGAGAGCATTAACAAAAGCAGATTTTCCAAACTGCAATTGCTGAAGATTGAATTGAGTTGTATTTATTTTACGATCTAAATCAGCAATGTGATTGATCATAACTTTCTGTTCATCGTTCATTGAATCTATTTCATGCTCTTCGCCATCAAGATTCAAAACTGGCTTTTGTTCTTTTTCTTTTTTTGCCATTATTGACTCCTTTTTTTACTTATTAACTGAGCTACTATCGCCCAACATTATTTTAATTCTTCCAATCGTAGTATCTATTTCAAACATGCTTTCATATATCTCTTTTTCAATATCTTCTTGAGACTTTCCAAAATAAAAATCATCACAAGCCCAAACGAATACACACATAATAAGCAAAGTAATAATAGCAGTATAAATGATAGTGATATATTTTTTAAAATTATCATTCATCTTAACAACAATCTTTGCAACTTTTTTCAAGTTGTTCTACCTTTTGTGATAGCTCTTGAACTGCTTTCATTAATACAGAAACAACACCTAAAGTATTAATTGACTTTGTACCCTCTTCTCCATGAACTAACTCTGGAAAATATTTTTCAACATCTTGAGCAATAAAACCTATTTGTTTCTTATCGCTCTTTGTTTCTTCTTTCCATTTAAAAGTTGAAGGTTTTATTTTGTTAACACCTTCAAGTGTTTTTTCTAAATCTTTAATATCTTTTTTTAATGCTCTATCAGATGTGTGATTAAAATTGCCATCAATCACACCGTTAGTATTTATAAGAAGTGGAACTGAGGAACCTTGCCTTATTCTTAATGCATTACTTGATGCTAAATCAATTGATGCAAGGGTTGAAGTTGTATATCCAATAACAAGTCCTGTGCTATTTACATCGTTGTGAAACCTTGCTATATCAGCAGAACTACCACCATCTACAGATAACTTTAATGATGGAGAGGCATCATTGATACCAACATTTCCATTAACATTTAAATGTATAACGCCACCATTTGAAAGAATATCAAGATTCCCACCAGCACTTTTTGAGAATCTTATTACTTCATTAGTATCATCTGGACTCATGTAAATATCTGATGCCCCATTGGTTCCTAAATGAAATTGTCCTCCAGCAACATCAAGATGTGCACCTGGTGAGGTGGTTCCAATACCCACATTTGATGAGCAAATAATATTGCCAGAGCTAATATGATTAATAAATAAATCTCCATGTGAATAATCAGACGCATCTGCAAGTCCATCTATATGTCTCATTCTTGCTCTATTAACCTTTATTTCATTAGAGCCATTACTTGCACCAACTGTTACATCCCCAGAGCTGTCTATTCTCATGGCTTCTGTAATATTATCGCTAATTCTTGTTTTGAATATTAAAGCACCTTTAGTTGCACCACCATCCCTATCAGCAGAAATACTTGCTCTTGCAGTTACCCCATCGCCTTGGTCACTTTGAAAACTAATAGCTGGAACATGGCTTTCAGCAGTAGATGATGTTCCTGTTGCTCTTAATTTTATACCTACATCACTTGCACCAAAAACTTCAAGTTCTTCATCTGGACTTGAGCTACCAATACCAACATTTCCAGAGCTGTCTATTCTCATGGCTTCAGCCATAGAGCCACCATCAGCAGCAGTAAAAAATAGTAAAGCCCCACCAGGATTTGCATTTGAGCCAGATATATTTGAAGAAATAAAAGCTACTGCATCGTCTGGGTCACCTGGGTCTGAAAAACTTATTTTACCAGTCTGACTACCATCAGCACCATCGCCACCACTTAAATTTATATGAGCTGCATTTGAGCCACCAGTGTCAGCAATATGTAATAAACTGCCACTTGATTCATTTACTGGCGAGTTGGTTCCTATACCCACACTATTTTCAGATGCATCTACAAATAAAGTATTAGAATCAAAGTTAACATCGCCAGCAACGGTCAGCGTTGATGCCATATCAACTGATGCATTAATATCCAATGCTTTATCAATCTGTATTTCTTCAGAACCAGTTGTAGTTATAAAAGTCATGTAGGCATTTGAGCCTTCTTTTATTTCTAAAGCATCTGCTTTATTATTTAATAAAGTAAGGTCAAAACCATTGCCAGTAGATGCAGATTCTATGCTATCTAATGCTACTGAGCCAACTGCTGTAATATTATTACCACCCATACTCAATGCACCAGCCAACGCACTAATTGTTGTTGAGCCTATTGTACCACCATTGATTGCGTTTCCAGATATTTGGTCATTTGCAAGTGTTAGAGTTCCACCAGATACATCCAATGTTTTACCAGAGCCAACTGTTATGTTGGTTGCATCTATCGCTCCTCCATTGATGTCTACTGAGCTTATAACGACATTGCCAGATCCATTTGGTGTTAGATTTATGTCGCCATTAGTATCAGATGAAATTATTGTATTGCCATTTATATTGATGTTATCAACTTGCAATGCTGTTAAGGTTCCAACAGATGTCAAGTTTGGCATGGCTGTTATTTCGTCATCAAAATATGCTGCCAAATCTGTAACGGCCACCTGGACCATTGTTCCACTGTCATTCATAACAACTCGGTCCGCATCAGCAACTGTTGTTGATGTTGCAGAAGTATCTCCATCCAGGATATTTAATTCAGCTGTTGTTATTGTTCCACCATCTATTATCTCAAGCTCTGTTTCATTTATATCAGCACTGCCAATAATGAAACTGGTTCCAGTTATAGCACCAGCAGATAAGGTTCCAGAAGTTGAGAGGTTTTCATTACCAAATGAAATAGATCCACTTGAGTCAGTAATTGAACCGTTTGCCAAA
>TARA_R100000654_G_scaffold863_5_pt1 | contig 27496 bp, 34 predicted proteins | sample TARA_R100000654 | Tara Oceans TARA_R100000654 (sample SAMEA2622473) | marine metagenome | biome: marine biome (ENVO:00000447); feature: surface water layer (ENVO:00002042); material: "saline water (ENVO:00002010), including plankton (ENVO:xxxxxxxx)" | depth 5 m
TTCTTTTTCCCTGCTACCGGGTCCAAACTTTCTATTGTCAAAAGCTGTTGTAAAATCACCTTTTGCTTTACTGCTAGGGTAGTTAGAAAATATAAAATTTTCTGCTTTTTTATTAATGTCAAACATTTCATCTTCACGAGCCTGTTTCTTTAACTGATACTCGTTCATCTGACGCATAAACTTACGCTCAGCCGCCATTCTTAAATTTTCAGCTAATGTTTTTTGCTGTGGCATACCCCTCATAGGGTCATAACTAACCCCGGGTAAGTTCATTGGTTTAATTTCTGCCATACATATTCTCCAACGATTGTTTTATAAAACCTTGCATAGTTACATAACCACCTTGTTGACCAGTAGCCATACCTGTTATACCACCCGGAGGTAGCTTAGGTCCTATCATATCATCTTGTTCTTCTACTGCTTTCTTTAATACATCTGGTAAAGGTAAATCCATTTCTTGCATTGCTTTTGCTTTAGATATAGCACCTTCATAGTTTTCTTGACCTTTTTTGTTTTGCTCTGGAGTAATCTCATCTTTAACTTCTGGTTTTGTTTCTTCTTCCCCAACTTTTTTTAAAGCTTGAGGTTTAAACTGGTCAAAGTCTCCACCTTCACCAAAGCCTCTCATTGCCGCCATTTCCTTAAAAAACTCACCTGCCATTCCTAAACCTTTACTAGCGTGTTTTTGAAACTTTTCACTTTCTAAATACTCTTTTGCTTTAGGTTTAAACTCTTGATACTTATCACTTGCTTTACCGTATAGTTCTTGTGCTTTGTTTGCTATAGCTCCTGCACCTGCTACACCAGCTCCTAAACCAGCTTGTAAATCATCTACAACTTGTTGACCAAATTGACCAGCCGCCATACCATAGTCAGCTTTACCTAGACCCATTTCATCTCTCATCATTTTAGCCATCTCTAGATTAGAGTCTTCAAATTCTTCTTGACCTTCAAAGGCTTCTCCGTCTACACCACCTGCCCACTCTGAATTTAAATCAGCTTGTAAGTCCATAGCTTTACTAGCCTTTATAGCATCTCCACCAAACCTGTTATAAGCCTTGCCTAATAAATCTTTAGCACCACCATATAGTTTTTTACCAAACTCTACACCTTTTTGTATTGTTTGTTCACCTAACTCTTCTGCATCTGCATAAGGATTTTCTCCAAAACCCATCTGGTCTTCCATACCTGTAAGGTCTATCTTTTCTATAGGACCACCAGTCTGCATATACTTTTGCCAATCTTCTCTTCTTGTTCCTAAAGCTATGCTACGAGGTAAGTCTCTAACTTTCTTTTTAATTTTATCAGAAAACCTTGGTTTTATTACATTGTTTATTTTATCTAGTTGTTCCTTACCAATAGCTTTTACAGCGTTTCTGTTAAGTACGTATTCTCCGGGTTCTAACTTAGCGTCTACTACATCACCGGGCAATGGACTGTTCTCTGTTCTTCTAATGTCATTTGGAACAAGTTTATCATAGTCTTCTTTTATGTTCTTAGCCATTTTAGAGCCTAGCATTGTTTTCTTAACACCAAGCAGTCTATTCATATCCGACATAGCAAACTCATCACCAGTAGGCATATCTACTGCTTCTGGCATAAATTTATCTACACCTGCTCTTTTTAGCTGAGGCATAGGTCCGGGCATAAATTTCTTAGCGTACTCTGGGTCACCCATCATTCTAGCACCGTGTATAAGTCTATCTATTTGTTTTCCAGTTCTTTCTTGATTTAAAAGACCAGAAGGAACACCATTACCAACTTGTACTAGTTCTATATTGTTACTCATTGGTTGCATTCTAATGTTTTTCATACTACCAAAACCACCACTTAAAGCTTGAGCCTCATCAACTGCCGCCATCTTTTTACCTAATGCTACAGCTTGAGCATCCTCTCTTTCTCTTCGTTTTCTATACTGTGCGTCAGACTCAGCCAATTTGAACACCTCCCATACGAGTACCTATCTGCATAGGACCTCTAGGTCCCATAACTTGTGATAGCATACCACCTTCCTGTCCATAAACATAACCACCTTTTTTCATATAACCCATTTTATTGCGAACTGCTTCTGGCAGTCTAGACAATCCTTTGTTTCCTTCGGGTATAGGTTTTAGTGCAGAGCCACCTTGTTGATAACCCTTTACTTTACCACCATACATCATACCTTTCTTATGGGTGTAACCCATTTCTTTCATACGTAAATGGTCTTCCATAGTATCAGCTTTGTAACCTTTACCTTTTTTATCGTACATCATATGACTAACAAACCCACCCTTTTTCATCTCTATCTTTTCTGTTTTATCTTCAGGGCTATTTTTTTTGTCTCTAACCAAACCACCATACATCATATACTCTAAATCTTCTGGAACGCTACCACCTTCTTGTCCAAATAAACTACCAAGTCCTTTGCCTATCATACCACCAATAGGTCCACCCATAGCAGTACCTGCAATACCAAGACCAGTCCCAATAAGTGATGCCATACCACCTGCCGCTTGACTGTCAATTTGTGCATTTGCTTGTCTTTGAGCGTTCATAGCATTCATTCTATTAGTGTTCATACTTGCTAAGTTATTAGCCGCACCACTAAGCATACCAGCACCCTGACCCATTGCACCTTGTAGGTATTGATTATAAGCATCCATAGAACTTTCTTGTGCTCTGTTAGCACCTGCCGTAGCTTGAGCCGCTAAAACACCTGACGGTGCACCATCTGACATAGCCGCAGTTCTTTGTGCCATACGAGCTGACATAGCCGCCGCATCCTGTCCCTGTGCCATCATTCTAGCTTTTTGAGACTGGTTAAACGCAGAGTTGGGGTCCATCATTTCCTGACCCCTACCCATCAACTGGTCATACGCCTCTGTTGCTGGAGCGTAAGCATCATCGTACTCTCGTCCTATAGTACCTACGTTACGTTTTTGATTTGTACCAAATAAATTGCTAAAAAATCCCATAATATCACCTTAAATATAATTAGACTTGTTTTATTTCTCAACTGTTCTTATTTTTAATTATAAAAGTATCCTCTGCACTACGAACCCAGCCATCGCTAGTTTTTATTTCTAAGTACCACTTACTTTTATCTTTAACTGTTCTCAATGTTCCTTCTTTACTACTTGCATTACTTTTTTCAACCCTACCCGTTTCTGAATCTACTTTGTCTGCAATAGTATCTATTGTTTTTTGTATGTCGGATGGTGAGCTTACTGGCTCATCTCCAAAATAATTAATTCTTGAACCAGTATCTCTGGTAATTTTTCTATTTTGTGTTTTTCTCATTTAGGTTTTTTTGGTTTATATACTATTCCTATAGAATGACCTTTAATATTTGTTGTACTACCATTAGTACCTTCTGCTTTTAATCTTACCCATCTTAGTTTAGAATAAGTTGATGCAACTTTTATAGCATTACCTGACCAACTAGAGCCATAATTGTTAGATACATCTGTACCACTTTGATACGTTGACTCATCGTTTGTTTGATACTTAATACTTGTACTAGGTCTACTACTAGCATCTAGTTTTACAACTCTAACTTTTTTATAGTTAGTGTCAGTACCTAGTGTAAGTTTTTTGCTATTCCATTGCCAGTTTTTTCTAGATGTACCAGCACCCATTTTAATTATTCTACCTTCTTCTGCTAATAGTATAGGATATCCATCATCACCGTCTACTGTATCAAATATTTTGTAAGTTGTTTCCCAAAGGTCCCATCTTTTTTGTGGTATATAATAAGACCAACATCTTTTATCTGTACCACTGCTATCTGTTTTATGAAAAAAGAACAACACACATTGTCTTGTTGCATCGTAACCTACAACAGCTAAATCTTTTTCTGCATTAGTAATCATATCCCAACCACATTGTGGTTGTTTCTTTATAGTAGTACCTATCTTATCTATCTTTGGTGATGACTGATAAAAATTATTATAGTCTAACCAAAACAAACCACTAGACGTAGTTTTTAATGCTTTGGGTCCTAAGCAACCTATACCAGATATGTTTTCTTCTATAATAAGTGTTTCTGGATTGACAATACACATCTGATTCTTACCAAATACATACAGTTTACCAACAAAACTTGCTAACGCAGTAGGTATAAAATCTAATTGTATAAAATTCTGTGACCAGTTAAATATAGAATATTTACCCGGCTCACTTCTAAATAATACATTTTCTCCATCAGCAAACTCAGGATGATTACAATTACCTATAAACATATACCCATTTATAGATGCGTTTACTGTATAGTCTACACCTAAAGAACCTAATGTTTCTGGTATACCGTTTAACGCTTCATAAGATGCACCTCTACTACCATCGTCTTGTACAGTAAATTTATACTTACCACTTTGTAAATAAAATTTATCTATAGACACTTCTTCTACAAACCTATATAAACCTTCAGGTTCTAAAGATGTTTGTGATGAATCATCTGCTCTATATAAAATAACAGATGTAATTCTTCTTGATATTTTTTTCTGTTCACCTACTACAGCTTCTTCATCTATTTCTATAGGAACTTGTAAACCATCAGTTATTGCAGAACCTGTATCATATGCTCCTATTATACTTATTAAAGCTGACTCTTGAAACCCGTCATATAATAAAGAACATTTGTAAAATACTTTTTTAATACTAGAATCTCCCAACCAATCTTTACTACTATTAGTAGCAATAGTGTTTATATTAAACCAAGGTGCATTACCAGACAACTCATTAGAATTTGCACTACCTGAGCCAATTTCTTGTTCTATATACTCATCACCCTCATCATCTCTTCTTGTTATATGATTAGAATTATTTGTAGCTGGTACAGAAGCAGTAGTCATACCTGTCATTTGCACTTGCCTATCTGATAAAACATAAGGTCTTTCATCTTCTGTATTAGGTAAATTTGTACTCTTAGTATTTGTAGGAGCTGTGTCTGTTGTTCCAGAACTATAATTAGAAAATTGATTGTATATAGTACTACCACCTGTGTTTGGAAACATACTTAAATGACCACTTTTAGTTTCAATATCATTTATAGTTTTTAACTTTGCTACGTTTTCTTCTCTTTGTATATAATAAAAACCTATTCTTTGTCCATCTGTTTCTGAATAAACCATAGCTCTGTCATTAACACTTTTACTAGCACTAGAAGCAAACAAAGGTGCATCAGAAGGTGCAGGTACTTCATTCTGTTGTAAGTTTGCACTACTAATACTTGTTAATGTATTACCACTTAGTTTCATATGTGCCATCATTTCACAAGGGTTTCTACCACTACTATCTAATGGAACTGCATAAGTAACCCATTTAAGTTTCCAGTATTTATAACCATCCCACCATAAAGGTCTAATAACAGCTATCTCATAACCACCGTATTCACCTTGTTCAGAATCTTCATAATTAAATATAGATTGCAGTTTAACTGTTACACCTATGTATGGATTTTGACCATTAGAATCATAGCCTAAATGTATCAAATTACCTCTCTGCATCATAGTAGGATGATTGCTACAGCCCATTTCTGTTTGACTACCATCATCACTACTTATTTCTATCCACATATTAGCGGCTTTATTTTCACCACTATAACTATTTTTAGGAGACATAGGTATATAATCTCCAGCTTCTATATTACCACCAGAACTACCAGAAAACTCTGACTCATTATAAGATTTAAAATTTTGTACCTTAAACAAATAACCATCTATAAGGCTACTTTCATCTATTGTTTCTCCTGCTGATAATATTAAATCAAATATTGTAGAGTTGTCATTTATGTTGTTTACTCTTGGAATCATTAAGAAATCACTAAATTTATTTAAAGATGTATTTCCACTTGGTGCTTCAAGGTTAAATGATTTTTCAAATGTAGCTACTGTACCAGTATCGTTAATGTTGTAAGTCTGCATAAAATTTATATAACCACCATTAGTAGGCTCCATTAATATAGCTATACCTGTTATCTTACCACTTGTTTGTAAAAAAGGGCATATACGTATAGCTAAAGGAGTTCCGGGAAGGTCTCTTTTATATACTTTATTAGTATTGTTATTGTAAATATAAAAAGCAGATTCATTTTCTTCATAATCAAAACCAATAGAAAGATGAGCATCGTCAATAGTACTAGCACCACCTTGCAACATTACAGAATCAGTAAATACTTTATGACTTACAGAAGATACTGATACTGTTTGATAACTTTTTTCTTGTATTCTTTCAAATTCTTCAGCATCGGAAACACCCCATTGATTGTTTTTAACAAAACCAACAACCTGTGAGCTTTTATCTTTTCCTACTCCTACATAAGCTAGTTTATTATTAACTACATAGTCAACATAACCAGTTGGTTTTGCAGGTATAGGTTGCGTTTGTATTATTGTAGGGCTGTCTGTGTTATAATTTTCTACGTATGCAGTTTCTCCTGACTTAGAATTTATTGCAATCAAATGCTGGTCGTCACTCTTATCCATAGGTATTAACCTATCAAAAGAAGTGGTGGTATCATTAGGTGCTAATCTATAATCTGGAGACACAGTGAACTCCCATTTATCTCCAGCTAAATAAGTTCCTAGACTAGACCTAGTAAATGTAACTGACATACCTAAAGTTAACAATTTAGCAGTTTGTGCAGAGTGGTCAGTTACTGTAGTTTCAGAACTCCAAGCACTACTTCCTTGTTTAGTTTTCCATTTAAAAGTTGTACCATTATCATTATTCATTCTAATCCAGAATATAGTATCTACTGTTCCTGTAAATGTACCTGTTAATGTGGCATACTGTTTATTGTTTGGAGTGCTAGTATCTATTGCCATAATTAATTATGTGATGGTGCTGGTGCTTGATATTGTTGTGCACTATTTTGAGTTTGATGCCTAGAACCTTGGTCCCAGTCAGTTAATACAACATTATTATCAAAACCTGTAAGTTTTAATGCTTTATCATTTGTTATACCTGCTAACTGACCGTTAACAGTAGGGTCTATATTTAAAGAATAAGATGCGGCATCAGTAGGAATGTCTCTCTCATCTTCCGGATTAGACATTATTCCTCTATTAAAGGACGGTATTTCAAAATTAGACTTTGGCACTTAACTCTTTCCCCCATAAGGAAGTTCTCCCGTCAATAATATTGACGATATGCACCGTAAAATTTCCGTCATCAAAATAATCAACAACAGCAAAAGCGTGTGCCCAATTTGTTTTACGATTGCCAAGCCATCCATTAGCTTCATCTGACATATCCTTTAAACATCCCAAACTCCAAGAACTTTTTGGTCCATCTATATGCGTTACTGAGTGCATTTGTAAATCGTGATGATGTCCATAAATTACATTGCATCCTAGTTTTAATAAGTGGTTTCTTGCGTGTGCAACTCCACCATAATGATTTCCGTGATAATACCATAGCCTACCTAACTTTAAGTATTTTCCGTTTGGGTAGTACTCAAAACCACGTTGTTTAAGTAAGAGTGCGTCTGGGACCGTAAGACCTTGTAGATAGGGGTTTTCTTCAGCAAAGGAGTTAAGCCATTGTTCGTGATTTCCTTCGCAGAAATATTTTTCTTTACATCGTACCTTATCAAGGGCTTCATCAATAATATCCATACCCTCATTAACAGCTCCGATGTCTTCATATACTCTCGGCAACTGATACTCCAACGGAGGACGTTTGCGTTTCTTCCATTGCCAGTGTGATACTGAACTAAATTCTCCACTATCGCCGAGGTCAACGTAAAAGTCTGGCTTAATGATGCGAATCGCTTGGCAGACCACATCAATAGCTTTTTTGTCGTGTAACGGAAAATGTTTATCTGGTGTAACGATTCCACGTTTAACTACACCTTTATCTAATTTGGTGGTTGTTGACATATGTTCTCCATCCCCTCAAGGTCTATAAATAAATCTTCAGTTTTTCTTAGATGTTTTACAGTAGTCTGTTTTGTAAAGCGTAGCATTCTTTCACCACAGTCATCACATTCCCAAAATAAAGGTCCCTCATATGCACACAATATTTCTATACCAGTAACATTTTTACTCTTACAATGAGCACACTCGTCAGGTTTTTTACGCCACTTTTTAGTGCCCTTAATGTTAAGGTTGTTGAACATATCTATACCTCTAACGCCCTTCGATACCATCCAAACCAATACTTTTCTAAACTAGGTTTCCTATTTATTAAGTCTGCATAGTATTTAACTCTGTAACTTCTAAGCCTATCTGGTTCTAAACCAGACTTTAAAGCATTACTAATTGTCTGTGGACCTATACCCCCATCAACTGTGGTCTTTACGCCTTTAGCACTTATTGCCGTTTGCAATATCTTTACAGCTCTCGACTTTCCCATATTAACTACCATATCAAAGTATATCATACGTAGTTCTTCTGGTACTTTTTTTACTTTAGCTTTTAACCAATAGTCTTTAAAGTATATATCCTCAGCATCTTTTTTAGTTAACTCCTTAATATTAAGATAGGGATATGCTTTTTTGCTAATGCCCATATTAGTTTCCCCTCCCGGGTCAACAGGGTCATTAACATATCCCCCTTCGTGTTTAAGGATAACTTTGACTGCTTCCTTAAATTCCATTTACTTTTTAAACATTCCTTCAATAATGTCAGTTACTACATCAACACACTTTTCAAAGAATATTTGTTCTTTTTCTTCAGAAACAAATGGTATGTCAATCTTCTTATTGATGGCAGATGCAATCTTAGAAGCCATATCTTCGCTTCCTAATTCATCTATCATTTTATCTTTCATAGCATCAGCTTGTTTTTCAGCTAATTCTAACATCATTCCTTTTATGTCCATTACGACTCCTTACTTTGGTTTTTGATTTTTAATATTAAGTAGTATATGTTGATTGCAAACATTATGCACATAAGAACGCCAGATATAATATCAGTATAATACACCATACCTAGACTAGTACTTATGCCACTAACTTTTAGACTATCCATTATTTTTTCTTTTTAGGTATTCGTTTGGTTTTTCCGTTGTGAGTTGTAGCAAGAATATGAGTAGCTGTTTCACCTTTTTTCTTACCGTAATATGTTTTACCTCCAAAAACCCAACTTATAAGACCACCTTTGTAACCTTTTAGTTTTTTTAATGCCTCTGCTCTTGTCATCTTAACTTCCTCGCTTTACTTACAGCACTAGCTTTTTTTCTAGAACCACAATTACAGTTCCATTTACGCAATGCTTTGTTAATTCTTGAGTTTGGGTCTCTAGCTGTCTTAGCACTAGTAAGTCTTCTTTTCATTCCACACATTCTTGCACAGAATGACTTACGTCTAGCTTTAGCTTTACCCTTTGGGTTTTTTTGTGTTACTGGAGCTTTAAGTTTGCCACCCTTATAACTCGCTCTTCCCTTTGCATTTAAACCTCCACTAGGAGATTTACCTTCTTTTCGTTGCCACGCTGGTGATGCCATTAGTGTTTCCCGTTTATTCTACTTAATGAGCCATCTATACGAGACACTTGATTATCTAAATCATTTATCTCTTTTGTTAAAGCATCGAACTTCCTATCAAGTTTATCATCAGATTGATTCCATCTTCCTATTAACTTAATAATCATTCCTTCCATATTTTCTAGTGTTTCGCTTTGACCCTTGTTTTCTATTTTTAAATTTTCCAATGCTTGAGCTTGTTCATTGCCTCGTTTGTTCATTGAATATACCATAAATACAAACATAGCTCCGACTACGCCAATCATTCCTGCTTCTGAATATAATGCTAAAAAGTCCATATTTCCCCGGATTATTTATTTTTACGCCCCCATTTAAGAGGATTTAGTTCAAGTGATTGTTTATACCATTTCTCAATCTCTTTAATTTCTGCCTCGTGCTTCGCCTCTAATTTAATAACTCTTTCTGATAATAGTTCAAGTTCTCTTGTAATATTACTAAGTTGTGTTGTAATTCCAACGTACGCATAGACAAGTGTACCTGTAAGCATAAGCAACTGAATAAGCCACTTAATGTTAAGATGGATGCTGAAGTTATCATCAATCCTATCCATTTTGTACGACCTCGCAAGTTTACTCATCCTCTTTAGGTATCTCTAATCCCAAGATTTCCCTCATCTTTTTCCAAATGCTTTGCATATCTTCTAGTTTTATATCACCAAAGTTTTTACCATCTATTAAGTCGTGGGCTTCTTTGCATTTAACTTCTGCATTTTTTTTCCACGCTTCTAATTCTGCTTTTAACATTATTTAAACCCCGTTACTAATCCGTTTGTTACATTAATTTGTTTGGTTTGACCTTTAGCATTGTAAACAAATGCTTGACTACCAGTAAAGCTACCACTACCTGCTGGTCCAGTCGGTCCCGGTGGTCCGGGTGAACCTGCTGAGCCTGTTGAACCTGTACTGCCAGTTGGTCCCGGAGGTCCCGGTGGTCCATCAGAACCTGTTGGTCCGGCTGGTCCTGCTGGTCCTGCACTTCCCGTAGAACCTGTAGGACCGGGTCCACCATCATCTCCATCTGCACCTGCTGGTCCTGTTCCACCAGTTGGTCCGGGTGAGCCAGTATTACCTTTTGCTCCAGTATCTCCTTTAGGTCCCGTAGGTCCAGTTCCACCAGTAGGTCCTGCTGGTCCCGGAGGTCCAGCTACCGTACTTGCAGGTCCCGTTGCTCCTGTACTTCCAGTATTTCCTTTTAAACCTTGTGGTCCGGTAGGTCCCGGTGGACCTGCTGGTCCAGTAGAGCCTGTTGGTCCAGCTACAGTACTTGCCGCTCCTGTAGGTCCTGTAGGACCCGGTGCACCTTTAGCACCAGTAGGACCCGTAGGTCCGGTAGAACCTGTAGAACCCGTAGGTCCTTTTAATCCAGCTAATTGTGGAGCAGTAAAGTTTGCATATACAAATGCAGGTCCGGTTGCTCCAGTTGGACCAGTTCCTCCAGTCGGTCCTGTAGGTCCACTACCACCCTTAGGTCCTGTTGGTCCAACACTACCCGTGTCTCCCTTTGCTCCAGTAGGTCCAGTAGGTCCTGCAATTCCTTGTGGACCTTGACTTCCAGTAGAGCCAGTTGGACCTTTAAGTCCTGCTAGTTGTGGTGCTGTAAAATTTGCGTAAACGAATGCAGGTCCTGTAGCCCCGGTAGGTCCGGTACTTCCAGTTGAACCTTTGGGTCCAGTAGGTCCAATAGGTCCGGTACCTCCGGTAGGTCCAGTTGGTCCGGCTACTGTACTAGCGGCACCAGTTGGTCCAGTTGGTCCTACTGCTCCAGTAGCACCTTTATCACCTGTGTTACCTTTAGGACCAGTAGGTCCTGTCGGTCCTGTTGGACCAGCAACAGTAGAAGCGGCACCTGTAGCACCAGTCGGACCAGTAGCTCCTGTATTGCCTTTAAGTCCTTGTGGACCTGTAGGTCCTGTTGAACCTGTTGGTCCTGTAGGACCAGTCAACCCTGCTAACTGAGGGGATGTAAAATTTGCATATGTAAAAGCTGGACCAGTTGCACCCGTAGGACCTGTTGGACCAGTAGGTCCAGTACTGCCGGTACTTCCTTTAATTCCTTGAGGACCAGTTGGACCTGTTGGTCCTGCAACCGTAGAATCGGCTCCTGCTGGACCAGTAGCTCCGGTAGGACCAGTAGACCCAGTTGCACCCTTATCACCTTTTATTCCCTGTGGTCCAGTAGGACCTAAAGCCCCAGTAGGACCAGTAGGACCTGTAGGTCCAGTTGCTCCGGTGTCACCTTTAACACTTAATTCTGCCCAATTATTATTAGAACCAGATGGTCTTGAATTACTATTTGCTTTTACACATATCCAAGAACTGCCACTATCATATACTGCATCATCTACAGAATAGCTAGTTGCACTAGACCAATCGTTTCTCCACACTAACCCTTCAGGACCTGTGCTTCCAGTAGGACCTGTGGGACCAGTGCTTCCAGTTGGTCCGGTAGGACCTGTAGGACCGGGACCTCCAGTAGGACCCGTTCCACCTGTTGCACCAGCACTACCAGTAGAACCTTTAGGACCTGCTGGACCTTGAGAACCTGTGTCTCCTTTTGGTCCTGCTGGACCCGTTGGACCTGCTATTCCCTGAGAACCAGTATCACCTTTAGCACCTGCACTACCTGTTGGACCAACTGGTCCTATATTACCTTGAGGACCTGTAGGACCTACGCTATCCCAATTTTCTGATTCTGCTGTACCAAAAGCATTAAATAACATTTTGTAAATATGGTGCACATCATCATAAAGTTTATTAAAGTCAACCCTTAATAACTCTACAGCATCCATTACATTATGTGTAATAGGGTCTAATGTTGAATCTGATTCTACATTATCATCGTCAAATAAGTGTGGTAGCCTAGCTTTACTTTTAAGCGTAGTTGGTTTAGTTGTTAACTCTCTTAAATTTGCATTATCTAGTTTTTCTTTTGCCATTATATTTTTGTTATTCTTAGTCTAGCACCGTATAAACGATGTGAGGTTGAAGTTGGTTGCCATCTTAATATCATATACCTACCACTAGTAGAAGCCGCTATTCCACTTGATGGATTAACTGCATTATCTGAATTAGTATATAAAGTGGTTACTTGTGCAGATGTTGCAGTAGCTGTTGTGACATCACTATAATAAATTCCTATTTGTACACTAGCTGTACCATTTATACAAGCGTGAGTAACTTTATAACCAGTAGGTATAGGTACGTTTGCATATAGTTCTAAACTAGATGACATAACTCTTGCTTGTGCACCATTATCTACAATAGCGGCGTTAAAGTATGAGTTGTCATCATTAGGCATAAATTGTGTAGGCATTATCCATAAGTAACCATTACCATCAATAGTACTAGTGCTATAAGAAAGTGTATTTGCCGCTGGTATAGTAGGTTTATTAGCTAAATCATTATAATTAAGACCACTTGTGTTGCCGTGAAAAGTCACATTGTTCATAAAATCAGCATCACCACCATCTACAGTAAAAGCATCTCCAACAAATACATCATCAGTTGTTTCTATTGAGTGACAAGTGAATTGACCATTACCCTTTACTTGTGCTTTTACATTATCATCTTTATCGTTAAAAGTTGTTATATATTTTGTACCTGCATTAGTTGCTTGTATTTTTAAACCATAACCATTTGCATTTGAATTTTTTATATTTCCAGCAACTCCTCCACTGCTATCTACAACACTTTGCATAGCACCAGCAATATCCAGTTTCCAAGTATCACTAGGTGCAGTGTTTATACCCAAACTTCCATCTTTAATATATACGTGTTTGTTAGTACCATCACTACCAAATGTAAAACCATTTACTGTTTTACTATTAGAAAAGAAACCTGTTTTACCATCTGGGTCAAAAGATAATACTCTTTCAGGATGTGGAGAACTGCCAGAATAACCATTTCCATTATGTATCCAGAATTGGTCGTTATCTACAGTATGACTTACTCCTATACCAAACTTGTTTGTAGTAGCTGTTTGGAATAATATTCTTGCTTGGTTACCTGTACCACCTCTTCTAATAAAAAGTGTTGATGTACCAAGTGGATTAGTCCCTCCAAGGTCAAATGTAGGATTAGCTCCCTGCACTTCTACTTCGGCTTGACCTGTGTTATCACCTTTTAATAAAATTTTTGAATCACCACTAGGGTCTTGATTAATAGTAAAGTTACCTTTACAATTAACAGTACCATTAGCTAGTGCTTGAAACTCATCATTTTGTATTTTAAGATTACCTAAACTATCTACACTAAATGGATAAACACCACCGCTTTGTGTACCAATACTTAATGAACCACCAACCATAGTAATACTAGCATTTCCATCAATAGCATTTTTAGCGGCGTCAGCTTTAGACTTTACAGTACTAGCATCAGTGCCATCTATTTTACCAGTAAAATCTCCAGTACTAGGATTAAATACAGAAGTACCATCTGTTTTAATAAGTTCTCCTTTAAACTTACCTGAAGAATCAAACTTGCTATTATCTATATTCCCAAGACCTACATCTGACTTAGTAGGTTTATTATCTGTTCTATAGAAGGCAGATAGTGATTTACTACCAAATGTTCCTGTTACATTACCAGTAAAATCTGAATCAGCTCTTTGTAGTTTTTTCCAAACTTTAGCCAACTTCTGCCTCTTCTACTTGCGTGTATTCAGGGTCAGCTTCTGCCGCTTCTTCAAATGCTTTTTTAAACTTTGTGTGCATATCAAATACCCATTTGCCTTCTGCAACTTTAACTTCTACTCCAGATAATAAGGTACAAACTGCTTCTAATTCTTGAGTTGTACATTTAACTATCTTTAGTTTCTTCTTCGACATCTATTCCTCCTTCTAACATTGTCTTTATAAACTTAACTTTTAAATAAGTAGTAGTAGCTTGTTCAAGTTCTCTACCCCTGTACGTTCTTTCTATCATTAAGTCGTGTATATAGTTTATATCAACTAATTCTAATTTAGAAAGTTTTGCTTGTAAATCTACTACTTCTTCTTGTGGTTCGTTTTTTACTACTCCTTTTGCTTTGTCCCAAAATCCCATTAAGACTTTCCTGCGTCTATTACTTTTCCATTTACTTTATAAGTATAAGGGTATCCAGTTATATTAGATTTACCTTTATGATATTTTTGTAAATTACTTACGTTGCTATTAAATGCGTTAGTAGTAACTTTTTTTGCTGGAATTATGTCACCTTTTTTATCTTTTTTAGAAATCATATCAACCATATCGTCATTTAACTTCTTATTTATTTCAGCATACAATTCTGCTTTAGTCATAATCTCACAAGCAATTTCAGTAGATTGGTCCATACTCATATCATTTTGCATTAACCAAATTCTACGAGAACCATACATTACATTACCATCTGTATCAGCACAAATGTAATCATACTCTTCTGGTTTATACCCTTTATCTTTTAAAGAAGATTTTAAAGGGGCATAAGGGTATGCTTCCATACCCTCCCATTGCCCACTTTTTGGTACGGTAATTTTCAAGTCGCTTAATTTAAAGTTTTTTACTTCTTTAGCCATTTTTTACTCCTAAATGTCTACGACTACGTATTGTTCACCACCTACTACACCTATCTGACCAACAACCTCATTAGCTGGGTCATTGTCAAATGTAGAGTCACCATCAACATCTTCTGCTGTTAGTGACATTGGTGCTTTACCTTTAGTTGCTAATGCGTTAGTTGTGCTTGTAGCAAAGTTTGCATTGTCGCCAAGTGCGGCGGCTAGTTCATCAAGAGTGTTTAATGCTCCCGGTGCACCACCTATAATTGCCGTTTGTGCGGCACTTGACGCAGAACTTTCAGCTTCTGCTACTGTTTTACCACCAACTTTATCAGCGTCAATAGTCTGTGCTGTGCCATCAAACTTAATCTTACCACTAGCTACAGTAATTGCTTGATTAACTACGTTTCCTAAACCTACGTTAGCGGCAGTTGTACCAGCTCTAATAGCGGCTGTACTATCTTGATTTGATGATGTTCCTAATGCGGCACCACTCTTAATAGTACCTACTGCTGTACCATCTACAGAACCAGTTAAGTTTCCACCTAAAATTGTAGATGTGCTATCTTGGTTTGCAGTAGCTCCGGCGGCGGCACCTGACTTAATGTCAGCCGCACTAGTTCCACCGATAGTACCTGTAAAAGCACCACCTAATATTGTAGAGGTACTGTCTTGGTTAGCTGTTGCTCCAGCCGCCGCTCCAGATTTAATATCTGCGGCACTAGTTCCACCTATGTTTCCAGTAAAGGTACCACCTAGTATGGTTGCTGTTGAGTCTTGGTTTGCAGTTGCACCACTTGCGGCTCCAGTAACTACTGTAGATGCGGCAGTTCCATTAATGTTACCAGTTACATTTGCAGTAACATTACCACTTGAGTTAATTGCAGTTCTTGCTCTATCTGCACCTGTTTTAATATCGGAGGCACTCGTACCCCCAATATTACCTGTGAAAGTACCACCTAATATGGTAGCAGTACTATCCTGATTGGCTGTCGCCCCTGAGGCGGCACCACTTTTTATAGTCGCAACGGCAGTACCGTCAACTTGACCAGTAACATTACCAGTAAAGTCACTGTCTGCACGTTGGAGCTTCTTCCAGACTTTTGCCATCTGTTTTCTCCTATTCTTCTACAGACACCAGTAAGCTACCTTCGCTACTATTATAGTATAAAGTACCTTCAGAATTGTCACTAGGTGCCGATGTTCTTGGTTTTAAATGCACAGCTCCTTGGTAGTCAACCGAGAAAACCTCTGTGCTATTATTAAGTATTTGAAACAAGTCTCCAGATGATACTGTACTACTTGTTTGGTGTTTTAAAATATTTCCTTCTACTAGTTTTGGCAATACCTCTACATCTGCTGTTCCATTATCTCTGTAGAATTTACCATTAGATGTGTTATACCAAACTAACTTTGTATATACATCTTTAACTAGATTAGGACTTGATAGACTTCCTGCCATTATTGTATCCTCGTATATGTTGGTGTTACTGGTTCTGCAACTCTAGTTGTAACTGTAAAAACTGGTTTTACTACTCTTATTAAAGTAGGTTTAACAGGCAATGAAACACGACTTGTAGTTGTACCTCTAATTAATGTTAAAAGTATATTGTTAAAAGGATAAGCTATTTTGTCAAAAGCTAGATTTATTTTATCAAATGATACCGACATTAGAAATCCATAGGTGCTATTGTTTGTTTAGAACCATCTCTTCCTCTATAAGAATACTTCTTTGCTTCCTTAACTCCTTGCTCATATTTCATATGAAAGTGTTGTGCTAATGGTATTGTTTCAGCTTTTCTTTCATAACCATTTGCAATAACCCTGTTAATCAAAGCCTCGTGAAATTGTTCAGGTATTTCACACACTTGATTTAAATAAGTGGTTTCTGTTACTTGAGCATTACTATCTAAAGTAGTTTCTAAATAAGTGTCCCCTGAAGAAAAACCATCTCTTTCAGGACCTTCTCCGGGTATTAAGAATTTATCTGGTCTTTGTACATATAACAGGTTTATTGGAACAGTTTCTGTTATAGATGTAAATTTATCTGTGTTGGCATTGTAATATGCAATAAGGACAGAATCACGTTCTGTCCACCATAAGTATTGACTAAGATTAAAGTTACTTCTTTCCATTATGTTAAGTCCCTCTCATTAGGTCTACCTATTAATTTTTTAATTGTTTTGCCGTTATAATCTACAGCTTTAATTTTAATAATATGTTTTTTTAATGGATAAACTCTTTGACCATTAGTACTAGTAAATTGGTCTATAGATTCTACAATTTCTGCTCTAAAACCCATATCATTCATACCATCATTTAAAGACCTTACAATTTCTACTACACCCATATCTGGATGATGTTGTTGTACTCTTTCAATCATTTCTTTTAGTTTCATACTTGTCTCTCATTAACATCAAGTTTTTTAGAACTTATATTTAACTGTACAAACTCTTGTTTTTTACCAGACACCATTTGTAATTGACTTGTTAAATATTTAAAGTCAACCTCTATCTTTTGAATAAGGGTATTATACAACTGTATACTTTTACCTAGATTTGCTTGTAACTCAGCTATCTTAGCTTGTTGCTTTGCTTGTTCTTCATTCAGCTCTAATCCCATTTTAGCAACATCTTGTTGGAATTGAGATACATTTCTAGATAACTCGGCGTTATAATCACTTAATATTGCTGATGCTCTTTGTAATTCTTGACTAGCAGTTGATAAAGTAGCTTGTACCATATCTTCATCTTCATCAGCTAACCAATATTGTACGCTTTCATTTTCTGTGTCACCACCCATTGTAGTGCCATCAATTAAATTTTGTGCTTTAGTTAAAGCGTCATTTGCATTTCTAAAAGTAGGTGCAGTAAAACTTGGTAAACTTGTATCTAAACTTATCTGTGCTGATATATCTGTTATTTTATCAAACATAGTTAAGTCAGAATCTAAATCTGTAGGCAACTTATTTGTAAACTCAGATAGTTTTTCCATAAGTATACATTCAGAAGCGTGTAATACTACTAGTTCATTAAATTGTGGTGGAAAACCAGCTTGAGTACTAGCGTCACCATCAGCATTGTAAATTTTTTCGTTATTGTCATTTATAGTGTAGCCATTTTTATTTTGAACAAGTTCTAATTGCATTACAGCACCAGAACCTGCAATAGGTTTCATAAATATTTTACGACCTTCTATGTAATAAGCTGGTGATAAAGATGTTGCAAAATGTATACTAGAAGAGTCGCCTATTTTATCTTTAACTGACTTTGGAACTTTTCTAGCTTCTCTATACACACTACCATCTTGTCTGCTAACATTTAACAGATACATTCCTTTTGCATCTTTAATCCAATCTACACCATCAGCGGCACTAGTTTGCGTTGATGAAAACTCTTCTAACAAAGCAGGATTCTGACCTATAACAGAAAGGACATATTCCAGTCCTTTTTCAAGTGCTTCAGTCAAGTCAAAGCCAGTGACCGATGCAGTATTATTTTCTATTCTCGTTTTAAATGACATCTATTTTTTCCTTATGAGGGGTCCGAAGACCCCCCATAATATACCTAATCCCTAGATTAAGACCACTTCATAACTGCGTGAGTTTCAGGTAGACTGATTTCTAGACCAGCTTCGGTCATAACCATATCTTTCCTTCCGTCCACATTGTTATTCTGTATGTTTGTCAAGATGTGAGTGTCTCTTGATACACCATTACCTTGTAACGGTCTATACTTAACATTAGCTAAGTCAATAGCTATTGCAAGATTCTCATCTTGACCTCTAAACAATGGCTCAGCTACGAAATGTAAGTTACCAAAGATTGTATTAATCTTTGTTACTTCGTGTCCGAACTGACCTTGAATATTCTGCATATCTATCTTGTAAGAAGATGCACCTATAGAATTATTCAAGAAACCATTAGAGCCTAACTTATTTAAGTAAGCTAGGACCTTACGAGAAGCAAGTACTAACTTGTCTCCACTATTACCACTTTCTGGTGCGTAGAAATCTTCCATCGCATCAATAAAAGCGTCATAGTCAGTAGAAGCATATGTAAAGTTAAAAACTTTACCATTAGCTTCGGTGTAAGGTACAATACCGTGTGAGTATCTAACTGGTCCTCCTGCGGCGGCTTCATCAGACTTACCAATACCGAAAAGCATAGCGTGTTCGATATCCATCTTATGTTGCATTAAGCAGTCAGCCCAAACTCTACGATATTCGTCTGGTCTTCCTCTGTAACGAGTAGCTAAAGAAGAACCACTAAAAAGTTGAATAGCTGTCTTAAAAATCTGACAGTATCCTTCTCTAGAGAAAAGTTCATCTTTCCAGCCTTCAGGGTCTGTTGAACCCTCAGCCCACGCACTTCCAATTACTTGACCTTTTGCTCCAACTTCAACATCTGCTTCAGCAATAGCTTCTAAAGCTGTACAGACTATTTCAGAATGAGTGTTGGCATCAGAAGCATCATAGTCATCAGCAACTCCACTACCGATTGTAACACCGGTAACTTTGAGAGCTTTACCATTTACTCTGATTACTTGACCAACAAGTAAGTACTGAGGTGCGGCTGTTTTTGTCCCACCACCAAGGGTGAGGTCTGAGCCAAATTTGTCGTAATCACATACGACATCATAAGTAACTGAAGCACCTAATGCAGTTGCCGCTCCGTCTGTCTTAACAATAAAGTTCCTACGTTGCCATTGATGACGCTGTTCAAGAAATTTGAATACGGGGTCATCCGTAGCCTCTTTTGCAACTTTACTTAAATAGACAAAAAACGGTGACTGCTGAGGAGCTAATTCAGATACTCTTTCGCCAAAATTAAAAATTCGGCGGGAATCGTTGATACTAACACCCTGTGGGGCTACGCCAGTATCATTACTAAAGACATTTGCCATTTTAGTATCTCCTAGTTATACCCACCGATTAACAAGTTAACCGAATGGGTTTCGTTTTTTATAGTCACTTAACATAGAATCCATTAACGAGTCATTACTATTAGGCTGAGAAGAACTTTGTCCGGGTACTACACCCATTGGTGTAGGCACAGACTGTGCTCTTTTTCTTTGGTCGAAGCTTTCATTAGGTGCAGTTTGTGTCATTGGTTGAGTACCAACATTACCATTCTGCATTCTATATAGTTGAAATAAGTTATCTACAGTAATATTCTTTGGGTCATCCATAACTTCTACAAACTTAGCTATCTCATCATCAGATGCTTGATAGTTGTTTTGCAAATGTTGTTTCATTTGACTCATATTATTACTATAAGTTTCTCTTTCAGCTTGAATCCTCAATGCTTCCTTTTGTTCTTCCTGTATCTTCTGTCTTTCCTCAACCATTACTGCTTGAGTATACTGCTGATGTAGTCTGTTATATTCATCCATATCATCACGCCATTTATCAACAGCATCTAAGTATCTAGCACTTTCAGAACTAGGGTCATCCAAAGCGTCAGCTCTACTATATCCTGCCGGTTTACCGGGTTTTCCCGGTGGGTCAGGAAAAGTTAATTCCTCTTCTATGGGTTCCATATCATCTGGCTGAGGTTGACTAGCTTGTGTTTCTAACGCCTCTAAGCGTTGAGCTAATTGAGCGTTTTCATTACGAGCTTTATCTGCCTCACTTTGCCAATATTGATAACGCTTGACATCATTATCAATGGTTGACTCTTCTTCCGTTGCCTGTTCCGTAGGTGCTTCAACTGGTGAAGGCTCGGATTGAGCTTCAGATGGTTGTTCGTCCATCTTATTTGCACGAAAAAAATCGTCTATCAGTGAACCTTTATCTTGAGTTTGCTCGAAAGCATCTTCAGGTGTCATTGGTTGCACTTGAGCAACATCTGGTGCATCTTGGGTAACCTGTTCAGGTGCCAATGTGTCTTCCATTTGCTATCTCCTTTTCTTGATTATGTAGGCTCTGTTAGGACCCAGAGGTGCTACCTTTTCTACTTTCGGCGATTGTTCTGCGAACTTCACCCTTTGCTTGTCCTAAAGCGTCATCAAGACGTTTCTCGAACATTTTAGCAGATGCTTTACTTTGCGTCTGTGTTTTATCGAGTTCCGACTTAAATTTTTCTATTTCAGCTCTTTGCTTAGCGTGGTATACTTCTCTTTCACGAGTTTGCATATCACCCTTTAATTTTTTAATCTGTTCTTCTTGTGATTGAACTTTTTGTTGTAGCTGACCCACTACGTCTGTTCTCTGCAATACACCCTCCATATCAAACACTTCTGTTTTCTTTAATACTTCTTGTTTATCTATAATACCATTTTTATAAGCATCCATATATAACTCAAGTTGTGCATATCTGTTTGTAGGTAATGTAGAACCTGTAACAACTACAACATCAAAAGCACCTCTCGATATATCGTTCATAACGCTTAACTCACCAGTTTTGTCATCGTATATCTTTTTATTTATAGCAAACTCTGATAAACTATTATTAGGCTGTACTATTCTTACTACTTTTTCTGCTTGATAAAGTTCCTGCATTAATGGAATAGCTACCTTAGCCATTCTAACTAAACCAGACTCTAGGTCTTGTAACTTAGATTTAATTTTTCTTTGACCAAATTCATCAAGTGATACTGTAGCTTTGTATGTGTGAGGTGCCGCTTCTGCGTTACCCTGCATAAGTTCATACAAACCTAATGCGTGGTCTATATCTGTTTTAGCTACTTGCTCATTTTGATACAATGTATTTGGTAACGGTGTGGGCTGTACGGGTTGTGGTGCACCAGAATCCATATCTACTTCAATAGCCACACCCGGTTGAGCCCAACGCTGTTCAAAGTCTTGCATATCAACTGAACCACTTGGTATTAAAATCTTTGTATTAGTACTAGTAGTTGCGTGTGCAATTATAAGAGACCGTGTCTTGTTGATATATTCTTGCATATCCTTTACCATCCTAACATCAGAAACCGGGTAGGGTGTTCTTGTATGTATGTTCATAAACAATATGATTGGATAGTGTTCCGTAGGTAAGATACGGGAGTATAAGTATTTGTCTCCCATTATGACGCACATCTTAACCCTTTGTACTGGAACTGACACGGTCTCTATAAGTCCTTCTTCTACTAAATCTGCATATGTTAATTGTTCTATTTGTGGCATTTCTGGTTCAGGTTCTTGTTCCATTTCTGCTTTTTGAACCATTGCTTCGTATTGTTGCATTACTTGTGCAATCAATGCTTCGCCCTTTTTTGCATCTGTAATGGGCATACCATTTATTTTTATAGCTGGTCTTTGTAGATACTCTTGAATAGCATCTTCATCAAATACTTCTTCAACTCCATCTATATTGTTTTTTACGTGGAATCGTTTAACCCATACTTTATAATAACGCTCGTAACCTCTTATATATTCAGAGTTCTCGTTATAAGAAGAATCTGTTTTAGTTGCAGTATCCTCTGGAAATACAATACCTTTATCGTCCACTCTTTGAGTAGTAGGTCTGTCTGTGTGTAAATCTGATGTGGCGTTTTTTATTGCAGTCTCATATTGAGGGTACATCTTCATAGCTTGTTCTTTTGTAAACATTCTACTAATAATAATGTTTTCTGCATCATCACCTAATCTATCTCTAGCGTTAGGGTCTATATATACATCTAATGGGTCTACATCGTGAAAACAAACTTCTCCACGTCCAAAATCTTTGAGAGGGTCAATGTATACCATCATAGCACCGAGTCCCATTGTATAATAGTCGTCTATTGTGTTACGGAGTGCCTGAGTTCCGTCTGATATGTACCACATATACTCAAGTAACCCGTTAAAGATTTGAGCAACTTTATTATCACTATCCTCTCTAGGTGATACTCTAAACTGTGGTTTGCCTGAAGTAAGTAAAGCCTTGGCGGCTTCTACTGCTGGGTGGATACGATTAACTACGAGTGGAGCTTGTCCCCTCTCAAGTAAAATTCTTTGTTGTTCTGCTGTCCACTGTCTACCAAGCCTAAATTCAGCATCTTCTTGGGCTTGTTGAGCCCATAATTCTCTTTTATTGGAATAAGTTTTCCATATTTGTTGTGTAGAGTCGACAATATCCTCGGGGATAGAGTCTTCCCTTTCTTCGTACGCCATTAGGGCGAGTTTACAAATTACATCGTCAACCAGTCAAGGACTTTTCTAGGCTTTTCCTTGTAGTTGGGGTCAAACTTATTTTTCCTAGCTGGTTTAGCTCCATCAAGTGCATAATAGATAGCATCTAGTATATCATCGTGTTTACCTCTAGGATAAGATAAAAACTCTTGCTGTGCGTGTATGTCATTAGGTCTAAAATAAAATTCACCTCTAGCGAGTGGGGCAACCAAGGACAACAATCTTTCGGATTTCTTTTGCCTTGGTTTTATGCCTTTTTCTAGTCCCGGTATATACAGAGACTGGTCTAGCATCATTTTTCTTACGTTACTCCTCAGTGCCTCTTGGTAGCCCACTGTCTCAATCTTCATTCTTTTTGGTTTGTACTTTTTGTAAATCTTAATAATAGTTTCTGGTTGTATCGCAGGGTCGAGCTTATCTCTGAGTATATCCACAATATACTTATTACCATCAGAGTCAATAGCCATAGTAGCAATAACAAAAAAGTCACTACGAGCAGAGAGACTACTAGCAGGGTCAATGCCACAATATAATTCAACTGGCTTACGCTCTGTTGTGCCATCGACAGTACGTACGAGTAAATTTTGTCCTTTTTCTCTTTTAAACTCATAATGATGTAGTTTTATATACTCTGGTTTAAATGGTGCATTGTCAGGAGACTGTGCTTCATTCATATACTCTTGATAAAAACCATTTAAATTTCCTACAGATTCAAACTCCTGTTTTATTTGTTGGATACGTTCCTCTGGAAATCTTTCATCCCATATGCTCTTGCCATTGTCGTCATATATGGAAAACCATAATACATTCCAAGCTGGAGATTCTTTAGCCCAATATAAGAAACAATCTTCGGATATAACAGTTCCAATCATAACTACTCTGCCCTCATCAGACAAAGATGGTATTACAGCTTCTGTTATCCACTTTCTATTCTTAGCACGTCCTTCTGGAGTAGATGCGTTTAACTCTGATTCGTAATCATCTACGATAATGAGATTAGGACGAGTATCACCTTCAATAAACCCCCGAACACGCTGACCAGTACCCACAGCCACAATACGAGCACCATTATGTAATACGATGTCGTTATTTGTCCATCGTTTAGCTGTCGTGGGTCCATAATCCCCAAACATCTGTTTAAAATTTGTAGAATTTTCAAGATGGTATTTAATCCTCGATAAGAAGTTAATACTCTGTGTTTGACTTTCCGATATAATTACCATAAACAGGTCCTCGTCCGATGGCTTAAAGGCTATCTTGTGAAGGGGTAGAATCAAGGAGGTCACTGTACTCTTAGCAGTTCCACGAGGAGCCGCAATGAGTACTCGCCTTAAAGTTTCATCGGACAAGGATTTATATATCTCGTGGTGGAAAGGGGGTACTTCTTTATTTAGAGCAGTGGGAAACATTGTCTTGCCAAACAAGCCAATATTCGACTTCAGCTTTTTTAAAGCATTCGTCTGTGCCCACTTCTCCTCAAAGCTGTCTACCTGAACGGTTGTCCCGATATCCACGATACTATACTTTCTCTAGTACCAGACTCAACAGGTTTTACGGCGTGACTTACCCAAGAAGGAAAGAATACAGCATCTCCTACTCCTAGCTCAATAGGTATATCTTCATTTCCTATTTTAAACATTAGCTCTCCACCTTTGTCTGGTTTTGTTAATAAAATTGTACTACTAATCTTTCTATGGTCTATCCCTTTACCACCGAAGTCAGTATGAAAATCATAATGACCACTCGGAGCATCATAAAAAGTATACTGTAACTTATCTTTCCAACCTGCAATATCAAACCCCCAATTATCATCATTGGCTATATTAGCCCATTTCCATATTCTGTTGTATAACCATTTATACTCACTTGTGTCACAATCGGGTAACCACTTTATCCAACTTTCTCTATAGTCTTCTCTATCACCTATAGTCGTAGCAGTTGTTAAGCCTATTGTGCTTACTAATTCTTTTGTCTCATCAATCTCTTCTATGTGTAGCATTTTCCTAACTATATACCAATTACCAAAGCTAGTTTTCCTCAATGGTGCTGTTATTTTCAACTGGGACCTCCTGTTTCCTTGTTGCAATCAACTTGTTTTCTTCTTGGTTAATATTATCTATCAAAGCTCTGGTTTGCACAGCTTCTATCTTATCAGTAACCGTTACTGTTTCTTTATCCTTCATTCCGTGTATTTCCATACCATCGTTAACGAAACCCCTTATTCCATTAACGTCTTCTTTCTTTAATGCTATTTCTACACCTTGTTTCATTAAATCAATAAAGTAATCAGCATCCATCATATTATCAGATAATAATTTTTGTGCTTCATCTCTTTTCATAGTTTTAAACGCCTCCGTTCTCATATGTCGTTTTAGTTTTCTACGCTTACCAGTACTAATGCTACCATATACCTTGTCAATGGCAACATCTCTGTTTTCTGTTACTGCCGCCCAGAATGCTAAGTCTTGATAATCATTACTACCACATCTAACCTCTAACCAGTTTTTACCAGTCATAGTGGTATTAGTAACTCTACCCCCACAATTAAGTTTCTTAGTAGGGTATTTGCTATCCCACATAATATAGCCAAAAGGAAACCTAAAGTAATAGGACTTTCTACCATCCTTAGATGCTTCATATTCCTTTTTCTTTATAAGTCGTGCTACGTAATCGTCATCTGTTAGTGCGTACTCACCTTGTTCTGCTTTCTGCCAATGACGAAAAGGTACTTTATTACTTAAAGCCTCTTCTTTTGTGTAGATTATGTAGTCTGTAGGACCTACGTCCTTATGATTAATCGTTACTGAAAACAATATAACCCCAAGATATAGATGTTACTGATTTTTTATAATAAGTGGTCTTAGGGATTAGTATAATCATAGCACATACTCGCTTTGTTAATGTTAATATAGCCTACTTTCTTAATTTTTTTGTCATCATAACCACCAAAATGACTGTTTCTAGGCATTTCCCTGTCTTCCCAGCTAATCTTACCTATTTTATGTAGGTTAAATACGTATATATGTGGATTTGCAGCTACAATGTAAAGAAAATGTTTACCTTTTATGTCTGCTATACCCTTATTACCCATATACTTGTTGTATTCTATAAGACAATCATCGTAATGTTTATTACGGACCTTGATTTCTGCTATATATCGTGGTTCTTCTGCATCATAGGTGCTGTACTGGTCCTTGGCTAGTGTAAATGTTGTATTAGCCTTGGAGTTTATGTAGTCTATGACGTCATTTTCTGATAAAACTCTTTTAGATAGAACTCCATCTTTAGAATCCAAAGTCTTATCCACAGTTCTATTATTCTGCTGAGCCTTGTAAGTATTGAACGCATTGCGTACCTCCTCAAATCTAATTCCTCTACGTTTTTCTGCTTGGAATCCCGTCATCCTAGACAGTTCCTTCCATAGATTATCGTAGCTTAACTCACCTTTCTCGTTCTTGTAGTCGTCTAAATTTACTGACATTCAGAAAGTTACCCCTTAATAAATAAATCAGAACAAAATATTGAAAAAAATATAAAACCCTTTTAGTACTAAGTGCAAGAGTTAGTATTTTCTTTAACTTAAATGGTTTAATTCTTTAATTATTAAGAGATACAGCTTCTGTACTATCAGACTCTTCTTTACGCCTGTAACCTGAGTTAACAATCCTAACATTCTCCCACTCATTATGCAACCAACACCAGTTATCACCCTCTCGAATGTCTATATATTGGTGCTTTCTGTCGTCATTAGATGCAGTTATAATGCCAAGAGCTGTCTCGTCACTAGAATCCTGTTTAAGTAACACAGCTAAAATCAGTAATATTCCTACTTTTTCCATACAAAAAGCTACATAAAAAAAGTTTCAAAAAATACTGTAGAATGGGAGTACGTGATACACACTGCACCGTACCCCGTCCGTTTTCACTCCTTGGGGGGTCACTTCGGTTGACTTCGTCCCTAGTCAACCTACACTCCAGCCTCCCTGCGTCCTGAAATACTCCGGGCACTATGGTGCCTCTACCCCTGCTTGCTTTGGCAATCAATAACTTAACAATAAAGGACATAGCATAGCATATGAATATTAAACAAGCCATCTCCAAGTTGTCCTCTGCATTGCAGTGGGCAAAACAGTCTTACACCGACAAAGCCGGACTTGAACAAGTCAAGTACTGGCTAGACGGTGATATCGACTCCACTGCAATCAGCTTACTTGACCCACACTCCGGTGGGTCGGTCAGTATACAGGGCAAGCCCTATATCCTGTCCATCCGTAAGGCTGGTAGCGAGTACACGGATAGCCGTGGCTACAAGCAACAACGCAAGTCCCACAGTGTCGAACTCCGTCCGAACACTCGTGTGTACTCTGACGTTGCTGGTCTAATCGACTAGCCACTCTC
>TARA_R100000654_G_scaffold63281_1_pt1 | contig 27463 bp, 26 predicted proteins | sample TARA_R100000654 | Tara Oceans TARA_R100000654 (sample SAMEA2622473) | marine metagenome | biome: marine biome (ENVO:00000447); feature: surface water layer (ENVO:00002042); material: "saline water (ENVO:00002010), including plankton (ENVO:xxxxxxxx)" | depth 5 m
GCGATATCTGACGCATTTTTCCCCTTGGTTAAATCATATTGCTGGATAGGTTGAATAGCATATTCATGCAACAGATCTTCCCAAGCCTTGAGCGTGGGTGACTTCCAGTTGCCATAGGCCTTACGAATAGTCACCACACCATAGTTTGCGACTTCGCTCAGAACATCTTCAAACTTACTCGCGGGCGCATTATCAGCATCAATAAATAATGCGATTTTCTGTTTTAGTTCATCCATGTTTGCACCTCAAGCGAATATAGATTTGTAGATGATTAGCTATCTATTGATATTAGATTTCTATGACGACTTTATCACTGATGGCTGGATTTATTTCAATTGACTCTGACCCCTTTGGTCCCCTTTTCCATTCAAAAATAGATCAAGTTGACTGACATCTTTATGATTTCCATGCCATAATCGAAAAAAAGCGTTCCCTTTTATTTAGCCATCAACATCTTCTGATATTTGTGACTGAAGATAAGAGTATTGCCGCTCGAACTGTATTAATGAGTTCGTAATTTCAGGGTCACCAATACGTTTCTCTGCGTCCCTAAGTTGCTGCATAGAATCATCAAATACACTTGAATCATTAGTCTTTTTGTATATTTCTAAACCAACATCACAATAAGTTTTTAATATATTTTTGTTATTTTTATATCGATCAATAGCCTTCACTGCTTTTTCCCTTGCCATCTCAAGAATAGCTATGCGATCTTCACTAAGTATCCCACTAGCCTTTTCAGCCCGAGCCAATAAAAGAACAATTTTAAATCTCTCAAGAGGCCCATCGGTTCTGAAATCATTTTCAAACAATCTAATTTCTGTTTCTGCTTTTTCCAGCTCATTTACATCAATTAAATAACGTATTAGCCGATGCCTAGGAACACGCTCTCCTGGAGCTTTTGAAATCATCTTTCTTAAAAGCTTATTTCTCATGTGCTTATCTGGGAAACGGCTTATACCTACATCAAATGAGCATAATTGTTTTATTGTTCTAATTTCTACATCGTAGGTTGGAATTATATTGTCGATGACGAGTTCAAATAATTTAAAGTATTCCGCTTCATCAGACATTTTGTACTTGGCAATAATGTCAGTGATTACGGGATGCCGTCCGCGCCAGCCATATATTCCTTCGCGTTCGCTTATCGTATATTCGTGAATAATGTCAACCAAGTTTACAAGAGAAGCTGATACCGCCTGAGAGGATATTCCTAGAAGTCTTATTACTAGTTGTCTATGAACATTTACACCAGCGCTTTCCATTGCCGATACTAGTCTGTATATATTTTGCAAATTTTCATCTAACTCGGCGTATTCCCTCAGAACAATATCGTCAAATTGCTCTGAAGCAAAGATGTTCTTTAAACATACAAATGTATCCGACTCACACTTTGCAACAAGCCTTCTCTTACGCTCTGTTCTTGAGAATCCTGAGAAACTGTTTTCGATTAAAGGTTGTAATTCAGCATGAGACTCTACTAGGGATAAAAGACCTTCAACTTCAACTTCTTCCAATTTCTTTAATATAAAATCCTTCCCTTTGAGAAACATATTCGGAGTTTTAATTCTTGGATACCAATGATTTCTTGTGGATGTAACAAGAATTTTCAGATGAAAATTTTCATCTGTAGACAGTAAATCAATTAAATTATTTATTTCAAATAAATGATTATGAGCATCATCAACAAACAGTATTCCCCGCTCTTTCCTATCCTTTAAAATATTTGCAACTGAACGCCACTCTTCGAAAAGTAATTTGTGAATTCCCTTGTGCTCCCAACAGTGATACCCAACATCTTTAAGCCTGAGTACTACCATCCTAGCTGAGGTACTTTTACCCATCCCGCTTGCGCCCAATAGACAATTTATTAATTTGGAATCATCATTGATTGAAGATTCCAGTTTTTTAATAATTGTTCGGTCAAAAGTTAATTGTGCTTTTATATCTGAATATGTCGCTGGCCATCCCTGAAACATTGCACTTACATTTTTATCAATATTTCTTAATTCGTCTTCAACCTTTAGCGTTACTGGCTGAAGAGCACTGTAATTATCTAGAGGGTCACCGGTAGATTGATAAACAAGAGAGCTAGGAGCTGATTTCTTTCGCAACTCAATAAAAAAGTCATCAACACTTCCAAAAGCAACTTTAACCCCTCTGCGCTCAAGCAGAAGAGCTCTATCTTCATCTTGTGTGTATAACAATAAGTTGATGGTGGCCGGAGAGTATGACTTATTGTTATTTGAAATAGCTCTATCGACAATTTCTTTAATATGCGGGTCTGCGAGAGAATAGCCAATAATTACTATACTTCCACCATTAAGATCGTTCTTAAATGCATCCCACAAGAACTCTCTATATTCAGAAGTATTATCATAGTCAGCTTCGGATATTATTATCCTACTTTGATTTCCGTCTGAAACATCCTTATCAATACATCCATGCAATTTATATAACTTGGTTGCCTCTGGGTATTTTTGTTCTCTAAAATCATAATTCGAGGATATAACTGATAAAGGTTTCCCTTTCTTTTCATATGACTGCTCAACCAGTTTATCGTAGTTAGTGGTGTAGATATTTCTCCAACTGTAGAGCGGCAAATTCAACATAGAGCCTGTAACGTTAATTTTGCCAAACATTGTCCTTAAACAACCTATTAATTCTTTTCTGGATCTTCTTGTTTCGGTGAGACTAGCAATTTCAGTTAATGAGAATCCCTCAGTATTAATATTAAAATCATGACCAACCCGCTCAATAATTTTTTTGACGCTGGGCGCTCCCGACGGTATAGATGATCCGGAACCGAAAAACAATACTGTAGTTACAGGGTCAATCGCTTCAATCATGTTTGATAAAGAAATGCTCATATAAATCCTATTTTAAAATTCAAGGGGACAGCCAACTTGATTTCTATTTCTCTAATCCATTTAAAAAATAATTTAGAGTCAGTCTAAAAACTCAAATTGGTTAGTTCTACAATGCCCCTAAGTAATTTAGTGTCAGTGTAAAAACTAAAAATTTGTTAGTTTTTAAATTCGCTCCAAATATGCTCAGGCCTACATGGAACAAATTTGACCGCCTTTTTTTAAATTGGTGTATGACTCACCTCTTTTACTATGTACCTTTTAATTATGTCATTCGGCGTAATTACTGCATCTGCTTTTAGATAAAGAAGCCCTTCATTGCCTCTGTTATTCTCGTGCTGAGACCACGTTATCAATTCTCTTTGAGCCTCTGGACTCTTTAAGCTGATATTAAAAGAGATGGTTCGTGCTTCTAACCTGTCAAAAAAACGACCCCAGCCCGTTATATTGTTGTATTTGGTTACGTTCCCAATAATTTGATGCGGAGCAGGTACCGTATGAGGCAGTAAATAAAGAGCTGTATCAGAATCAAAAGAAACAATCTTTTCTCCACGCGGTTTTGTAACATCCATTACCATCACAGGTTCTTTTCGAATAGGTCTATGCATATCCGATAGAGGAGATTCAAGAACAGCAGGTAGTTCTTCTATAGTTGGCTCTATGCGCCGAGCTAATTGCCTAGACATTTGATCATTTTGCGAAATTTTGCCCACTGCCTCATTGAAGGAGTATTTAACAAAATCATAAAAAACGCCTCCGGAGATTGCTCCTGCAACCCAAATCACAGCCTCATATGTGAAGCTCCCTCTTTTGGGAGTATTGATATAAAACTCTGCGCCATGGGCTGCTTCACCGTGGGACCTAACCTCACCGTTTAAATATGCATGAGTAACTATAGACGTTGCTCTAGCGATACCACTTAGTGCAACAGAAGCGTTATATAAATCCAACCTGCCAGTGTCAGCAGTACCATGTTGATATCGAAATTTAACTTTTAGCTCAGCCAAAACTCATCCCTTTTTAGGGATACTCTCAGTTTCACCAAAATATAGAAGCATGCTAATGGTGAGGTTGACCCTTATTAGGCTACGGACTTTTAATGCGAGACAAGTCAAAACTTTCCAACATCGGTGGTTGGTTTTGTAGTGATTTATTCTATGTATTTGGATGATGTTCTCAATAAAAGAAGCTTGTCCAAATAACACTCGATAAATCAAGCTGGATTTATTTGATGTTGTTTGGGACAGTGTGTTTTCCATAACCTGATTTCCATTTTTCCAATCCATTGCGGATGTAGTAGGTCGAATATTTCACAGATTTGAATGGCTGGCAAATTCAGTAAGTTATTAGGAGTTGATTAATCAGATTTAGTTGCTCTATCGGATGCTTAGCGAACAGGTAATATTGGCTCTGGTTCATAAAGTGGAAAAAGAGTAATCCGCTATCAATTACCTTCACTACCATCCAGAAAATTAATCACCCGATTTAATCGTTCATTGTGAATTTCATGGCTGCTGTCCATAAAAGGGTGGGCATAATTCGAGCCGATATAAACATTCGCCCCTTTTTGTTCAGCCTGCTCTCTAAACTCAGAGGTCATGTCGGGGCCAAGAACAGAATCCTTTTCGCCCGTTATGACCAAGATATTTTTCGCATCATCTGGAATATTTTCTACGGGATCAATACGCTCTGGACAGCCGTGAGGTGACAATCTGCTTGGGCTGGAGTCAATCACTGCGCGATCATACTGCGCTCCACTTCCGATTACATTTGCCATAACCGCACCGCCAAGTGAAATCCCATAAAGCAGTTGTTTCTCATACTGTGTGTTCAGATGAGCCACTAATTCTTTGTAATCTTCGATGATGGCGTTAATTCTGCGTTTGCCTTGTGACTCGCCGTAGCCACGGTAATCATAGATATAGATATCGTAACCCCGCTGAGAGAACCGCTCTAAAGCCGTAATCATCAGGTCGGCTATCATGGCATTACCCATCGCCACCAGAATGTAGCCTTCAGGTTCCATTGCCAGGCCGTTTTCATCTTGTGCCTGATATTTGTAACCCTTTAGAACTTTGTCATCAGCGGTAGTAAATTCTGTTCTCTGAATAAGGTCGTTTCCGGCAACTCTGGACGCATCAGGATTCGGAGCCATCGAACTCCACATGGTAAAAACCAACCGCTCTTTGAACCATCCACATACAGTCGCTTCACGATCAGCTGAAAATGCGAAATTTGGCAGGACAAGCAATAAAACAGATAAATATGTTTTGAGGTTAACCATATGATTCATCCTCCTTTAGTCTGGTAACTCCGGCTCTGGTTTTAGAAACGGTGCTGGATCAACCGGCCCGCCTGAATAAATACCAAAATGAAGATGCGGTGGCGTGGTAATAGCATTGCCGGTGTTGCCGACATATCCAAGTATGTCGCCTCTTTTAACCCTGTCGCCGGATTCAACAGCGAATGAATCCAGATGGGCGTAATAATAACGAGCACTGCCGAATCCAATCATGCTGCCTGATAGCCAGACGTGTTCGCCGCCTCTGGCACTTGTACCGGTTCGAACATAGCCATCAATCACTGCGGTTACGGGTGTTCCCTTTTCTGCAAAGATATCCACGCCATGATGCTTTCGGGCACCGCCATCACGATCAACACCAAAGAAGCTGCCTATTTCACGCTGTGCTGCGCCTTCTACCGGGAACGATAATGAACCGCCATTAGCCATTGCCAATAAATATTCGGCACTGGCAAATAACTCTGGTTGGAGAACAATGCGGTAATCGCCAGCTTTGGAGACAACCTGACTATTAGTGGAGTCATCTGCATCCAGTTCTGTAACAGTTGACCATTCTTGAGCATTTTTTTCGCGCCGCTCCAGGCTGGCGTAAAGCCTACTTTCAGCACTATCCAGTCGTGAGAACTCCCATATCAGCTTTTCGCCTCGCTCAAGCGTCACCTGATAAACATGTGCCTCAACTTCATCACTGGCAAAGAATTCGGTTGTGCGGTACTGGCGACCAGCTTGTACTGGCTGTTCACCTGCAAGATCCACAGCTTCTGCCCAACGCTGCCCCAATGGGCTATCTAACAATCCAGTCACTCGCAAACGCCAGATAAAAATATCTCTTGGTGACCAGCCAAGAATATCGAAAGCAACGTATCGGACTGCGTTTTCACTGCTTTCTATTGCATTCTGTCGCAGGTCATCACGCATTGTGAGAAGAACGACGAGTAACACTAGCACGCTAAACAGAACCCAGGATCGTTTGATTCGTTTCTTTGGATTTAGTTGAGACTGATCAACGCTTTCGTTTTCTGTCTGGGCATTGTCAGGCTCAGGCGTTTGCTCGTTATCAGTTTGTTTGGACGGATCACTCATACCAACGTTCATCTCTTTAATAGATTATTGATATGACCACTCTAAGGTGGAAAGCTCGTAGGCGATATGATTGAGGTTAAATTGATTCCATTCACAAGGATTACGAGAGGATGTAAGGAAACGGCTTCGGCTGATTGGTTTTGATGGTTATGCAGCAGTTAGTTCGACCTTGTGAACTCTATCGAGCTTGATACTCTTGCCCGCCTGCCAAAGGTCATAGGTATCTTGCATGGCAAGCCAACTTTGAGGAGTTCGGCCAAGCGATTTTGAAAGGCGCAGTGCCATTTCGGGGCTTACTCCGCTCTGCTGCTTTAAAACTCGATTTAAAGTAGACGGAGATACATCCAGTTGCTCGGCAAGATAGCGACAACTCAGCCCGTAAGGCTCCATATACGTTGCCATGATGAACTCACCAGGATGTGGAGGGTTGGCATAGTCATTTTTACGTGGGGCGTTCTGAAAATTGAGGTAAATCATCATGAATGTCATCCCATGCGGCTTTACTCGCGACAAAAATATGGCATGCCTTTTCTATTGCGATGTCATCATCCAAAGTTCCTACTCGAAGCCGCAAAATTTCCGGCATAGAGATACGCTGACTGTATATTGGGGAACCACACGTTTCACAGAAAAAGCGCTTGGCATCTTCTGACGAAGAATAACTACGTAAAAGATTCTCCCCTACCAACAAATTGAAATCAGAGGCCTTAACTGGAGCATTTAATGCGAAAGCGGATCCATTAGACTTCCGGCAGATACTGCAGTGGCAGAACATTGCGGGGCTCAGCTCACCATCAATCTCGTAGCGGATACCACCGCAGAGACAACTTCCTTTTAAACTCATAATATTTCTCTTTTAAATACTCAAAAGCATATTGAGGTAGCCATTGTCCTCATAATAATTATTGCCACTCAATCTTTAACTATTTATGTGATTGAGCACAGTCACGCAAATAGAGATTAATAAGGCTCTGATAAGGGAAGTTCTTCTCTTCAGCGAGATTCTTGAAATACTCCACGGTATCTTCATCAAGTCTTTGACTGATTGAAGTAGCTTGTTACCAAGCTCTTCCGCGCTTAAGGTTTCATTACTCATTTTCAATAAATTTAAGGTCTGTTTAAAAACTCGAGTATAGAGTCATTGTTAAGCCGTTGCTTATGCCCCATGCCCGATTTCTGATACAGCACTCCACGGACGAATATGCTTCAACTTATCCTCCAATGCATCTGCCGCAATCTCAGTGTCGTATGCAGCCTGAGCTCGCAACCAGTAGCCATTAGATAAACCAAAAAAGCGACAAAGTCGCAGGTCTGTGTCTGCCGTTATAGAACGGTTTCCAGCAATAATCTGGCCGATTCTCTGAGCAGGAACCCCAATTTCTTTAGCTAGGCGATATTGAGAGATTCCCATTGGCTTAAGAAACTCCTCTTTCAGTAATTCGCCTGGCGTTACAGCTTCAATGTTTCGCATTGCTTACCTCCAAGGGTCTGTTTAACTTTCATAGCCGCCTCTGTTGAGACTGAAAATATACCAATTAAGGCGCGAGAAATGCAGTTTAGTATCGCTAAATAAATGACGAGCAACGCCGAGTGGTAGATTTTCAGCCTCAACCCGGAGGGCTGGAGCTATTTTTCCGCTCTACGGTGTTGGAAATGACTTATGTAGAACAACTACATCGCATCATTTCCGCCTTGAATAACGAAAAAATAGCCTCCAGCAGTGGGGGCTCTGAAAGATAAGCAGACCCTAGTTAATCAACAATTTCGACATCTTCCGCACCGGCATTACTCCAGCGGAAGCAAACCCGGAACTGCCTGTTGATCCGAATGCTGTACTGACCCTGGCGATCACCATGCAATGGCTCCAACATATTACCGGGCGGTACTTTTAGATCATCGAGCAGGCTTGCAGCCTGAAGTTGCCGAAATTTCCTCAAGGCAACGCGCTCGAAACTGACAAAGCGTCTGACACGGCGACCGCTTGCCAGCTTCTCAGTATCCTTACACTTGTACGATATGATCATGAGACAATAGTAACGGACAACGTTATTAACGTAAAGCGTTACTATGCTAGAATTTTGGCACAACAAAAACTTTTCGCTTATTCTGTGTCTAACCAAACGTAATTTATTGGTATTTAGTTGATGACAAAATCACAGTCTCTTTTTCATTATTTGCTTATCGGCTTGTTTATGCTGTCGATGCTGCTGCCTGCTGCGCATGCAGATAATAATGATATGGCTGTGCATCATGAAATGAGCGAGCAAGGGCATGAAGGGCATGATTGTCATTCCGCTGCTGAACCTCAAGTAAAACACGATGCTAATTCGCATTGCGCCAGTGACCATTGTCAGTGTGCCGCTGCGAATTGCCATGCTTCCGGTGTGTTAGTTTTTCAACCTGTTTTTATGGCTTCGCTCTATTCTCAAAGCCGCTTGACCATTGCTGCCGAGCAGCTTGTTAGCCAATCTCCCACCAAACTAGAACGCCCTCCCCGCAGCTAATCCTCTTTTCTGTTTGGTATCTCTGATACCTACCCGAATTAACTGAGGATAGATCTCATGAAACAAGTTAGTCGCTGGCTGATGCTGTTATCAGCCGCAATATTCCATACCGCTGCCATTGCTGGCGTTACGGAATACACACTGGTCATAGACCGTGAACCGGTCAATATCACTGGTAAAACCGTTGAACGCATTACCTTAAATGGTGGCATTCCGGGCCCGATCATGGAGTTCACCGAAGGGGATGAAGCGGTTATCCATGTGGTGAACAAACTTGATGAGCCCACTTCGGTTCATTGGCACGGATTACTGCTGCCCCCTGAAATGGACGGTGTCCCAGGTCTGGGTGGTTATGACGCTATCAAACCCGGTGAAACCTTTACCTATCGTTTTCCGCTTCGCCAAAATGGCACCTACTGGTATCACGCCCATAGTCAGTTGCAGGAACAGGACGGTCATTATGGCGCGTTGGTGATTTACCCCAAGGACGAGCCGGTGGTTCAAGCCGACCATGATTATGTGGTGTTACTGTCGGATTTCAGCAATGAAACCGGTCAGCAAATTCTAGCTAACATCAAAAAAAGCCCGCATTACTACAATTATTCACAACGTACTGTCGGCGACTTTTTTAGTGAAGTACGCGAGCACGGTTTAGCTTCGGCCTGGCAGGATGTCCGCCCCTGGGGTCAGATGCGAATGTCACCGACCGATTTGGCGGATGTTCGTTACGATGCGTTTCTGGTGAATGGGCAAACCAATGAGCAGAACTGGACCGGGCTTTTTAAAGCGGGTGAACGTGTTCGATTACGTTTTATCAATGCCTCGGCCATGTCGATGTATGACGTGCGAATTCCGGGTTTGCAAATGACCGTGATTCAGGCCGATGGGCAATATATAGAGCCGGTCACCGTGGATGAATTCCGCTTTGCCGTGGCCGAAACCTACGATGTGATTGTCACACCACAGGCTGATCAGGCCTACACCATTGCGGCTGAATCTATTGATCGTACCGGCTTTGCTCTGGGCACCTTAGCACCACGAGCTGGTATGAAAGGTCTGGTTCCAGACCATAGACCGCGTTCTTTATTAACCATGGCCGATATGGGTCATAACATGGATCACGGCGATCATCAGATGAGCCAATCATCTGAGTCAACGGATCATAGTGGACACGATATGCATGGAGCTGATCATCAGGCCATGCAGCAAGATGAACCAGCCGAAATGAAAAGTGGCTGGGCCGATGCCAGTACACCAGAAGGTCATAAAGCACTGGAATATAGTGATTTAAGAGCACTTGGTACACAAACCGATCTGCGTCCTGCCGAACGGGAAATTGTGGTGACACTGGGCGGTACGATGGAGCGGTTTATCTGGACGTTAAATGGCCATAAGTTCGGCGACCCGGGGTTTGAACCCATCAAACTTAATTATGGCGAACGGGTCCGGCTGATCTTTAAAAATGAAACCATGATGGCGCATCCAATGCATCTGCATGGCATGTTTGTGCAGCTGGAAAATGGTCAACCGGGTGAAAAATTACCCAACAAACACACGGTTAATGTTGCGCCAGGCACCGAATATTCCGTGCTACTGACGGCTGATGAACCGGGGGAATGGGCGTTTCACTGTCACCTGCTCTATCACATGTCTGCTGGCATGATGTCTACGGTGGTGGTTGCTGAATATGACGAAGAGGATTTGCCCGCCACTCAACCAGCTCAACACGATATGGGAGGTCATCATGATCATCACTAAAACCAATGTGTTTTTATCCATCGTGTTGAGCCTGTTTATCTCCAGCAGCCATGCCGATGAAAATTATGATGGCCATGGACACGAGCATGAATCACAACTCTTCCATGCCTTATGGTTTGAAGCCCAACATGGTGGTGGCAGTGAAGGTGATAAATCGCATATTGAATGGGATGGCTGGATCGGCGGGGACTATCACAAACTCTGGCTTAAAGGTGAACTGGAAGGTCACAAAGGCAAGTTGGAACAAAGTGAAATCTGGGCGTTGTATAGCCGTAATGTGCATGATTTTTGGGATGCCCAACTGGGTCTACGTGTGGATACCCAACCTGAATCCACTCGGTATTTAACGCTGGGTTTTAATGGTCTGGCACCGTATCTGTTTGAAACACAGGCTCATCTGTTTATCAGTGATTATGGTGATGTCAGTGCCCGCTTGAAACAGAAAAACCATCTTTTGTTCACCCAGCGTTTTGGCTTTGAACCCTATTATCAACTGGATTTCACTGCTCAGAATGTGGAGCGCCAGGAATTAGGGCGAGGCTTAAGTGAAGGCGAAATCGGCGTCAAACTGTTTTATGAAATCACTCGTAAGGTCGTGCCTTATCTGGATCTAAAATACGAACGCAAATTCGGCCGAACGGCGTCCATTGCCAGAAATGCCGATGAAAGTGAAGAAGACTGGATTGCTTCGGTAGGCATCAAACTGCTTTTTTAATTCGTTCATTAAGTCAAAAACTGCTTCCCACGCTCTGCGTGGGAACGCCATTCTAATCTCACCATTTCTTATGATTGACCTAAATTGAAGCCTAATTAATAAACTTGCTCTAAATTTGGGCAAAATCATTGCGTTCGTTTAATGCCGTTTGAATCACCAAAATTCTTAGTTTCAGCTCAAAGCTGTTGGTATTACTGGTTTACGTTTTTCAGTTTGGTCATAAAACCAATCTAAAACTTGAACGGTGCATTTTTTGCTTATACATCAGATTATTAGACTTAACAGGTGTATGCATTATGTTCAGTCAATCTGCTATATTTGATGATGTGAATCAGCATGCCCATTCGCTACAAAACTGGCCGCAGGAATACACCCAGTTAAGCTCAGGAAGGTTTGAAGGTTTTCTGGAAGATATCCAGCTGGATTCTGTTCGGGTATTTCGTGAACGAATGAAACAAAAAGTGGTGCAGAACACTCACACGCCCACCGGAAAAATCAGTTTAATGATTCCTCATCATATGAATGCCAGTGATACCTCGGATCAGGCCCGTCAGATTATGGCCGATGGGGTGACCTTGCTTCCCTATGAAAGTGATTTCGCTTTTGTGGGCCCCGCAGAATTGGATTACAGCGTCATCGCCGTTGATCAACAACGTTTAAGTCAATTGCTTAGTTCTGAAACCTATTCACGTCTTATCGGGTTTAATAAAAGTCATGGAGTGAAAACGGATCCTTGTACGTTAACTCGGCTTCGTCATCACCTTGCCTTTTTTCTGCAGGAGTTATCGTCTATTTCCGAAAACCCAGCATTATCAGAGTACCAAATCCAGCAACAAATCAAAGCTATTGAAGATCAGATCATATTGATGGTATTAGCCATATACGACACAAAGGAAACCGGTATCAGTCATCCCAAAAGACTGGGCAATCAACATAACTATATTGTGCAACGCTGTCATGATTATGTGACGTCAAGCGAAGGCAGTTGTGCCAGCGTGGTGGATATTTGTGAGTCGTTACATATCCCGCATCGCACGCTGAATTACAGTTTTCATAAAGCCACCGGCACCTCACCGATGCAATATCTACGGGCTGTTAAACTGAATGCTGCTCGGCGTGAGTTATTGCAAACCGGCTTATCGATAACTGATATCGCCGCCAATTACGGCTTCTTTCATATGGGTTATTTTTCGCAGGAATATCGCCGCTTATTTGGCGAAACGCCGAGCATGACTCGTAAGCTTTATGCCTGATGTTCCGGTCTGCCAGTAGGCTAATCCAGCTAATATAAATATCAGACCACCCAAATATTGATCGGCCACCGAAGAAAGCTGCAGCCAATCTGGCAGATTGTTCATCATCATATGGTGATGGTGTGGTCCTGAATGAGTATCGCTATACATACTAGGAAACACCAACATCAACATTCCCCACACCACTAACGGCATGATCACGGTGAACAGTGTCAGGTTTTGCCAATAACTTGTTTGCTGATGCTTTCGTAACATCATTAAACACAAGGCTATACCGCTTAACGCCATCAGCCATTTCATTACGCTATATAACAATGCACTTTGCATAAATAGCGGATGCAACTCAGGTAACATCCACACCCAGGTTAATACGGCAAAACCGCCCATTAATAATGTGAACGGCCAATGTGATTCGACGACAGTATTTGCGACTGGGCGAGCTGATTGATGTTGCAAAGCACTGATCCATAATAATGGTGCAAGATGATGCACCATCACACTCTGGGCACTGTGCAACCAGATTGAATAGCGTGCCAAGGCGTCAAACCACGGTAGCATGCCGCTCAAAAACACCACATTTCCAACGATAAATAACAACGGTCGGCTGAGTATTTGATTGGTCAATGCCCATTGATGCAGCGTGATCACAAAGATCACGCTGCATAACAGATCGACTGCGGTCAGTAACATCGTATCAGCTTATTTAGAGCAACAACTGCTGGACGCAGATGCAGTATCAACACTATAACTATCCACATCTTTAGGAAGATCCATCGCCGGATTACCGTCAAAAAAGTTGTTGGGTTTTAATGAAAAGCCAACGTACTCCACCGGCATGATTGGAAAATCTTCAGGTTTACAGACATGGGTGTGGCCATAGGTATGCCAGACCACAATATCGGTGTTTTCTATCGGTCGATTTTTTGCTACATAGTATTGCAGACCATCGCCTTTATTCTGGTTGGGATACATGCCTGAGCAAAACATTTCATTTGGATCGTACGGCGTCACCCATAAATGCCTGCTGGCAAAACCGGCCCGTTTGCCAATATAACTATTGGGCCCAGCCAGCATCACCGGATTATGCTCTGCCACCAGTTTATAACTCGGCGGATTGCCCACTGAATTTTTCAGATTCGGGTTAATGATTTTCCAAAAACGCCCTGAAGCCCCATTGGCTTCACGGGTTGCTTCAAGTTCAGTTTTGAAAGTGGTTGTTTCAGTCTTAAATACATTGCCCCAGGGATTGGTTTCGCTATCCTGATCTGCTGGTGAAAAGTTGGTTTCGACCACGGAGTTATTTTCGCCATCCAACATCATATGTAGCCGGGCATTAAAGAAATGTTGATGTGTGGGTCCGTAAATCTCAGGGGTAACAATGCCGCCAAATTTGGGTTTATCACCGGGCACCATGCCACTGGTCTGGATAATGCCTGTTAATTTTGTTTCCTGCTGAATCGTGCCGTCCTGGTACAAATACCAGTAAAAGCCATAATCATAATTGCCCACGGTGCAGAAAAAGCTGATAACCAGACGTCGTGAGCGACGCATTTCATAAGTTTCGCTACGGAATTCGTAATGCTTCCATAAGGTGCCGTAATCCTCTTCATGCATACATACGGCATTTTTCATCAGAAACGGTAGCCCCTGATCATCCACAGCAGGAATATCAAAATAGCGAATGGACCCCAGACAATCACAACCGAGTTCGAGTTGGTTAGCCATTCGGCCCAGTCCGTATTCACCGCCATCAAAGGCACATTTCCAGTAATGATTCAGGGCAGTATCAGAATACGGCACCGCCATATCATTGATACTCGCCCGATAAATTATGGGCCGAACCCGTTCTCCATCTTTATAGCTGATTTGATTCAACACCAACCCTTCACGTGGGGTATACCCCACCCGGAATGACCAGTTTTGCCAGTCGACCTTCCAGCCATCTACCGAAAAACTCACGCCTTCCGGTTGCACGATATGTAACGGTTTCAGACCTTCTCGGGGTTTGCCTAGTGAAGGCGTATCGTAATTGCGTTTGGTTTTGGGCACCGGTGTATTAATACCGTCATCAATGATCTCAATAACCTTTTCTTCATTGAGATCAATAATCGCCATCAAGCCCTCAATCGGACGGGCATAGCCGTTATCAACAATCTCATCCCGCACAAACGCCACACCGCGCATCAATCGGCGGCCACGATATTTTTCATCATCGCCGTAATAACCAAATGACCAGGGATCAATTTGAATATTCTCAATATCTTTGTCGGTTAACCCACGACGTCTTACCGCCGCCAGGAAGCCTTCATCTGCCTGCACAATATCCACGCAGCTGAAAAACTCTTCAATCATTATCGGCGGCTGACCGCTGACTTCCGAGTCCAGCTGTTTCCACCCGGTAATCTGCTCAGCAATCAGATCGATTTTTGCTTCGTGGATTAATCCTGTCGCTTTATCCAGCACCACCGCAAAGGCTTTACGTGAAAAGGCTTTACCAGCCTCAAATGCCAGCACTTCGGCTTTGTCAGGCTCATCCAGTTGCAGATAGGGAAAACGACACGACGTGCTGAGTTGTTTCTCCTTTCTCAGCAGTAATGTGGCTTCAGCCAGCTCTTCAAGCGTCAGTGGATCTAACGGGTGGGTAGGTTTAATACCGGGTGTGGTTTCCGGTTTGTAGGATGTATGTAATTGAGTATTCATAGCGACCTCGATGGAATGACGTTTCTCAATCCATACTAGTCACTTCAAAAATCAGCAGTATCACAAACTGGCAAAAGTCGATTTAGTTAATTATGAAAAACTAAAAAATCTATTTCGATTTTTCCATGAGCCATGAAAAAACGTTGATTACAATGCTTTGAAAACAACAGACCCGTTTGTAAAACAGGCCTTATCAGGTCACCACGCGGTTGCGACCTTGTTTTTTTGCACGATACATATTGTCATCACTGCGTTTCATCCAATCACGCCAATTTTCGTTTGGCTGCAATGTGGCAATACCAAGACTGGTTGTCACGCTTCGATCCGGTAACAATTGCATCGATTCGATCTTCTTACGCAACTCCTCTGCCACCAGGAACCCCTCTTTTGCGTCAGTTTCATAAAGCAGGATCAGAAATTCCTCGCCCCCCAGACGAAAGACTTTGTCAGAGCGCCGAATACGCTTTTGCAGTAGTTTGCCAATACCTCGCAGAACATCATCACCAGCATCATGCCCCAACGTGTCATTAATCTTCTTGAAGTTATCCAGATCTAATGAAATCAACGTCATTGGAATCACATGACGCTCATACATTTGTACAGCTTGTTCCAGCGAGCCGTGTAACTGCACGCGGTTGGACAGCCCGGTTAACGAATCGGTCATGGCCAGGTCATGTAATTCATTTTGCTGGATACTGATCACCCGAACAAAAATCACGGCAAAGGCACTGACACAAAGCAATGTGGCGGTCGCCCTCGATGCCAGTTCGGCATCTAAAAACAACCATGACATTGGCAATGACATCGCCAGTAAAACAATGTTTGCTCCCCAGGCGTAACGTTCCGGCAACATGAAATAAAAGGAAATCACTGCCGGGTAACACCATAACAAACCAATCAGACCCTGCTGATAAATAGCGAAACCCAGGAAAATAACAATGATGGGTGCCAAGCCAATCAATATCAAAAAAGGATAATAGCGACCATGCCAACAGTTCCAGGCATTGATGGCCATAAGCAAGACCACGGACAATGATCCCGTTCCTAAAATATATTTTTCCTGAAAAAAGTTATAGAGTGAAAAAGGCATGAGAAAAACAAAGACCACCACCGCCACCCCGACAATGGTTTTCACCCGAATCGGTGATTCCTGTATCAAGGTCTTTGAATAAGTTGTCACTTAACGTAACTCGACATATTTATGATGTCTTAATACCATCAAAATGTTTGTTGTCCACATTACGACTACTCCGCATCATGTAGCTTCTGATTCTACTGATAAACGTGTCGGAATGTCCTTTTTCTAATACAAACTGAAACATTCGATGTGTTTAAAGTCATGAATCGAGTAATTGCTACATAATATGTCATATTCGATGATGAACATATCACCTACTCAAAGCAAAGGTGCAGACACGCATCAGGTTTGGTTGATGGAATAGTTTAGCCAGCCATCGCTCAACAGATGTTGAGCTCGTTTCCATGCTTCGTGTAAGGAACGCATAATTGCTGTTCCTAACTATTTATATCAATACAAAATGAGATTACTTGCTGGAAACCGCTACCGGTTGCTGACGATAAAACTGGCATAACAAACCATAAACTTTTGGCATCTTTTCCTTCATGATTTCAGGCGACTCAAAAAAGGCCTCACTGCATACAGCAAAAAATTCTGCTGGACTGGTTAACGCATAATCATCCACGGGTAATGACCGATGATGTTGCAAATCATTTTCCAATCGGTCCCATGCTGCGGTAAATATATCGTGCCATTCGCCAGGGCGCATATCAGGATGCATCGGCGGTGCTCCATTGGCGCCATCACGCAGCATATCGATCTTATGTGCCAACTCGTGAATGACCACATTACTAGCTTTTCCATGACGTGAATTTCCACCACTTTGGCAAATGGCCTGCCACGATAAAATTACCGGGCCGCGTTCCCAGGCTTCGCCACTCAGGCCAGGACTTCTGGGATGCACAACTCCGTCGTCAGTTCGATAAGGCCGATTTGGGACAAAGTCCCCTTCGTACAGAATGATGGTCTTCCAATGGTCATACCAGTGAAGACCAAGATGCAAAATAGGTACGCAAGCCATGGTTGCGAATTTCAGGCACATCCCGTCGGTAAATTGAAAATCAGCCCCAGAGAGCACGTTTTTCCGAGCAAGCAGGCGAAAAGTCATCTCTCGAAGGGCATCACGCTCAGCACCTTGATAACGTTCCATCACTGGCCAGTCGGCAATCGCTGACTCCCATTGGTCGGTGGTAAACCCCATCTTTTTAATACGCCGGGCTTCGATCCAGTCACGCAAACGCTTAAACATGTTTATGCCTCTCTGCTAACAAAGCAATTATCAGATTTAAAAAGCATAAATATGATGCAGGAATAAAGGGTCAGGTTATTTAAGATTTAAAATCTCAGTGAACTTTAAAAATCCGTGATAGAAAGTAAAGGCAATAACAAAAAGTGCTCCTATTACAATGAAAAAAATCATTGCTCTTTGTAACTTGTCTTTAAACTTTTTACCTTGCATAGTTTTTTCTGTCTATAAATAAAACGGTTTATGAGGTCTGGTAATGGTGTTTTTCTGAAGCTGTCACTTAGTTATTTGATAAGCGTTTTTTGGTGTTAGCGAGATGGTCATACAGCGAATCCAGTAATCTTTTGAATTCCGTCGATTGCTCACTTAGTTCCGTATTATTGACTGCCTCAGCCAGCAATTCATCTTTTTTTAGACATTTATCAAAAATAGCATTTTTTAAATCCGCTGAGAGTAACTTGGTAATTTTACCTCTCAACTCATCAACCAGTTCTTTATCGGAATCCGGTGAATCAGGAAATTCGTCCAGCTCTTTGACTAATTTTTGAAACGGCTCTATATAGCCTTCCCGTTCATTGGCAATTTCAAAAAGCTGATGATGAATATTTTCTTCCGTTAATATCTCACCCATTGCGCGGTAAAAGTCGGTTGTTTCTATGATTAATTTTAAAATTTCCTGAGCATCGGCCTGCTCATCAGTGCGTATTATCGACATATCAAACGGTTCCTGAGGTTGATGTTGGAATATCACCAACAATGGCTTCGATGGCTTTAGGGATGACTTCAAATTCTACAGGCGTTGTTGTTTTAAATTCACCATCAGCTTCTACCGATTTGGGTCTAGAGGTCTGAATACTGAATTTATCAGACGCTTTACGAACGATGCGGTCGGTAGTGTCCATAGCACCGATTCGTAATTTAGGTCCGAGCAACAAAAGTTGCCACCAGCGTTGTGGCTTGATGAAAAACAAATTTAGCTTTCCATCAAGCAACGTTGATCGTTGATCAACGATATTGCCACCACCATAAAACCGACCATTGCCTATCGCAAGATGAATCGCCCTTGTGGAGATTTGCCAATCATCTGTTTTAATGTGTACTTTAAAGCTTTTATTACGTTTTATCGCTTTAAAAAATGCACCAAGATAAGCAAACACGCCAAAGAACTTTTTACTGTCAGAGGTAAGTTCACGTGTGACATCAACACCTAAGCCTACATGCGCCACATTGATAAAAAAATGTTCGTTATTAATCTTAGCTAAACTAATCTGCTCGCGTTTTCCATCTACGATAACCTGGGCTGCCGCTAACAGAGGCTCTGGGACACCAATAGATCGTGCAAAATCATTGGCCGTTCCCATAGGGAAAATTGCCAAAGTGCGCTGACTTGTATGTAACGCTTCTAAAGCTGAACTAATGGTTCCATCACCACCGCCAATAATAACGATTCCGTCTTCACGATCATATTCTTCAATTAGCGAAACTAAATGGGCTTCGCTTTCAGACTCACAAACAGATACTTCGATGCCTGAGACTTCCATGAATCGTACAGCTTCTTCCAACGCATCAGCTTGCCCATTGCGGCTATGCGGATTAATAATTAACAATGCGTGCTGCAAGTATTTATTCCCCTGTTAAGGTAGCTTTATTAGTCAACTTCAAGAGGACTATAAGTATTTAATACGATCAGGTCGTTAACCCTAATCAAGATACCCGATGTACCAAACGGGGTCGCAAAATCTAGATGCCGCCTTGAGAATGTAGGAGGTGTTTATCTCTCATCTCCGCCTTTAATCTGACCTGATAAAGCGTCAATCAAGTCACGAGGAGCGCCTTTTGTAAGATAAAGCAATTCTCCTCTACTCCAATCCCGCCCTGAATCGTTGGCCACCAATAATCACATCATTCCAGCGTGATGGCACCACTTTAATTTCACCCGCTATTAAAGCCTGATAAAACAGGTCAAGGTTATCCTTATCTTTACGAAAGCTTCCAAGATAAGACGATTTCCATTGTTGATGCTGCTGGAAAAATAGTTTTATTACTGTGTGTTCATGTTTTTTTTCAATCCAAAGATATTCTTGGTCTCCATCTTTATCCAGATCCAGCGCCTGTAAAAAATATTGCTGTGTCTGCTGGATGTTCCAGTGATTTTTTGTCTCTTGTTTATAAATAGCCGTCAGCAACGCCTCGGGCGGATTATCAGATAACAGAGTGATGGCGGCGATAAATTCATCGCGGGTGGAGCTGGGTTGTTCATTGTTGCTGTCGGCGTACAGAGCGTTGATTCTTATCAGCAGACCTGGATGGGTTTCACCATATTGTGCTTTGAGGGTTTGTAATCCCTCATAACCTGGACGCGCCAGGTGGCGACGAAAATAGCTAAGATCGAAGTCTTCAACAGTGACTTTGTTGTCGGCCAGTCGTTGCAATTGATCGGCCACGACCATTTTTCTGAAATCCAGCAGTGGAGAGTTCACCGATAGCATTACAAGCAATACGACCAGACCAATGGCAACATTCGTCCGACTGAGCTGATGTGTCCAACTATCCCGGTATTTGGCAATACCCCATACATAGCCGATAGCGAACAATGCCAGTAAAAACCAGATCAGATAAGCCCAAAACCGACTGAGACTCCAACCGTACTGATCAATACGCAGGCTCAGACCATAGAAGCTGATCAGACTGTAAACAGGCAGTATCGCGATACTGATATAAATAAAGCGGTGTAGCCACACCGAGTAAGGCCAGTTGTCCGGCTCATCCTGATACACGGCATTGACGAAAAACAAAATCAGCGCCTGCATCCATAAAATAAGACTGCTCCCCCCACTTTCCCATAGTGGTTCGAGACCGGTAAAAGGTAAAGCACCAAGAAATAGCAGTGAGACCAGCGACAGCAGCAGAAGCAGAAATTTAATCAACGCCTGCTGAAGCCGAGTAATGGTATCGATAATATGAGTGAGTTTGCGAAAAATGATAATGCCGAAGCCATTCGCAAGTGCAATAGCAGGGTAATAAAACCAGCGTTGCTCAAACAGGTCATTGAAGAAATCGATATTGATAGCTTTGAACAGTGCGGCCCACAACATCAGCAACAGCCAAAAGCTGCCGGCAAAAAGCAGTGCCAATGACAACGTAAGGAAATTACGCCATGACCAGAGAAACAACGCGCTATAAGTAACGCGTTCGCCTCTGGCCCACTGTTGGCTGTACATTAACGCTTTAAAAGTTGCGATGGCCATCGTCAGCACAAAGCTGAACAGCAGTGCATTAAAGCGAATATGTTCGATGGGCGTGACCTGATGGCCGACGTAATACCCCAGCAGGCCGCTGAGCAGCGCGAATGGCAAGGTAACTTTGACCATTGCCCTCCCATTGTGCTGATCGAGCCCAAGCAATAGCATAATCGGCCAAATAAACATCACGCTATAGAAAGCGAATAACCACTCTGGCTGGCCGTGCGGCCAGTAATGAAGTTCAATGGCTTGATGCAAATACAGTAAACCGAGTCCCTGTAATAGTGATATCAGAATCATCAGTTTTGATGGTAATTGCGTGGTTCTATCCTGTTGATTCAATTCCATAGGGAAAGCTGTCCTTAGTCTCTTTTAGGTTTAATTAAGAGTTTTACCACGTCAGAATCCAAATTTTCTGGAACATGATAGTCAAATTGAGTAAAAAATATTTGAGTTGATCTCACCCTAAAAGTTAAAAAAGCGTAGTGATGAGTTAAGCATCTTCACAGGGAAAGACATCGCCCTTAACAACTAAACCAAGTTTATAACTCAAACATTAACCATTTACGCTGGCTAAGCGGCGTACCAATACACGGCAAAAAAATGACATGTGGTGCCGCCTATAACAAATAAATGCCAGATAAAGTGACCATATTTCAGTTTTGAATCAGTGGCAAAAAATGCCACACCAACGGTATAGGACAAGCCACCGGCCAGTAACCAGAGCAAGCCTTCAGTGGGTAGGTTTGCCATTAATGGATTGATGGCAATCACGATCACCCATCCCATCAATAAATAAAGCACCGTTGAGAGAATAAGATGATGTTGTTTTTGGAATATCTTGAGGGCGATGCCAAAAAATGCCAGTCCCCAGACAATACCAAATAGTGTCCAGCCCCAGATGCCTTTTAAGACCCCAAAGGTAAAAGGCGTATAAGTGCCGGCGATCAACAGATAGATTGCCGAATGTTCAATCCGTCGAAAAATACGCTTCGCTTTACCCACAGGTAATGCGTGATATAGCGTGGACCCCAGATAAAGAATGATCATCGTCGCACAAAATATACTTACCCCAACCACAAAAGCCGTTTCAGCATGGCGGTACGCATGCGCGATCAAAAAAGGCGTTCCAATTAAGGCCAGGATAAGGCCTATTGCATGACTAATGGAGTTGGCAATCTCTTCCCCGCCGGTCTGCTCCCGCTTGTAGGTGGTAGGCGATGCTCGCATACGCCCTCCTCATCTCAGCTGTTTGATATTCATTATCTGATTTCAACATTACCGGAATAATTTTAGGTGATCACATAGATCATTGTTACCCAACCCCACTCCTAAAAATCGCTTAGTTCGACAACGTACAGACAGTGTTCATGCCATGACCAATACTCATCACCCGCTATGGCATGTCTGATGTCAATCCGTCGGATTGAGATGAAGATGGAAATGCGCATAGTGCGATTAGGAGTACTTTTATGAATTCTATTTTTCGCAAAACCTTAATAGCCAGTGCCCTTACCGCGATGTTTACTACCGCGGCCTTTGCAGCTGATGATTCCACCAAAATGGTCGAGGAAGCTGAAAGCCCTAGTAAAGGCGAAATGCAGCAGCCAGACTCATCTTCAAAGCATCCAGCAATGCCAAATCAAGAAGATGAGTTTAACCAATCCATTGATGCTGAAAAACCCGCCGCTGGAAATAAATCTATTCCAGAAGAGGCGGATCGTCCCTTAACCGATCATCAGAATAACGTGATTGAAGAAGAGGAAGAGGAAGAAGAAATCGGTAATACGCAAATGGACAGCGAAAGAGATATTGAGATGCAAGAACCAATGGATGAAAAACCCTACGGCTCAACCAGTGCAGGATCACCAGCTAACAGAGGTGGACTATACGATATGTCAGCCAATGAATTGAATGGCATGGAAATCATCACCAGTGATGGAGAAGATGTTGGTGGTGTTGAAAAAATCGTTATGAGCCCTAATAACCAAAACATTCATGCCGTTGTAACTGTCGGTAGTTTGCTCGGTGTAGGTGGAAAAACCATTCTGATACCGCTGGAAAAATTCACTCGAACAAACGATGAATTGCACGTTAAAGCAACACAGGCGCAGCTTAAAGAGATGAATGATTACGGTTCAGAGGATTACATTGAATTGGAAGGCGATGCTGCAGTGAGTACTGCACTACGTCAATAATTGATAATCTGATTGGCTTTTTTTCCTCTATGCCAACGGATAATCATAATTTGCCCGGTGAAACACCTGTTTCACCGGGCTTTTTTTAGATAAGGTGTTCGGTAATCCAGCTTTCTATCTCATTAAAGAGTGATATTCCTTTTGTCATTTAATTGGTTAGCCATTCTGAGTCATGGGAAAGAAAAACCTTTTACATTAAATCACTTGCCAACTTAATCATGTCTATATGGGGAATACCATCTTCATCATACGGTTCCCCAGCAGTATGGAAACCCAATGACTCATAGAATTTTTGCAGATAAACCTGTGCTGAGATTTTGATGTCTTTCCCCGGGTACTTTTGCCCGGTGAATTTTATGGCTTCTTCCATCAGTGCACGGCCAATTTTTTGTCCCCTGAATTTTTTCAGGGTCATCACTCGGCCAATCGATGGCTTACTGTTTTTGATTCCCGGATCAACGACTCTGGCATAAGCAGCCAGTTCACCATTTACCAAGGCAGAAAGATGCCATGCGTGCAGATCCAACTCATCGGTTTCCTGATAAGGACAGTGCTGCTCGACAACAAAAACAGATTCGCGCGCCTTGATGATCTGGTAAAGCTCAAGCGCTGTAAACGATTCCAATCGAGACCACTTAAACTCAAGCTTCATGTTCATTACTATTCCTGTTTAGATGAACTGATCTTCAATACTTTTCCAGATCAAGCCGATCAATCCTATTGCAACTACAACAAACAGTACTATAGCTTGAGGGGCATCAAGCACCCATAAGGTTAGCCCCGAAATCAGCAGCCAGAGTGCTGGAATAATAGTAATAAGCCACAAAACCCATCCTCTGAACATGATCAATGCCAGACCCAATGTCGTCATGACTGTGGGATCGGCATGAATGCCAAACACTTCAGCCTGGTACCAGGAACCACCCGTGATCGGTGCAATAAACGGCAAACCAATCAGACCGGCAAGTGCGATGGCAACGCCAATAGCTGAAGCAGATGTTTTGCGTGGCCTGCTGTTGAGATTAACTCCGGCCAGCGCTATTAATAGCAACAGCAATGATTGAATGAAAAAGAAGTATCCAATATAGCCACCCGCCCAGTTGAGTTCGGCATAACGTTGGATAAAAAATATGTAGGCAACAAAGGCCCAGATAATTGCAAGAACTAGACTGGCAAGCCGGACATGATTTTTGAGTGCCAACCAAATGACTAGCACGCCCAATGCCATAGTTAATAAATGCAACGGCCAGAAGGTTTCGCCTATGCGTTCAAGCAGGCGGAAATAGATATCGGCAGTAAAGGGAATAAAATCCTGCAGTGTATAGCTGGTCCAGCCGCTCATAATGACTCGAAATAGTTTGCCATCTTTTGGCGGGTGCTGGCTGACGGCATTGGACTAAACCCTGCATGCATATTTTCACGCAGATGCTCGATTTTGGTGGTGGCTGGAATAGCACAGGTAAGGGCCGGATGACTGACGATAAATTTCAACAGAAAATCTGCCCAGGTAGTACAACCACATTCTGCCTTGGCCCATTCCGGCAGAGGTTCGTCGCGGCGCTTCACACCTTTAATCAGACTACCCCCATCATAGGGACGATTAGCAATGACCGCGATACCCTTTTCTTGTGCCAGTGGCAGTAGCCGGTTTTCTGCTTCACGATGGGTAATATTGTAGGTCAGCTGAATAAAGTCGATATCTTCCGAAGTCATGATCTGTTCGAACTCCTGATGGCGACGACCATGAGAAGTGGTGATACCGATATGGCGAATTTTGCCTTCGGCTTTCATTTCTCTCAGGGCTGCAAGATGTTCACGCCAGTCTGTCAGATTATGCACTTGTACTAAATCGAACTGCTCGACGTTCCATCGATCTTGTAGATTGGCAACCTGCTCACTGGCGGAACCACCGGCAGGACTCCAGACTTTTTCTGCTGAAAACAGACTGTCGGGAAGACCCAGTTTTTGCAAAGCATAGCCCATGACATCCGGTGCAGAACCATACATGGGCGAGGAGTCAATCAACCCACCACCCAGTGCGAAAAATGTCTCGACCACTTCGGTTCGGGCATCAAGCAGTTTTGGATCAGAACCAACATTAAATGTGCGCCAGGTTCCCATGCCGATAACCGGCAGCTTTTTATCACCTGAATAAGTTTTGTGGAGCAGTTCATTGCTTGCCGCAAAGATCGGCATAGAAGGCAGTAAGGTCGCGGCCAGCCCCGCACCAATCAACTTGAGACTCTTCCGACGGGTGAAACGATTGTTCATCGTTAGCGTTCCTTGGGTTCTTTGAAATGGCAAATTGTCGGTATGAGCAAGCCAATCGAGACAATTCGAGCTTTATATCATTAACAAAAGGCAGACCGTTTGGCGCGAAGTTCAGCCACTAATGCTTTTCTCTTTTTTCTAGCCCCAATCGCTGATGCCACTCTGCAAGCGATTCATTGGGATAAACGTCAAATACTTTATCGTTTGCATCCGTCTGAACTTCAACCCAACTCGCTTTTGAACCAATCATCATATGCGTGCGCTCTGGAGGCACTGGCAAATCAGTATCAATTGCAGACGCAAATGGGTGCACCAGATCCGGCCATCGCGGATCCCACAGCCATAGAGCGCTTCCACATTTTTGGCAAAAATTTCTCTGTGCCGGGCTCTCCTCTTGTTCTCCGGTTTCGGCATTGCTTATTATTGCCTGATACACACTGATATATTGCTTACCCTGCACTTTCAGGGTTGTGTTATCTCCGCCCAGATTAATCGCATAGCCACCACTACCTGCGGTCTTCCGACATATTGAGCAATAACATCGATTGAATGGATAAAGGTGTAAGGAGTCGACGGTGAAGTGAACGCTACCGCAATGACATGAACCTTTAAGATGCATTCTCTACCTCCAGATATTCACGGCATCAGCCAACTTTATATTAACGAATAAAGTGGGTGATACGGCCGAATGATTAGCTGCATAGCTTTTTATCTGTGAAATCGATTCACGACATATTTCTGGTTATGACGCTACGACAAGCATTTGAAAGATTTGCTTGCCGAGCGACATTAAAAGCCAGAAGATCCCCATGTTTTAATTGAGGTTGAGTAATTAATCCTCAATCCTTTTCCAATCATTACGATTCAATTGGCTATCGTTAAGCCGATTGTTTCTTAGCAACTTCGGCAACATGGGCGCCCTGGAACCGTGCAATATCTATTTCATTCTCCGATGGTTCTCGACTTCCATCACTATCAGCAAGCGTGCTCGACCCGTAAGGTGAGCCACCGGTAATTTCATTCATTTTGGTTATGCCCTTGCAGGAATAAGGAACGCCCACAATGATCATGCCGTGATGCAGCAGAGTGGTGTGAAACGAGGTAATGGTAGTTTCCTGCCCACCATGTTGAGTGCCGGTGGAGGTGAATACGCTGCCTACTTTGCCTATTAACTTTCCGTTAGCCCAAAGTCCGCCAGTTTGGTCAAGAAAGTTACGCATCTGCGCGCACATATTGCCAAAGCGTGTAGGTGTCCCGAATATAATGGCATCATAATCAGCCAGTTCGTCTGTTGAGGCAACTGGCGCCGATTGATCGAGTTTAACCCCCGCATCGCGCGCCTTTTCTTCCGGGATTATTTCCGGCACACGTTTGAGCGTAACTTCAGTGCCCTCGACGCTACGTGCGCCCTCAGCCACGGCTTTTGCCATGGTTTCGGTGTGACCATACATGCTGTAGTAAAGAACAAGAATTTTTGTCATTTTGCATCTCCTGATTGAGGTGATATTGCAGTAAGTTCTAACCGATGGTTCATGAGGCTTTAATCCCCATAATAATTAAAGAAAAGGTTTTAGTTCTCAGCTACTTGCAAAATTATTTTCTAACAAGATAAGGCTTAATGTGTTTTAGAGACTGTTTTTGCCCTACTGATAAAAAGGCTATTTGAAAAGAATCAAGTCGTCAAACGAGCAGCAATTAGTTTTAGAACTCTTGATTGCTGAACTGATTTTGTGAGGCCACACAACTTTAGGGGCTGTTGATATTTCATAGTGGCGCCCGCTTGGCAGGGACTATTTTGCATAAACATTTTCTACTTTGAATTACACCAATAATCGCTATACAATGTAAATCTTAATTATTATCATTTAGCATCAAACGTCATTTGCCACCCGGTTTTTTGCATTTCCTCGGGGCAATGTTGTTTTTTCAGACAGGTCAGATTTCATGCCGAATTTTTCATCTCCTGCCTGGCCTATTGCCAGCCGAATTTTTGCCAGTCTGGTGGGTGGCTATCTGTTCACCTGGGGTTTGATTGCCATCACCATTGCTGGATTAATTCCGCTTGGCGTCGAATTTCATGATGTCGAAATGGGCATGCTGATGCTAGGTTTGCTGGTCTATTTAAGTTTATTTTTGTGGGGCATGGCCACCGATAAATTAATCTGGTTGTGGCTGATCCTGTTTGGCGGTGGTGTAGCAATGACCCTACTGGCCAGTGTTGTGCAACAGTCATTTTTACAAGGAAT